>Ga0209082_1000291_pt1 | contig 20594 bp, 21 predicted proteins | sample ColdCreekSource_FD_184127 | JGI IMG/M metagenome (GOLD analysis project Ga0209082, IMG submission 184127) | Groundwater microbial communities from Cold Creek, Nevada to study Microbial Dark Matter (Phase II) - Cold Creek Source (SPAdes) (version 3) | ecosystem: Environmental > Aquatic > Deep...
CCTGGGCTTATTTATTATTTCCACAACTAAGACTATGGGGAACAGGTTCGCATTGCACACACTTTTCCACTATGTCTATAATATCATGTCAAGTTGTCAAACGATCGCCATTAGCTAATAAAAATCTGAATACATATACAAATAATTATGATTTATGCCAGAAACATTGATTTTTGTATATGATATTAAGTAAGGAACAAAGGAGAAACAACTTTTGATACAGGCAACCCTACACCAGCTGAAAGTATTTGAAACAGTAGCACGACACGGTAGCTTTACTCGTGCAGCAGAAGAATTATTTATTACTCAACCTACTGTTTCTAGCCAGGTTAAGCAGTTAACTAAAGCGGTAGGGTTGCCTTTACTAGAGCAAATTGGCAAAAGTTTATACCTAACTGATGCGGGTAGAGAATTACTGACAACTTGTCAAGATATCTTCGAGAAGTTAGAAAACTTTGAGATGAAAATTGCTGATTTAAAAGGTACAAAACAAGGAAAATTAAGATTAGCGGTAATTACTACAGCCAAGTATTTTATTCCTCGATTATTAGGTTCTTTTTGTCAAAATTATCCAGGAATTGATGTTGAATTGAAGGTTATTAATCATCGAGAAATTAAAGAGCGTATGTTAAACAATGAAGACGATCTTTATATCATTAGTAATCCTCACAAAGATATGGAACTAAAGATTCAATCTTTTTTAGATAATCCTTTAGTAGTAGTAGGAAAAAAAGACCATTATCTAGCGAATAAAAAAAATATCGCCATAGAAAACTTAAACGACACCTTATTTATCATGAGAGAAAAAGGTTCTGGTACAAGGGAAGCAATTCATCAACTTTTTGACCAACACAATGTATCAGTAAAAGTTAAATTAGAATTAGGAAGTAATGAAGCGATCAAACAAGCGATCGCAGGAGGATTAGGGATTTCCATCTTATCGGAACACTGTTTAATTTCCGAGGGGGTATCTGGAGAATTAACAGTTTTAGATTTCCAACATTTTCCGATTAAACGTCGTTGGTTTGTCGCCCATCTTACAGGAAAAAAACTATCAGTTATTGCCGAAACTTTTTTAAATTATCTTCTAAAAGAAAGTCCTAAAATGACATTTCCCGAATCTAGTATCTTGGCTCAAATTATGAAGTAGTTTAAAACTTATGAGTTTAACGGAAACAATACTGGCTCAACAACCAGATAATATACTCAAAAAATTACGGAGTGCGGATAAATTCTGGTCAGCTTTGCGTTCTGGAGAAATACAGGTAACAGAAGTCGTCAAAGAGAGTCAAGAGCAATTAGGAGAGTGTGAATTAGACATTATTATCTGTGGTGGAACATTAGGAATACTCTTAGGTGCAGCGCTGCAAAAGCTAGGTTGGCGAGTCGGCTTAATCGAACGAGGAATATTAAAAGGAAGAGAACAAGAATGGAATATTTCTCGTAAAGAGCTAGAAGTATTTATCGAGTTAGAGTTATTAACTGAAACTGAATTAGAACTTGCGATCGCAACAGAGTATAATCCTGCACGAGTTAGCTTTAAAGAAGGACAGGAAGTTTGGGTCAAAGATGTTTTGAATATTGGTGTTTATCCTGTTTACTTATTAGAAATAATTAAACATAAATTTATCAAAGCTGGAGGAAATTTATTAGAAAATACAGTTTTTAAATCAGCGACGGTACATCCTGACGGAATATTAATAGAAGCAGGAGAAATTCAACTCAAAACTCGCTTATTAATTGATGCAATGGGGCATTTTTCGCCGATTATTAAACAGGTAAGGAAAGATATCAAACCCGAAGCAGTATGTGTAGTTGTTGGTAGTTGTGCCAAAGGGTTTCCAGAAAATAATACAGGAGACTTAATCTATTCTTTCACCCCAATTATTAATCAATGTCAATATTTTTGGGAAGCTTTTCCCGCTAGGGATGGTCGAACAACCTATATGTTCAGTTATTTAGATGCTGAACCTGAAAGACCAAGTTTAGAAGATTTTATGAACGAGTATTTAAGACTATTACCAGAGTATCAAAACATTGAACTAGAGCAATTAGAATTTCAGCGATTCTTATTTGGTTTCTTTCCTGCATATAAAGATAGTCCGATACATTTACCCTTTAATCGTATTTTGCCTGTGGGAGATAGTGCAGGCGGACAGTCCCCTGTAAGCTTTGGCGGATTTGGGGCAATGGTGCGTCATTTAAAACGGCTTACTAATGGGATCAATGAAGCTTTAATAGTAGACAGTTTAAACAGTAAAGATTTAGCCTTACTCCAACCATATCAACCTAATATTTCTGTTACCTGGTTATTTCAACAAACAATGAGTGTGGGGATCAATAAGAAGGTAAACCCAGACCAAATTAACAACCTCATGAATGGCGTTTTTGTAGTTATGGATAGACTGGGCGACGATGTTCTCAAACCTTTTTTACAAGACGTAATTCAATTCACTCCACTAACAAAAACTTTGCCTTTAGTTAATCCGAAGTTAGTATTACCGTTGCTGCCGCAAATCGGAATTAACCCTCTAATTAATTGGAGTATTCACTATTTTAATTTGGCATTGTATAGCAGTTTATATACAGCAGGAAAATTAGCGGAGCCAATAGTTAAGAATTTAGTCAAAAATTTATCGCCAACTCAGCAATATTATTATCATCGTTGGTTAGATGCTTGGCAATATGGTTCAGGTGGCGATTATAAATAATAGTTTGTAGATAAACTATTATTTATTTATACTTTTCTCTCCATAACTCAAAAGACGATCAAGAGTATCTAAACGATTTTCCCAAACTTGTGCCTGATAACTCTCAATACTTTTAGTTTCTTTTACCCATTGAGGAAATTTACGGCGAAAAGAAGTTAAAGCTATCTGAGTTGCCAGCAAATGTTTAGTTGAAGGTTCATCTACTAATTGTTGCAAATCTCCTGCTAACTTATCTGCTTCTTGGCCCCATTCTTGCAGAATAATCTCTTCGACTGAGAGTTGATTGTTACTCAAGAAGAAATTCCATTCCTGTTGCAAACTCTGATAACGAGATAAAGTTACTTTAAAAGGCTCTCGGTAGGGCAAGGGTTGTTTTGATTTGGCAGCTACCTTACCTTGAGTGCGATTAAAAATAGTTTCCAAATTAGAATTCAAATTCTCAGCCGCAAAAAGAGCATAGCCTTCTGTAGACATTCCTCGTAATAACTGTATTTGATCTACCGCTGCTACGTCGGATATATTCAAAAGTCTAATCCCTGGTAACAGTAAAGCCTTTCCTTGAGCAAACTCACTTAATAAAGGGCTTGCCAAAGTTTGCAGATGCTCCGTATCTTCCGCATAGGTCATCGGTACTAGCATATCAATCCATTCTTGGTTAATCCATTCTTCCCAATGCTGTTGAATCTTAAATAAACGTTCTCGACGCGGAATCGGAAATACTGCGGTTGAGAGGATTAAATCAGGACGGAGTCGCTTTAAATCTTGAGAAACTGAACCAATAAAATTATCTACTTGGTCAATGCGAAATCTTGTCCACTGTGACCATAAAGAATGATTAGGATTCAGCCCAATTGGGTCTACGCCAGTCATCTGTTTAAATTGCGTTCTTGCAGTCTTGCTATAGCCGTAGGTTATGTCGCCTGTTGTGTTTTGGAAAGGATAGCGAACATAGTCGAGGTGAATACCGTCTACTTCGTAATCGGTAGCAATCTCTTCTAAGAGTAGGGATAGATAACGCTTTACGTCAGGATTCGCAGGATCAAGAAATGCCTTGTCAGAATTGTAATCGAAATAATTGCCTTCGCGATCGGTTGTTGCCCAATCGGGATGTCTTGACAAGACTGGACCCAAGTAGTCTGAAGGTTGATTCACAATTAGATTGTGGCGTTGGTTGGCAGCGGCGAAAGTCCATACCCAAGCGTGTAATTCCATGCCTCGCTCATGAGCTAATTTAACCGAGGCTTTAAGAGGATCCCATCCTATAACTAGAGGATTTTGCTCTGGAGCGATTTGACTGGGATAGATAGTATAGCCAGCATTTACAGTTTCAAAAAAAACCGTATTAATACCTGCGGTTGCCATACTGTCGAAAATCTTGGCTAAATCGGAGGCAGATTTAGCTTTAACAATTGTGCCTCGGTCTAGCCACATGGCACGGACTTCTGGTTGGGCTACTTGCCTATCAGTAGGATAATTGTCCCACAAAACATTTTTAGCGGTTAACCATTGTGTTTTAGCCTCAATATAGCTATGTTGATCGACTAGAGAAAGAAACTTTTTGAGTCCGTCTCTTGCCTCCTTTAAAGCCTGATGAGCATCTTGTTCATCGGGCTTTAATCTCTTTTGAACAACTTGTTTATGGCTTTTGGTTTGTGTACTGAGTAACTGTTTAATAACTTTACTGGTAGATATATCTATATTGCTGTGATGAGCATCCGCAGTTAGTAGGGTTGTTTCAAAGCGACCGATTAAGCCTTGCAATTCTTGAGCCATTGATTGCACTTCTGCTTCAGACAAAGACGGTTCTGAATGAAAGCCCATAGATTGGTTGAGAAGGGACTGAGATTGTTCTAAGGGGCTTTGCAGATTGGGCAAAAAAGGTTTTAATTCATCGTTAGGAGCAATGTCAGCGCCAGTCCTACAGGCTGCGGGGGAATTATTAGTAACGGGTGCAAGTTTACCATAAGTACTAATACCATAGCGGTTTAGGACGGCTTGTAACCAGGCAGCATCTAGAGTAGGGGAAGCAACTTCATCAAACCCCCAACGCCAACCCAAAAAGGTTGTATTGTTATTGACGATTGCGGCGGCAGTTTCTTTTTCTCCCAGCCAGATAGCTGCTGTTTGGCTATCTGCCCTCACAGGAATTAACGCTCCACCAGTAAAAGTTTGAGAGAGTTGGGGTCTGGCATACCATTCAACAGGAGTATTATTAGAAAGCTGTAAGGTAGATGGAGTAGAAAGAGAGTATCCCCAATAAGCTCCAAAAAGCGATCTCAATTCGGCTCGAATAGTTGGCTGAGATGAGTTACCTGTAGGGCCTGTTACGATGGCTTTTCCACCTCTATTCATCCATCTTTGTAGAGTTTGAGTTTGCGCCCCATTAAAAGTTGCAACGTTAGGTAACAGCAATACGTTGACATTACCAAGGTCTAATTCTTGTTCCCATTCTGAAGCGTCAACAATGCAATAGTTTACCCCTACTCTTTGCAAACGATTAGTAATTTCTGACCATTGAGCTGCATTTTCTGGACTTTTGACGATACCCAATACTGACTCTGCTGCCGTTGCTGGCATGGTCAATAAAGTTAAAGGTAATAAGGAAATAATTAATTTAGAAAGTCTTTTACTGATTGGGTTTATGTTAACACTTAGTTTTGAGCTAAGTTGTTGCCAATGCCTAGCATTTTCTAACACACAATTCTCCTCTATACCTGATTATTTGCTAGTAAGTAATTTATTAATTTGAGATAATAATTAAAATCTGCAACCACTTATTATAATCTTCATGTTTGGATAGTCGTATCAGTAATATTGACGATAAACAGCACAAAAAAATTCAACCAGTTGCTAGATATTACTGGTTGATAATTATTGATTGTTTAGTAAAAACCCCCTTATTTGAAAAATAAAATATTACCAATATCTCCTTGATTACTTAATATTCTTGAAGGTTTCAAGATATAGAACTGTTTGTTTATATCCAGCTACGTTTCCTTGCTTAGAAAACATTCGGGCAGCTTGTTTTAAGTCAGATAAGCTATGACTTTTATCTCCTAAGCGGTGATAAACTATTGCTCTATTAGCATATGCTTCAGGAAAATTAGGAACTAATTTAATTGCTTTTGTATAGTCGGCGATCGCATTTTGTAAATTGCCGATTTCAGTTTGGGCCAGTCCTCGATTGTAATAGCCATCTGAGAAATCAGGATTCAGGGCAACTGCTTGACTAAAATCGGCGATCGCATTTTGTAAATTCCCTAATCCTGCATGGACGTTACCGCGTCGGTTATAAGCATCTATATGGTCAGGAGCGAGTCGGATTGTGTGGTTAAAATCGGCGATCGCACTTTGATAATTTCCCTGTTGAATTAAAGCCAAACCTCTGTTACAATAGGCTTCAGCAATTTGAGGATTAATTTTAATTATTTGACTAAAATCTTGAATTGCTCCCTGATAGTCTCCCTGTTGAGTTTTGGTTGCGCCTGTTTGGAATAGCTGGCGCACATCGGCTTGTTCTGTGGGTATTGGCTGAAAATGTTGAAGAGTTTGGCTAGCCGATTCTGCCTTAATTGGTGATAATTGTCCAAAAGCGATCGCAATACAAACAATTGTTATTTTAGAAAAAATATTCATATACTCTACTTAATTCATTTATCTTTATAATATGCAGTTTAAATGCACAGCAGCTTATTTGCGTGTAGAGGGATCACGATCACAAACTTCCTTCAATAAAAAAAACTAACGACTTTGTTTGATTCAGCCATTAGTTATAATTAGTTATAATATTATTGTTTGCTAATCAGGGTTAGTGCGATCGCGTTTATCTTGTTTCCATTACTTCAGTTAATCTTTCAACAGCAGTGGTTAATCTTTCTTGAGCCACAATAGCAGCATCAGGAGCTTCCTCCGCAGCTATTGCTTCTTGACGAATCAGGCGTTTTTTAGCCTGTTCAAATGCCTGAACCAAAAGATATATACAAAAGGCAATTACTAGAAAATTTAAGACGGCTGCTAAAAATAAACCATACTGAATTCCCCCGGCTGATAAGTCGCTGAGTCTATCAACTCCAGCAGTTTTCATAGCAGGATTTAAAATTGCTGGCGTAATAATATCGCCTACTAAAGAATCAACGATTTTGCTAAATGCAGTACCGATAATTACTGCTACAGCTAAATCAATTACGTTACCGTGCATGATGAAATCTCGAAAACCCGCAAGAAATCCACCAGCTGCTTCTGTACCTCTTCTGACCATAATTATTTGGACGCCTTAAATAAAGTAGATTATATTATATTTGTCGCTTGGACAACTAATGATTATAGGTGTTGCAACTTACGTAACAGATTTAGATTTGATTAAGATTATCAGCGTATATGAAGCCTCTCCTACCTGCCTTGGTTCGCGGATGGAGTATCCTGCTCTACAATAGTTATAGGTTGTGACCATAACATCGAAAGCGTTCCCCGACTTCTGGGTGATGATGAGGACTTTCTACCATCATCATCCTGTGGGCTATTTCTACCCAACAGTTTAAGAATAAATCTTGCGCCGATATTATAACTGGCTGAGAGATCGCAGTTGTACTTTTTACCACTAGCAAACACGGCTAATTCGTAGTTACTTCTACTTCTTTGAAGTTTTCCGCTGCCATCATAAGCATAGCTACTAGTACCACGAGGATTGACAAAACTTACGCTGCCACCTACTTCCGCCCACTTCATTTCAGTCAGTTCAACTATCCGACGATGTAGCCAACCATGAAATCTTTGTCTCAAGACAGAACGTTTTTTGCCCCCTTTTGGTCGCCAGCTTTTCAGATGCTCAAATACAATGTATTTGACACTATATTGCTTGGCTATTTTGACCAGTTGAGCAGATACTTTTTGTCCGATTTCGCGGTTGATATTAATTGCTTTGCGATACAGTCCACGAGCAAAGCCTTTACAGAGTTTGCCAGTTAAACTAGCTTGAGTGCTTATGCGCTTTAGTCGTTTGTCTCGGCGGTCTATGTCTCTGCCTGGGTGAATAAATTCACGGTGGCTTACAGTACCATCGAAATTCACAATTGAAACTGTAGCAGTAGTATTGATGCCTAAATCTACAGACAAGACTGATTTTTGCTCTCTGATTTTAGGCTGTTTGATTTGGAATGGTACGGACAAATGACAGCCTTTGCCATTTGCCATTAAATATGGTGATTTGCGCTTGTTTTTTGGATTGAGATGACGCTCTCTTTGTCCAGTTATTCCAACTGTTGTCCAGACCCAATCTGTACCAGTAAATACCTTAATTGCTGCGCTATTTAAGTTATCAGCAAAACGAATGCATTGTCCTTTGTACAAAGGTGGATATGTACCGCAATCTGCATTTAACCTTGGTGGTAGTGCATCTCTACGTTTTCTAATTCCCGATTGCCAAGATCTGTATCTGGTAACGAAACTAGATACTTGACCTATAGCAAACTGAATGGCTCCACGACGATAATAGCTAGGGAATTTGTAGAAACGACGATTAAAGTATCGATACTTGGGAGATGAATTTTTAGCAGTAGCATGAATTAGTTTTTCTACCGCTGGTATTTGAGACTTGGGGTCTAATCTACCAATAGTTGACCAGTGCGTGTAAATAACTCCCATTAAACAGCGTACTAAACATCGAAACTCAGACACAGTAAGTTGCAGCGACTCTTTTTGTTTTTGAGTCGCTGCAACTTGCCACTTGTCCGTTCTGATGTTTTGGTTTACCATGTTCATTATTGTATCATAGTGTATGTAATTTGTGGTCAAGCCAAAGCCCCATAACCATAGTTTTGGATATAATGCTGTTCACATAGTGTTTGTAACTAAATATCGTCATGACGTCATAACTGAACAGATAGAAGCAAGACTGATTGAGATGTACCATAGACTCTGTGCTACTCAAGATTCAGAGCTACTCGAATGTAAAGCAGATTTAGGTAAACGCGACCATATCCACTTGTTAGTAGATTTAGCTCCTAGAATTTCTTTGGGGAAATTATGTAATATTCTGAAAACTATTAGCAGCAGAGAAATCAGAAAGGAATTTGCTAGTCAACTAAAACCCTACTACTGGAAGCCTGTATTTTGGAAACAAGGATATGGTTATACATCTGCGGGTGGTGCAGCCATTGATGTATTAATAAGATATATCGAAAATCAAGGAATTGATAAGACGCTCGCGCCTCAGTCCTGCCTATCGGCGAGGACTGAGAGTGCGAGCTAAATTTAGTTCAATTTTTAAAAAACAGGGTATTAAAAAACAGGGTACAGGTGAAATTCTTGTACCCTAGGTTTAAGATAAATAGCTCCACCAAAATAAAATAAAGGTGAAATAAGTTCGTGATGGCGGATAGCAGATAGCTTGACTGCTAGCAGCTAGTTGTTTATACCACGTTATCGCGCCCCGGCGGATGGAGGCTAGTTGCTGTTTAATTAGAGCGACAAGCTAGTTTGTACCCATATAGCTGGGATTTTCCATCAGAGACGTATCATACGGGTTAGATAAATCTCTAGTCATGATCCGTGTTCCTGTAGCTGCTTGCTGTTTGGTTCCATCTTCATAGACTTGATTAACAGCTTTAGAATCTATAGAAATATGTTGCTCAGGAAATCCAGTAAACCCAAAAATAGTATTTATTTGACCAAAAATACTACTTTGTTGAAAAGCATTCTTACCACCTTTAAAATAAGCGTCTCGGAATGATTGATCCAGAGAGATCATTTCCATAGATTTTTGGTTTTTAGTTTCAGCCATTGCTTCGACTGAAAACAAACTGGCAATAGTAGCTATTACCAAGATTTTACTTAATTTAGTAAACTTAATAGACATTACATTATTTATTCATTAACTTCTGCTCAATCCTAGCTGAAGAAAATGCGAAAGAACAGTCCATAAATATTTTATTTTTTTTGCCCTTTTAGTTATGAATACAGACACAACTTCTAAGTCTTCTTTAGCTACCGCTAATAACGATACTCTTCGTCAATTTCTCTTGGATTTATTAGTTAAATATGCTTACGTTGAAGGAGATTTTGTTCTCTCTTCTGGAGCGAGTAGTTCTTATTATATTAATTGCAAACAAGTAACTTTAAGAGCCGAAGGAGCTTTAGTGTTGGGTCGTTTATTATTCCAGCTATTGCCAGAAGATACTGTAGCAGTTGCGGGTCTTACTTTAGGCGCAGATCCAATGGTTTCGGCTGTCAGCGTAGTTTCAGCTTGGGAAGACAAACCCCTAGACGCTTTAATTATTCGGAAAAAGCCTAAAGGACACGGGACACAAGCTTATATTGAAGGGCCGTCTTTGTCTCCCGGTGCCAAAGTAGTAGTTTTAGAAGATGTGGTGACTACAGGAGGTTCGGCTTTAACCGCTGTGGAAAGATTGCAGGCCGTTGGCTATCAGGTAGAACAAATTATTGCTTTGGTAGATAGAGAGCAAGGAGGAAGTGAACTATATAAATCTAAAGGAATTGAATTTAAAGCTCTTTTTTCTATAAGAGAAATTCAACAATACTCAACTTAAAAACACTTTACTTTTCGTTATGCTTAGGGCGAAAGTTATTAGTTAAGCTAGAGAAGTAATCATACTTTTGGCAATTTTATGAATTCTATTTCTCCTCGTGCTTCTAAGCAAATAAACTGGTCAACGATAGTGATGTTTGCTTTGGGGTTTTGGCTTAGTGGAAGTTTAGTTTTTGACTGTTTGCTGGTGCCTGGTATGCTAACTAGCGGCATGATGAAGGAATCTGGTTTTGCTAGTGCTGGCTATATAATTTTTGGCACATTTAATCATGTCGAATTAATTTGTGCTGCTATTGTTTTAGCAGGATGTTTAGTTGATCGTTTCGGCGATCGCTTTGCTGCTAAAATGACTAATAAATCAGTTTTAACTGCTACTATTCTTTTAGTAATTGCCCTAGCTTACACCTACATTTTGACTCCACAAATGAGCGGCATGGGTATGTCTTTAGATATGTTTGAATCTGGAGAAGCTGTTTCTAGTTCTATGGCAGCAATGCACCTTATTTACTGGAGCTTAGAAGTAATTAAATTAATCGCTGCTACTGTTTTGTTGCGTGGTTTTTATCGGACTTCTTGCAGTATTGTTTAGTGGGCAACTAGCAACTAGAAATACAGATAGAAAAAGTTGTTTTGTTGGTTTGTGTCCATTATTTTTAAGATTGGTATAACTATCTAATTCTCATATAGTGTAGAGAGGTTCAATTTAAAGTCTCTACACTATATTTTTTTTGACTTCTTGTTGACAAATGCACCAAAAATAAATAGTCAGGTTAATTAATCCAATTAACTTGGATCCATCTTCTAGCATGGCATGAATTCCCCTGCTGATCATGGGGCTAATATCGATCGCACTAGAAAAGCCAAACAAAAAGAAAGAAACTAATAAAGGGATATAAGGAGTTTGGCGAATTGTCCGGCGAAATATCGAAGCATATGAAACTAGCACTAAACCATAGATAGAATAGACGGTTAGTTTGACTATTTTGCAAGTGCCAAAAAAAGCACAAAGTATTAAAGTGAGTCGAAAGCGATCATCAAGATAAAGCAATGACATTACTAAAGCACTGACAAAAAGAAAAACTTTAAACTGACGGTTGGATTTAGGTAATAAAGCGGCGGTAAATAAGCTTATAGCGATCGCTGCACACCACATTATTTCGGAAATACTAGTAAACCAACCTGAATAAAAGATACCAATGTCAAAAGGATCGCTAAATAAACTTTCAATATTTTGTCCTTTACTTTTGATTTTGGCATAAATACTCAGAAAGCTAAGAATCACAACGGTTAAAATGTTTAACCAAATTAAGATAGGGCTAATGGCAAAATGTTGTTTTGCTTTATTTAACCAAGATTTAAGTGCCAGAGAATCAATAAATTTTTGTGTCATTAAAAGTAAGCCTATTTCATACTATTTATATTTACATTTAAAAGTTCAAACTAAACAATGGAATCTTCACCTCTAAATTTCAAACGATTTATTTCTTTGGTTATTAGTGTTGCCATCTTACTGTACATTTATACTCAAATTAATTTTTCAAGTTTACTCGAAGTCTTGCAAAAATGCGATCGCGTTTTGATGATTGTTAGTTTAGCAATGGTTATACCGATCACTTTATTTACTGCTTGGCGACTACAGCAATTAGTACCTAAAGGAACAAAATTGGGGTTTATTGAAGCTAATCGTTTAATTTTGGGTGCAAGTGTTTTGAATCTAGTTTTACCATCCAAAATGGGGGATATTGCCAAAGCTTATTTTATGTGTGATCGCCATAATTTAAGCGGTACTTTAGCTCTAGCAATTTCTATCTTTGAAAAGGCTTGCGATTTACTTTCTTTATTGCTTTGGTGCGTCTTTGGCTTAATTCTTTATCCAGCCAAAGATGGTTTATTTTGGACAATGACCGCAGGAATAATAGGAGGATTGAGTTTAGGTTTATTATTATTAGGTTCAAGCCAATTTGCTGACTTATTCTTTAAAATTTTTACTAAGATTACTCCCAAATCAATTAGCAATAAACTGAAAAAGATGCAGAATTCTTGGCAAGAGATGCACCGCTATTTTTGGGGAGATAAACAGCAATTATTGGTAATTACTATAACATCTATTTTTATTTGGTTTTTGCATCTATTACAAATCTGGCTATTTATAATTGCCTTGAAAGCTTGGACACCATTTATAGTAAGTTTAGCTCTTTCTCCCCTGTCAATTTTAGCGGGATTACTTCCCCTAACTTTTGCGGGAATCGGTACTCGTGATGCGGCTTTAATCTACTTTTATCAAGATTATTTTAACGAAACTACAGGTGCAGCATTAGGTTTAATGTGTACCTCTCGTTATTTTATTCCTGCTATTATTGGCTTACCTTTTCTGGGACAGATGCTAGCTGCAGTAAAACAAATCAAGAAGACTGAGGTCTAATATTTTATTGACCGTGAGTCGAAACAAATTTTCAAGGCAAGCTTTTGGAAGTCAAGGATTCCACCTGTAAGTCACTCAAACTAGACGTAAGAATATGAGACAGTAATCCGACTGGGCCAAAAAATAGACAGGCAACTAGGGAATGAATTGTCCAGATTTGTTTTTCTTGTCCTTGCCAATAAATCCATCTCCCCACAAATAAATCCATGACCAAAAAGTGAACCCAGCCTGCGCCCGCTGAACCTTCGGCGGAGAAAAAACGAGCAATGTCTGCTAACTTTGGATTAGCTAAAGCCTTTGCAGATTCAGGGTCAACTGTCGCCACTAAGAAGTAAATATACAAGCCAATTAAAGGGATAAACGGCAAATATGAACCCATTACTTTTTTAGTAACGCTCCAATTTGGCAACAAAATCATTAAAGCCCAGAAAGGTAAGACGAAAAGATTAGCTAGGTCAAAAAGTTGCGATGCAGTCATATTAGCAGTCATATTAAAGGAATGAAGGACGAGGGATAAGTTATTCACTTTGCATTATAAATATTGACCGAATTTTATGCTGAAAAGATAGCTTTGCCTCTATCTGATTAATCTCGCGACAACAACCCCTAAATAAAGACTTAGAAAGCCAAAAACAGCACTGCCAAGCCAATATGCGATCGCAATTTCTAAACTAGATTGGCGGAAGAGATTGATAGTATCTAATTCATAAGTAGAAAAAGTGGTATAAGAACCTAAAAAACCAGCTGTAATTAATAAGCGAATTTCTGGGGAAATCAGTAAAGCCCTTTCTAAAACCAATGTGATAAATAAACCCATGGCAAAAGAACCAGTCAAGTTAATCGCAAGAGTCGCATAGGGAAAACTATAACCGAGACGTTGGGCTAGCCAAATACTTACATAATATCGGCTTAACGAACCTGCAATAGCCCCTAAGCTGATTGCAACAGGACTACGAATTGCTGGTTTTTGCAGTGCTTCGGAGACAAAGTGTGGTGCTACTGTAAGAAGGTGAACTAAGTTTTTCAAATTAAATCTCATCAATATTGAGGCATGAAAAATAATACTTAGAGCGGCTTTTTAAACTATATATTAGACCTTAAATCAGCACCAACATGGTAATAGCACCCTGGCGATCTCCTTTGTCTAGCGCAATACATCACAATCGTTCTAAACCTTATTCTCGTTATCTACAGTTAGCAACCGTTACCCCCGAGGGTTATCCTGCTAATCGGACTGTGGTTTTTAGAGGCTTTTTAGCAAAAAGCGATCGCCTGATCTTGATTACTGATTCCCGTAGCGCAAAAATTCAGGATATTCAAGCTCAACCTCAAGCAGAAGCTTGTTGGTATTTTACCAAAACTCGCGAACAGTTTCGTATTGCAGGTACTCTAAAGCTAGTTACAGTCCAAGAAGCCGATTCAGATTTACAGCTAGCCCGTAAAACCGCCTGGCAAAACCTTTCTGATGCCGCGCGATCGCAATTTACTTGGCCCAATCCAGGAAAACTCCAGGCAGAAAAAGCAGCTTTTGAACTACCTATTCCTGAAGCAGATACACCCCTAGATAATTTTTGTCTGCTGCTATTAACACCCCACAAAATAGATCATCTTGAATTGAGAGGCAATCCACAACAACGCTGTATGTATATCTTGCACAACGAGCAAACTTGGTCAACTCAGCCAGTCAATCCCTGAACACGAACCTTAAATCTATAATTTGACGTTTCTAATTATTCAGAATTAGAATTTGGGGAGTAAAAAAAATTGTCATGTCAAAATTAAATGAGCGAAACTAAAGTAAGTACTTTTAGGTTGTCAAACTTTATCTGATTACTGCGCTGTGATTGAGGATTATTGACGTTCTGACAAATCGCCTTTAAAGATCATTTGAACTCCAGTTGCAGGGGCGAGGGTAACGCCACGACGAGCTGTAAGTTCAGAGCGATCGCTTTTTAAGGCTAATTCGTACTTAGAAACTATAGTTGCTAATACTAGTTTCATTTCTAGCTGCGCCAAGGCCTCCCCAATACAACGGCGTTTGCCACCCCCAAAAGGAAAGAATTCGTAGGGAGAAAATTGTTGGTCAAGAAACCGTTCTGGTTTAAATTGTCTGGGTTCAGGATAAATATCTTCTCGTTGATGAAGTAGATAAATGCAACCCATCAATACTTGTCCTGTTTCTAGTTGATAGCCTAGTAATTCCGTCGGTTCTTTGACTACTCTGGGGAAAGTTAACATGGCTACAGGATAGATGCGGAGAGTTTCTTTACAGACAGCATCTAAATAAGGCAATTTTGCGATCGCTATTGGCTCGGGAGACTCTCCTAAACTATTAATTTCTGCCAGTAGTTTCTCTTTTACTCCAGGCTGATGATGAACCCAATACAAAGCCCAGGCGATCGCTGTAGCCGTAGTTTCATGCCCCGCCAGCATCAGAGTCATTAACTCGTCTCGCAATTCGCGATCGCTAAGTGCTTTTCCTTCTTCATCGCGAGCAGACATCATTAAAGACAAAATATCTTGACGATCAGTATTGTTTTCGATTGTTCTGGCGGCTATTTCGGCATAAATCGCCTGATCAATTGCTTTTTGCTGACGTACCAGGTTGCCCCAAGGACTCCACGCACCTAAGTCTTTTTGTAACCAGGGAAAAAATAGAAACGCTGAGGTTAAAGTGGACTCAAAAATATTTGCTAACTTAGTGATGCGTTGTTTTAATTCTTCAGAGCGCTCACCGTCTTGTAGCCCATATACCGCTTCTAAAATAACCTGTAAGGAAATATCCTGGGTTACTTTTCTAGCAATAAAAGTTTCATTTTTAGGTAGTTGGCTGACAATTTTAGTAGTTAAATCGCAGATTAACTGCCCATAAGCTTGCATTCTCTCCCCATGAAAAGGAGGCAAGAGTAATTTGCGACGTTGTTTATGGCGATCTCCTTCGATTAAAAGCATCGAATTTTCGCCCACCAGAGGCTTTAACAGGGTGTTTTGTTCACTAGAAGCGAAAAACTTCTGGCGATCGCTAGTAATTATTTGTTGAATCGCTTCAGGATGATGAACAAAAATATAGCCACCAGCACCAGCGATATCAGCAACGAACATATCTGGACATTCCTCAACCGCAGTATTCATATAGCTCGCGGGATCGGCAATCCATTGAATTTTTTGTTGGAGAGAAGATTTTTTAAGTTTTGGTATTGAAGCTGACAAGTGCGGCAAATTCATGAAGCTTATTTTTAACTAGTCTATACAATAATCTTACGGGCGCAAGGCTTGCGCCCCTCGATTTAACCAGGGTTTTAGTCTAATAACTCCACTGATTCTGGAGGTTGTATTGCCCAGTATTAGTTATGACAGCGTTGTTTTGACCGATAGCAGCGGCATTACTAGCGGCATTTTGCACAGAAACTTGATCTTGAGGATTACTATAGTTACCTGCTTGATTTTGGACGCTAGATTGCCCAGTATTAGTTATCACAGCGTTGTTTTGACCGATGGCAGCGGCATTACTAGCGGCATTTTGCACAGAAACTTGATCTTGATTATTAACATAGCCGTCAGGGTTAGCATACTGGTTTTGGGCAGCAGATTGATTAACGCTGCTAGCGGCAAAGTTATTATTACCAACTGCGGTAGCACTAGTGTTGCCGTTTTGAATCACGACTTGTTCAGCGCGAACAACACTAGGCACCAAGATAACTGTAGCAATAGTTAAGCTGAGAGATAATAGTTGATTAAACATAATTTCGAGACTTTAAAATTTTGTATTAATCACTAATTACGTTCTGAATTAATTAAATATGCAGAATATCTTGATAGGCTTGAATAGTTTGAAGTGCGATCGCACTCCAGCTATATTTTTCTTGTACTAGACGACGAGCGTTTTCTCCCCTTTGTTTTCTGATACTAGATGACTGCAAAGCTTCAAGGATAGCTGCGGTAAGGGTCGCAACTTCGCAGGAAGTGATCCAGCCAGCGGATGCGGCAGCAATCTCTTGCCAAATATGAACGCGATCCGAAATGACTACAGGAGTACCAACTGCCATTGCTTCGGCGACAGCGATGCCAAAATTTTCATAATAAGAAGGCAAGACAAATAGATCGGCATCTTGCAGTAAGCCTAACTTCAACTCTCCTTGAACAAAACCTGTGATTGTTGACCGCGATTTTAAGTTATACGTATTAATTTGATGATTAATGACTGATTCATAGTCGGGGTTTTGCGGATTGCCCCCAGCCAAGACAAAATGAAAGTCGATTCCCGCCGCTTGTAAGTTTAATAGTGCAGGAATCAATAAATCTAGTCCTTTCTTGCGATCGATGCGAGACATAAATAAAATTAAAGGTATATCTCGATCTATTCCTAACTGCTGACGCACTATTCCTGCTACGGGCAATTGTGGAACATCTACCCCCAAGGGAATAACCAAATCTCTAGTTACTGCACCAAATCTTGCTGATACCTTGGCTTCTTCTTGGCTAGTAAAGTGGATTGCCGCAGCACCTGCTAAATTAGGTTTCTCTAGTAATGAGCCATATATTTGTTTAAGTTGTTTTTTTTTGGTTAAATCCGCAGGATCGAGAGTACCTAATGGGCGCAAAACATAGGGTAACTGTTTATACCGCGCGATCGTTGCGGAGGCGGTACTAACAGGAGAAAATAAGGCATGAATATGAGCTAAATCGTAATCTTTGGCATTATTTACTAACCATTGCAATAAATCAAGAGAAAACTTATAACGTCGCCAAGGTGAACAAGGAAAATAGATTATCTGATAGTTGTCTTGTTTGACAGGCTCACCTAAAGGAACATCTAGAGGCGGTTGTCCTGCATCTCCATTAGAATTGGTAGTTAAGAGCGTTATTTCGATTCCTTCATTAGCAAGTGCTGTAGAAAAACCCCGCACCATTTGACTAGGGCCACCGTAAACTAGAGAGAAGGAAGGAACTATCTGCAAGATTCTCATACTTGAGGAAAACCAGTTACTTTTTCTCAAGCTTATGCTGACTAACTTAACTTCGCTAGTAATTCAGTTAATTATCAATTTGAATATTTTAGAGTGATCTAATATCAATTTCTGACAATATTTACTATTACGCGATCGCATTGCTTTTAACACAGTCTCTACAAAATTAGCGATCGCTACAAGTTGAAATGCTATATAAATGTAGCAAGTGCGAAACTTAGTTTCTGATTCCTGCTCATTGGGAGCAAGGAGAGTGTCCGCAGCAAATAGTTTCCGACTTAATAACAGCTCAACTTGAGGGTACTAACGGCATAGCGAAACAAAATCAGTCGATATAAACCCGTTTATATCGATGTCGTGCCAAATTGAGCGAAATAGACCTAGAGCTAAAGAGCCTGATCGATAGCCTAAGTTCTTTAGCTAGACCAGACTAAATAGAGAGTAAATTGCTGTTTTGACAGAAAGGAGAGGTTGCGGTACAATGCCCGACCTCTTCTTTGCTGCTATAGCACCACAGCTTTATTTAATAGGGGTATAAGCTTACTAATTTACCCGTAGCGTGAAAGGGAGGTATATTCAGAAATGGGCAAGTTTTGGGTAAACCTCTGCCTTCGGAAGCAGGAGTCGTAGTGAAAATCGTAAGGATACAAGCGATAGCGAAGTATCGGGATGACAGGATTTGAACCTGCGACATCCTGCTCCCAAAGCAGGCGCGCTACCAAGCTGCGCTACATCCCGTAAATCAAGGTCGGTTTTAAGTATAGCTTAATCTTGCCGATCACAACAAAATTGCTATTTAGAAATTTCAATCAGGGTACCAAAACATTCCTTTGATTCCCTCTGGGTCGAGAATAAAACCTAATCGCTGATAAAAATTAACTACTTGAGGATCGGCAAACAAAGTAATATTACTAATATCGGCATTTCTCAGTTGAGCGATCGCATATTTCATCATAGCTTTGCCTAAGCCGCGATTTTGAAATTTAGGATCAACTACAACATCCCAAATAGTCGCGTTAAAAGCGTAGTCAGAGGTAGCACGAGCAAAACCAATTAAACGTCGTTTTTTGCCTTGGACTTCCCACATCGAAACCACCAAAAAGCTATGATAAATTGCTTTCTTGACTTTACGTAGAGGGCGACGAGCCCAACCGACGCGATCGCAAAGTTCTTCCAATTCGTAGAGGTCGATATCTCGCTCTGTACTGAATACAATCTGAGGTTGCGAGGCATCTTGACTATCTAATTCCAATAGTTCGCCATTAAATTCGGTAGCTTCTGGAATAGCTACAGTATCTGAATTGCTAAATAATTTTTTCCAAAAGACCATGCCTATATGGCGTTACTGCTTTATGGTGTTAACGAGATGAGATATTTGTATATCTTAGTTATATTAGTCTATTTTTAGACGCAAAAGTATCTCTTTCCAGAAAACTCTTGATCTATAAAACTGCTTAAGTTGGGATTTTACTAGCAAAATTGGCACAATTATAAGTCTAGGGTTCTGTGGGAGTGTAATGGTACGATAAAAAAATGCCATCCATAAATATCTTGGGAATATCTCATACCTATGAGCTAACTGCTTCTCCTGCCAATCCTGAACTTCCCGTGTTGGTTTTTGTTCATGGCTGGCTTTTAAGCCGTCATTATTGGCAGCCTTTGGTACAGATACTTCAATCGGAATATCAATGTCTGATTTATGACTCTAGAGGATTTGGAGATTCTTTAATTGCCTTATCTAATGAACATTTAAATGAAGTACAAAACTATAGTCTAAACGCCTATGCTCAAGATTTAGAATGTTTGCTCCAAAAACTGAAAATTGAACGGGCTTGGTTAATTGGACATTCTTTAGGTGGTAGTGTGGCTCTGTGGACAGCAGATCGTTGCCCCAAAAGTGTAGAAGGGGTGATTTGTTTGAATACTGGCGGTGGGATTTATTTGAAAGAAGAATTTGAACGTTTTCGTAATGTTGGTCAACAGTTAGTCAAGTTTCGCCCTTTTTGGTTACGCTATGTTCCGCTAATTAACTTAGTATTTTCTAGAATGATGGTGGCTCGCCCTTTAAGTATTAAGTGGGGTCGCCAAAGAGTTATTGATTTTATTCGAGCTGATGAACAGGCTGCTTTGGGGGCATTATTGGAGTCCACAAAGGAAACAGAAGTGCATTTGTTACCCCAATTAGTGTCACGATTAAAGCAGCCTGTTTACTTTATTGCAGGAGAAAAAGATAAAGTAATGGAACTTAAGTATGTCCATCACTTAGCTAGTTTTCATCAGCTTTTTGCATCTAATGACAGTAACGTATTTGAAATTCCTAACTGCGGTCATTTGAGCATGATCGAATCTCCGAATGAGGTTGCCTCAATTACGACCAAAATTTTGAATAAGTACAGAGACTAGAAAAATCTCATTATTGTCTCTGTACTCAAGTTCTAATCTTTGATTTTAACGGCTGGGGAGTTTGAGGGGCTGTAAGTCCCTTGTGGTAATCTTTGATTCAGCGTCCCCAGCGGCGGACATTGTACCACAAGGGTATAACATCCCCAGCGGCGGATAACATACCCTTGTGGTATAACATCGGGATACACGCACCCCTCAAGCTAATTATCAGGGTTCGATGCCCTGATAATTAGCATTTACCATTTGATTGAGTTCATGGTAGAATCATTTTATGATACTAAATTACGTCTACAGGATATACCCAGATAGCAATCAAATTGACCTACTTAGTGAGTGGTTAGAAACTTGTCGCGTTAGCTATAACTATGCGTTACGAGAACTAAAAGATTGGATTGCATCTAGAAAATGTCCTATTGATAGGTGTAGTTTGGAATCAGAATATATCATGGCTGCGGATTATCCTTTTCCTGGCTACCATCAACAGCAAAACAGTCTACCCAAAGCAAAGAAACAATTTCCTAGACTCAAAGCCGTGCCATCACAAGTAC
>Ga0209082_1000296_pt1 | contig 20138 bp, 18 predicted proteins | sample ColdCreekSource_FD_184127 | JGI IMG/M metagenome (GOLD analysis project Ga0209082, IMG submission 184127) | Groundwater microbial communities from Cold Creek, Nevada to study Microbial Dark Matter (Phase II) - Cold Creek Source (SPAdes) (version 3) | ecosystem: Environmental > Aquatic > Deep...
AAACAAGCACCCTTTTGCGTTAGAGCGACCTCGAAACTTAGAGACGGCAAGAGCTGACAGAGAGGTCAAACAGTGGCTGCGGTCCCCGTGGCAACGCGATTGTCGGGAGCTCGCTGAGAGCGGCTACGACGCCATCGTCATTCACTCGGGCTCGGCCAAGAAGCGCAGCGAGTTCGACGACCAGTATTGGCCGCTCAGGCCCACGCCGCACTTTCAACACTGGCTGCCGCTGTCAGCTGCAGACTGCGCGCTGATCGCGACGCAAGGCCAAAAGCCCAAGCTGATCTGGACGCAAGAGCACAGCTTCTGGGAGACGAGCGCGCCGCCCACGCACGACTTTTGGCAGAGCGGCTTCGAAATCAGCGTTGTGTCTGGCAGAGACGAGGTCAAGGCGCATCTGCCCACGGGCCGCGTCGCATTCATCGGTGAAGATCGCGCGTGCGCCGCAGCGTGGGGCTTCGCTGACACGGCCGTCAATCCAGCTGAGCTGATGAAAGCGCTCGACGGGCTGCGCACGCTGAAGACACGCTACGAAGAGCTGTGCTTGGAAGAAGCCAACCGACTTGCCGCGTTTGGACACGACGCGTTGGCGCATGCCTTCCACAGCGGCGACGCCAGCGAGCTCGAGCTGCATCTACTCTTCCTGCGTGCGACCCAGCAAGACGATCCCGAGACGCCCTACAAAAACATCGTCGCGCTCGGGCCGAACGCGGCCACCCTACACCACGTGAGCTATCAACGCACGCAGCCGACAGCTTCAGCAGCGCAATCGCTGTTGGTCGACGCCGGCGCAAGCTTCCTCGGCTACAGCTCCGACATCACGCGCACACACGTCAAAGGTACAGGCGCCACAGCCAGCGCGTTCGCGGGCTTGGTGGCAGGCGTCGAACACTTGCAGCAACGCCTGTGTGCAGAGATCCGCGTAGGCACAAAGTACGAAGCGCTGCACGACCGCTCGCACCAATACGTCGCACAAACCCTGCGCGAAGTCGGCGTAGTGAAAGTCTCCGAGGACGAAGCCATCAGCAGCGGCGTCACCCGCGCCTTCTTCCCCCACGGCCTCGGCCACTCCCTCGGCCTACAAGTTCACGACGTAGGCTGTGCACTACTCAAACCACGCGCCGACAACCCCTTCCTACGCAACACCAGCGTGATCGCAGCACGCCAATGCTTCACGATCGAACCCGGCATCTACTTCATCAACTCACTACTAGAGCCAGTGCGCCAAGGCGCAAATGGTGGCTTAGTAGACTGGAACCTAGTCTCGCAGCTCGCCGCTCTGGGCGGCGTACGCATCGAAGACGACATAGTAGTAGGCGAGACGCCAGAAGGCACCCGCAACCTAACACGCGCCTTCCTGTCATCTAACACCGTCTAACAGTCAGTCGCCAAACTCGACGCAGATACGCGATGAGAGCGAAGCATACAAGCCACCCAGAGCCTTGTGCGGATCGGCCGCCGCTGGCAGCTGCGGAACAACCCGCGTCCTCACTGTCACAGAGGTTGAGCTCAAACTCGTACGCGATCGTTCCTGTTTGCTCCGACAGCTTGTAGTCGAACGCGCGCCGTTCGTGATCTTTCGGATCCTCGGGCAACACCACCGGGATAAACTCAGTGCTGTTCGATGCAACGCGTACAGTCTCGGAACAAGGCTCAGCACATCCCTCAGGAGTGATTTCAATCGCATCCGAGCACTCGTTGATGATGACGAGTCCGTCCTTGCCCTCCATGCCCTCTAGCCGGATGCAGGACACGCGAGGTCGCATGTCCACCAGCCAGTCACTCGCGTCGCATGCGCGCGCCACGCCAGCTCCGAGAATGCTGGCAAGACCCGCAACCAAGCTGATCGCAACGATCAAACGTTCAAAGCCCATCGAGCCTATTCTAACCGGCGCAGCATGGTCGAGGGCAAGTGAGGCGTGCGCATGAACCGCTGCAAGGACGCACAGAGCGGCAATTGGGCGCACCATGCCGCCCACCAAGCCTCAAACAATGGCCGGCTTGGTTAATGTTCGCTCGTCGCGACTGTCACCGGCGGCCCAGCGCGCTCATTGGAGAATACAGCTGAGGAACATCATCTCGCCGCCCACATCGCGGGCACGCGAGCAGGTCATAGACATCATCACTTGACGATCTCCTCCAAGCCCCTTGTTGTGATCGTGTACCTGCTCGTTGGAATCTCAGACGCGGAAATTTCGAGTATCCATCCTCGCTTCACGAGATCTTGCAAGACAGGTGGCAAGTCCGGCCTCGCATCAAGAGCAATGTTCGATAGACGCAGCTCGATCTGGTACCAGCCGAGCGGGAGCTGCGACTCAGCTATCACGCGAAGGACGGCTCGAATGTATTCGTTCATGGCGTGGTGCTCGGATCGTAGAGCACGCCCATCCCTACACTGCAAGCACTTCAGCAGCGGCACGCGCGCTAGGCGTGCCGCTGCCAGCAGTCGCGACGCGGCTCAGTGCGTGATCAGTGCGTCGCTTGGCTGTGTTCTTGGGTGGGATAGGAAACGGCCAGAACGAGTAGCTTGCAGCGCTTGCCGCCGGGTAGCGGCCAATCGATGTCGTCGCCGACGCGCAGGCCGATGAGCGCGCTGCCCACAGGGCTCAACACGGAGATGCGGGCGTGCTCGGACGACGCGTGCCAAGGCAGCACGAGCGTGACCTCACGCAGATCACTTGTCGCTGATCCCGCGACCTATGCACGAGAGGTTCGCGGTTTGCGCGAGCTTATGAGTGCAAGCGTAGTTGTCCGCTATCGAACGCAGCGCACGAGGTGCGGGTCGTTTTCTGCACCTGGGACCGTACCGTCGTGCCCGAAGTCAACGCTTCGGTAGCCGCCCGCAGAATCGAGACGAGGCGAAGCCGTCCAATACTCCTCGGCCGTCGCACGAGGAAACGCTCTTGTGTCTATGGCTGGGTCCAACTGCGCCGGATCAAACAACGTCAGCATCTCTTTATACGCCGGTAGACGCCAGCCCCCGCCAGCAAGTGTTAGGCGGCTGCAGTGTGCGCGCGCGTCGTTCCAGTTGCGTTTCTCGGCATCGGCGTCCCTCTGCCAGCTAAGACCTGTCATTCGGTCTTTCACCACGCTGTCTTCTATATCATAGCGATCTGCAAGCACGTTCGGAGTTGTCTGCATGGTGCTACGTACACAGCGTACGCGAAAACTATCGATGATCTGATTGGCGTTATCCGCGCCATCGGAGAACGAGACATACCAAAAATAGTCAGACGTACCTGAGTACAATGTTGCAGTCCAGAAGCTGTCCTCGGGCGCATCGGGAAAAGCCTGAATGTTTATCGCTGGACGACGCCGCGTTTCATCTAGGATCGACTCGAGCTCAATCTTTCGTGGAAGGCGCCAACCTTCACCTCCGAGCACCACGGAGAGCGCAGTGCTTCGGCAATATTTGTCGGCATCGGTCCACTTGCATGCTTCGCCAGGCTTACTCGGCCTGCCCCCACTGCAACCCGAGTAGACGGCTGGCACGTTGCGCTGCCAGACTAGATGTGTGACGTCATCTGTAACGGTTTCGGTGTCGATCGTATAACTGGGCGGAACCTTCGCGCCGGGCAGCGCATCGGGCATCGGCCATAGAGCGTAGTCGAGTGAAACGTCCCGCTGCAGTGCAGGCGGTGCGCTCGCCCCCATGCCTGCCCCGTTGGCATCAGCGCCACGGTGGCCACCTGCCGGCACTGGCTCGACTGTCGAGCCGGACACGCCTCCTGTCCCCGTCGTATTGTTAGCTGCGGTCCCCACTGCGCTGCTTCCGGCGCCCGTGTCAGCCGCAATGGAGTCCATACCGTCGCGAGTCGGCAGATCCTTGACTGCGCTCGTCGCTCTAGCACTAGCAGTTCCACCAGCTGCGTCGGTGACTTTGACAGCAGCGTCTGATGCACTCTGCTCAACGCTCGGCAGCAGGCAACCAGCAAACGCACCGAGCGATTGAAGAAAGCATGCTGCGACACCAACGTTATGCCAGCCGCGAGCCATGCGCAAACCATATGGACGTTCGCTCCACGCTACAAGCGGCTGCGACCGCGTTGGTGGCGCACGCTGGCGCGGCGCGATGGTCTCGCCTTGCACTTCCTGTTGCTACCGATGCGGGAGGCGGCCGCGGTAGAGAGAGCACCCCTGCTGGCGAAGACGAATTCGGACCGATTCCGCCCATCACACTGTCTGGGTCGATGGCTGGCCGCGTCCGCGAGGTAGGAACTACTCGACCCTCTCAGCTTTCCAGTCGTAAGTACACAGCCTCGCGCCGTCGAGGTACTTCCCGTCGTCCTTGACGTCGAGCCGCACATACGTGGGGTGGAAGATCTGACGAACCACGCTTGTGTCTGCGTGATCGACCAGACCTCGATCATCTTTGGCGAAGCGGTTCTGCTTCAGATCGTCGGCAAAGCGACGGATGATGGTCTCGGCTGCCGCGTCGTCGTTCTTCGGGATGCTGGGAAACTCCAGGAGGTTCGCCCATGTGCCGGAGTTCAGATAGACCGCGCCCTCGTCCGGCAAGTCAACGCACTTGGCGTGGTGCGTGTGCCCAAACACCACAAAGCGATAGCCGCTGCGCTCGCCGCTATCAGCTGCGAGCGTCTTGGCAGCGCGCAAATATCTCCGTCCGGCTTCCACGTCCGGCTTCCACGTATAGTCGCCTTCGAGCGCGCGGAACGCCTGGCGCAGCGCAGGCAGGCGCGCATCGAGATCTGCGTCGCCGCGCTCAAATAGCGAACGAAACAGGCCCAATTTGGACTCGAGCCAAGACCCGACAGACACATCCGCGAGCGCCGGTGCACTCGGCGTGCGTGACATGGGGTCGACCGTCGCGTCGGCTTGAAGGGCATCCGCGATTACCTCGGCGAGTGCATCCGGATCCGCTTCAGCGCCCGCGCCAGCCGCACTCACGTTGGCGAGGCTGGCAGGGAAACCAAGCTTAGGCAGCGAGTTCTTCGCCACGCCCTTCACGAGCCCTGCGAGCTTTCGAAGCTCGTCGCGGGCGTCCGGCTCGATGGCGAGTAGCAGCGAGAACAGCGCTTCGGACTCGGGCTTCAACAAGTCCAAGAACGCGTAGCGCTCCTTGAGCGGGTTCATCACAGTCGCCACGAGCTCGCTGCCGGGCGGTGGTCGAAACGCGCGGCGTTGCAACGTGAGGTCCAGGTAGCCGCGGCTGCGAATCGCGCGCAGATAGCGCAAACCATCGAAGTCCACCGCATTGGCCGGGTCGTGCGCGTTGCCGTGCTCGATGATCGCGTCGCCCACCTGAAGCGCCTCGCCGTCGTACAGGAAACATAGGTGAGCGAGCGGCGCGTCGCCGAGCGACCGTAGCAGCGCGGCGCGTACCTCCGGCAGGCACAGTTCCAGGTCATGGTTGCCGAGCATCAGCGTCAGCCGGTTCTTCTTGACGAAGTCCGCCAGCGCGTCGAAGACCGGCTTGTCCGGGCCGCTGACGATCTGTTCGAAGGCGCGCAAGGCCGCGCCGGGTTTGTAGGCAAAAGAGGTCCAGCGCTCGTCCTGTGCGTGTTCGTGTGCCAGAAAATCCACGAAGTCACCGTTGATGACCAGCTCGACCGGGACTGAGTCAGTGGACTTCTCAGCCACCTTCCGAATGAAGGTCGCCAGCTTGTCCGGATGCCTCATCATGCGAAAGCCTCGGTCTTGATCTTGGCCTGCCCTTCCACCGAGGTGAAGATCCGAGATGACGTAGACTCTCTTGGTGATGGCCATGGTTGTTGCCTCCCTATTTTCAGCGCCGACGCAGGTCGTCGATAGCAGCTTCGATTGCGATCACATCCGCGCCGAGGCGCGAGAGCTCGTTGTCATCGAGATAGCTTTCGTCCAATGCGTCGCACAGCAGTGATGCGATTTGAAGCGGCGGGCGTGATGGCATATCCAGCGTAACGACGACCTCGAAGTCACCATACGAGACAAGCTCAAGCAGAAACTGGTTGCTGTAGTCCGAAACTGGATAGTGGGTTTGGCCGTACGAAGGGTGAAGCTCGTACGTCACTTGCTTGATCGGCGCCAGATCGCCAACGATCGTGAACCGCAGCTGGTAGCTGCGGATGCCGTTCGACTCCTGGCGTCGCGGCCGACCAACCATGTCGAGTACGAACTCCGCGCGCAGGCGCCGCGCAGGCCCGCGCAACGAACGCTGCGCCTCGATGCGTCGAATTGCCTGGTCGAACGCAAACTGCAGCTGCTCCGTCGTGTCAATGGCGACCGGGTGCGTCGGACGCGCGCTTGAGAGTCGCTGCAGCCGGGCCTGATCGCGAGGTAGGAGCTGCGTCTCCGCGAGCTCTTGCACCAGCGTCGAGATGGGGCGCAGTTCGATCGCTCGCTGACCAAACTCGCCGAGCAGGCCGACGAGCCGTCCAGCTTGAAAAACCGGCAACCCAGTGCTGAGCTGGAACGGGTTGCTATGCAGATCGATCTGCAGGCGTCCTTCGACGGAGACCGGCGCGGCAGTGGGATACAACCCGAGCTCATTGTGCAGGGTGCCTACGAGCGTCTGGCCGCGCGCTGCATGTGACGCGAAGTCGATTGGGATGTGCGGTGACTGGGCGCGCGTTGGCGAGACGCCACTGACCCGCTGCGGGGTCCACTGCATTGCGAGCTTCGCCTGCGGACCGTCTGCTGTGTCGAGCACAAAACCCGAGGAGAATCGCTGTGCGCCTCCGAGAAGCGTCGGACCGTCTAACCGCGCCGGCAGCCACAACACCGTGCGACGTCCGACCAAGAGGACAGGCACGAACGACGCTTCGTTGGTCTCGTGTTCATTCTGAATCCGCCCCAGCCGTTGCTCGAGCCCAGGGATGGCGAAAACACCGTCGAACGCAGCTTCAGTACGCAGTGCGCTCGCGACGACAGCGCGGATGCCTGACGGGTCGAGCGCAATCACGTGGGCTGCGACGCGCCCATCGATCAGCACAGGCGCTCCGGGAGCGGGAGAATGCTGACTGTTTGACTCCAGCGGCTTGGCCAGTGGCAGAAGGATAGTTCCCCGCACGAGGTCCAATGACACAATACCGCGCCCGCGCAGACGTGCATGCGCCGAGATGAGCACCTCCCACTCCGCGTCGTAGTCCGGGTCAACGTTGAAGCTCAAAGGGGCTGGGGTGACCTTCTCGGAGAGCCGCGCGAACGCGAACGCTCGCTCCTCGCGCCCACGCAAGACGCTGGCGTGTACACGACCCCAAGCAAACTCCAGTTCGAGGCTGGTCGCACCGTGGTGCGCTGGACTGACCACGCACAGGTCGTCATCGATCAGATAGCCCAAGCTCCGCGCCGCATGACTCGTGCTTGGATTGCGTACGACGGCGACCGCCGCCCACCCCTGATCCTGCGGGCACACTTCCCAGCGTGTACCCCCGATATCGCGGAGCGTCGCGCGCTCTCCGATCGTCACGTGGACCGGGCTGCGGCTGACTTCGATGCGCGTATCGTCGACGTAGATGAACATCGGGTCGCTGCTCTGAACATGCAGCGCCTGCCATTCCGTGTGTGCCGTGGACAGCTTGTCGAGCCGAACCAAGGAGATCCGGCGCGCTCTTCCCTGCGCTTGGCAGCGCACGGCAACGAGCGTCTGCTTACGCGGCAGCAAGGGCGCAGCGCGTTTCAGCGCCGCGTCGCTGAGCGGGGTGGTCAGGTGCGGCGCGCCACGCACGTGCGCGCTCGCGATGAAACGCAGCGTGCGACCGGCTTCCGAGCGCAATGCGGCCTGCGGCAGCCGCGGCGCCGCGCGCGTGAACCAGTGCGCCAAGTTCTTGGCGCGCTGAGCCGAACCTTCCATGGTCGCCAATACGGCTTCCAAACCGAGCGACTCAGGATCACGCGGCAGTTGCGCCGGCGTCAGCGAGCGCAGTGAGTCCAAGATCAAGCTCTCCTCGAGCCGCAACAGTACTGGCGCGCGCTCGTGCAGGCGCTGGATGATGCTGAATGCATCGCGCAAACGCGGCTCGCGCGAGGCCATCCGTCTCATCACCTCTACGACAGTCGAGACAAACACGAAGCCATCCGGGGAACTGCCCGTGACCAGATCGCTCGTCCAAATGTCGAGCTCCGCGCTCGGACTCGAATCGGGCAGGAGCTGCGTCCGCAGCTCGCGTAGCAACGCCGGCTCGACGAAGGCTGCGAGTGACGCAAAACAGGCGAGCCGCAGCGCCTCCGGGTTGCGTTCCGACAGCCGCGTCAGCGGCTCACGCGAACGAGATGCTCCGGGCGCGCGTAGTCGCGTTCGCGCGCGCCGAGCACTCCGGGCGGTCGTCGAGTGTTCCCAGTGGACGAACTGCGCGCGCGCCACGAGCGAGGCTGAGGCGCGCTCCACGCCGTGCGGCGTGATGAAGGTCACCTTGCGCGCCTGCTTCGCCCAGCGCTCCACCAGCGCGCTCCAGCGGCGTGCTGTCGCAGGTCCAAGCACGGTCACCACAACGATGGGCACGAGCGGTGCAGGTTGACGATATGGCTTCCACGTATCGACCGCATCCGCTCCGGCCAGCGTCGGGAGCTCCGCGAAACGCAGCATCTCCACGCGCTCACGACCGAACACGCGGTCGAAGGTACGCTCCAACATGCGCCGGTCGTTGGTAAATCCAGTCATGCGCGCGCCGCGATCGACGAGCAGCTGGACGCCGCGGCGCGTCGTGGACTCCGTCAACACCGGCAGTGGATCTGGGCGCTCGACCCGAGACAACGCGTCCACCAGCGCCTCGATGTCTACCTGCGTCGACTCTAGCACGGTCGACGCAAGCTCGCGCACGATGCCCCGTTCCGCGGTAGAGCGGAACAACGGACGAGGTGTCTGCTCCCAGGGTTGCGCCGTTTCGAGGGGCAAGACCGCGCTCGAGCGTTCCTGCGGCGTGGTCTCAGGCGTTTGCTCGTCGAACGCGATGACCTGTGTGGGGACGTGAGCCCAGTCGCCGGCATTCGGTGGATCCGCACCTGCAGCCGATGGCGTCACACCTCCGCTCGGCGAGGCGTCTGGGTCGGAGTAAACCGGCTCGGGGGACGGGACCTCCGGTGCGGCTGGTTTTTGAGCGCCAGGCAGCGCTCGTCCCTGCGGAAGCAACAACGCACACACCGCTAGCGCTTCGGCGAGGTCGTCGATCTCGAGCGAACGCAGCGCGCGCAGGATGTCACCGAGACCACACGGCAGACGCCGCGCGGCCAGCGAAGCGCTGCTGCTCATGCCCGGATCACTGGGCTGCGACATCGCCATGTTTCCAGAGCGCGGCGCGGACCGCGAACTTGAGCTCCTCGTCCTCGACCTTCAGCCCGAGCTCCTCGCATGCGCTCAGCGCGTCGAGAAACTCGGCCGTCGCAGGCGGGCGCAGGTCGTTGCCCTCGGCTTTTTCCCCGAGGCTGATGTAAGCGTCGAACACCGCGTCGAACAGGCGCACATCGAGTTTGGGAAAATGCTTGCGGGCGATCGTAAGCAGCGCGTCTCTATCAGCAGGTCGCTTCAGCGTGAGGATCACGCAGCGCCGCAGAAATGCTTGAGGTAGATCGCGCTCCTCGTTGGTTGTGACCACGACAAACACGGGGCGTTGGGCCTCCACGAGCAAGTTCAGCGCGTCGATGGTGAAGCGCTTGGCCTCGAGCGGCACGAGCAAGTCATTCGGCAGGTCGGGGTCGGCCTTGTCGATCTCGTCCATCAAAAGCACCACCCCGGACTTCGGGGGCTCGTGCGGCAACGTGCGCCGCAGTCCCGCCGCGAATTCCGGGGCGAAAGCTCGGAACAGCGGGCCAGGCTCCAGGTAATTTCGCTTCTCGCGCACGCTCTCCGAACGGTCGATGGCCGAGGCGTACGCGTCGTTCAGGCGCTCGAGGTTGTCGAACCTCCACAGCAGATCACTCGCCTGAGTGCGCGATGTCACGACGAATTCGATGTAGTCCCAGCCCAGCGCGCCGGCCACGTTGCGGGCCAAGCTGGTCTTGCCGGTGCCTGGTGCACCGCGCACCAACAGGACGCGACCGATCGCCCCCGCCACCCGCACCGCACGCAAGCTGTCCGAGTCGTAGTGATAGGGGGCGCCGGCGACATCGGAAATGCGTTCGGCAAACGTCTTGAAGGGCGATTCAGGGTTGTGTTGCCTCAGGTCTGGTGCATCCACGGGTCACCTCATGTCTCGAAGAGGGAAACGGTGTCGTCGAAGGCTTGCTCCAGGTCGGCTGAAACGCACTCAGGCACGATCAGCTCGGGTGCCGCGGCGTCATCGTCGAAGCGAAGGGGCGGCGGGCCGCGGAGCACGATCCGCACATGCTGGTAGACAGTACCAAGGACTGTCGCGAGCTCAGGTGGCGCACCGATGTCTGCGATCACATAGATGATGCGGCCCGTCTTCTCCCAGATCTTGCGTCGTTGTTCGAATTTCGCCTCATCGACTCCGTTGAGATGGATGAGTGCCTTGCGAAACTTCTGCTTGGCCAGCTCAGCTGCGTCCTCGGTGCCGACCAGCGGATCGAGCACGATGATCGCGCGCCCGCAAGCGTGGATCCCGTGGCCTTGCATGGCGAACCGAAACACGAGCGCACGTGCGGTGAGCGCGCTTGCGCCGAGGTGCACGCTTCGCGCAACAGCCTGCTGCGTTTCGGCTAGGACCGGCGTGACGGTGGCTACGACGTGCGCCGGGATGCGCGCGCCGCACAACAACAGACCGAGACTCTCGTTGCTCGGTGGCGGCTGCAACCAGGGCATCAAATGGTCCGTGAAAGCCGTCGCTGCGTTCAACAGCGCGCGCGTCAATAGACCGGCTGCGGTGCGCGACGCGAGACCCTCTGACTCCTCGCTCAGGCCCAGCGGGCGGGCCGCGAGGCGCAGCCGTTCAGGGGCGAGCTGCGCGAGGGCCGCGACCATCTCTCGCTCGAGCGCCGACTCGTGCTGCCAAGGCAGTGCCGGAACGTTCTCGAGCTTGAACACCCACGCAGCGTCGCTGTCCGCGCGCACGAGCGCTTCGATGTGCACGCCATAGAGCAGGTTCTGCGCGACTACGCCGTTCTGGCGCAGCTCCTGGAGGCAGACGCCCACGGCCCGCGTGCCCATGACGATCGGTGCACCGGAGATGCCAGCGAACGTGGTGGGTTCAGCCGTGATCTGATCAAGGGTTAACTGAATGCGGTTCGACAGACCCGCGGCCTGCCCGCTCAACTCCTGACCGTTTACCTCATTGGAGCCCTGCTCCCCGACCGCGCCGGAGCTCGTGGGAAAGCCAAACGTCCACCACTTCTTATTGCCGAAGGCCCCAGGGCCGAGCTCGATCGGTTCAGTCGTCACAGGCGCGTCCAACTTGAGCAGCGCGACGTCATACCGTATGGAGAACGCTGCGACCTGCGCCGTTCGCTGCGCAAGCGTGGCCGTGCCTGCGTCGTGCGGACCCGCCGCGCGATCTCTGGGATCTCCGAAACGCAAACGAATCGTGCCCCGTCGCCAGTCGGGCTCACCCTCCTCGCCTTCCGATGAGCGCGCGACACAGTGCAATGCCGTAAGTACGTAGCCATCCGGGTGCACAAGAAAGCCAGTTCCGCGCTCGGCACCTACCAGGATTCGCGCGACCGCGCCGCGTTGTTTGGCGTCTAACGGCAACGAGTTCTCCTGAAGGCGGAGTTTACACAAGCGGGGTGGCGGATGGCGAGTGGAATCTATAAACACTCTCTCCTGTGAACTGCAACACGCGAGGGTTACGTGCGAGATCGTCCGGCGCGCGGAAGTGGTGCTAGCGAAACGATCCGGTCGACGCGATCCATGCGTTGACCGCCTGCGCGCTCAGCCGGGACACGCGACCGTACACAACCTGCCGCCCATCAGAAAGCTTCTCGACATGTGAGGCTGACATGGAAATGGATAAACTATTTACTGCGGACTGTGACATCAGACACAGCACCCAGCTGCGCCACTTCGCGCAAGTCTGCTTTGCGCAGCTCTCGACGCCGTCACGACGATCAGAACTCCAGACCGCAGGTCGGTCCGCCGCTGACAGCGGCTGCGCGTGCGTGACGTGAGCCGGCGGGCAGCTCCGCCGACGTTGGAGCGCAAGTGATGATCGCACATTGTTGATCACGCACACGTCGGGAGAACATTGCTGCTGTGCGCGTGTTAGTTTGAACGCTACCCACATTCGTCATGGGGCGATCCCTGCTTCGGCAGCGCATTAGGCACGTTAAGCTCTGGACCTCGCTGGACGCGCGCTCGTCTCAGCACGGAGGTCTCGATGAGAATGTTAGTTTTGTTCGCGACGGTCAGCGTTGCGTTGTCAGGGACAGCTCGTGCTGATGAGCTTGTCTCTGATGCCGCGCCGTATCGCTATGTCGCTCTTGAGGCGCCCGCGGACCTATCGTTCTATGACCCTGTGGCCGTGACCAATGATCGAAAGGTATATGGCAACGGCTACCGCTGTGACGAGAACGATGAAAATTGTCTGATGTCCATTCTTGTCCATGAGAGGGGTGGTGGCGAAGCGCGGGAGCTCTATTCGGGCGCTCGAGTCTCTGCGGTCAACTGTTGGCAACTGCTTGGTGGGTCAGTGCTCAGTCGCGGCTCAGAGGCGTCGCAGCAAGCGGCCCTCTTTCGCCACGGCGAGGTCGAGTTGATTCCGCGGCTCCCCGGTGAGGTAGTCTCGAGCGTGAGTCAGCTGAATGACTTTGGCGTCGCGCTGGTTGCGTCCGGCGACGGGACCAAGAGCACGTACTACCTGTATCGCAATGGTCGCGAGCTCACGCTGAACCTCGGGCAAAACTCGCCGGTCAGAGATATGAACAACAGCGGCATGGTCACTGGCTTGGCGGGCGGCGCGTTTCGCATGGTGCCTTGGGCGTCGGAGCCGACGCGGCTCGCGCCACTTCCACCTCATCCGTATGCTTGGGGCATGCAGATCAACGAGCGCGGCGATGTCCTCGGCTATTCGTGGGGCGGCGGCAGCGAGGTCATCGGGATCTGGCGCGGAACGGAGTTTGTGATCGTGCTCGAGCCGGCCAAGCTCGAACCAGCTGTTGTAAGCAACGATCTGCTCTGGAATCGACAGGGGCTGATCGTGATCACCTCAGCGGTCGCTGCCACCGGTGAACACAGCTACATCGTGCCGCGCCCCGGCGTTCGCTTCGACTTGCACGAGCTCGTCGACGCGCTGCCCTCTTCCTCCTTGATCACGAATCTCAACGATCGAGGAGATATGGTCGGCACCAGCCGAACAGACGACTTCACGCCGTTCCTATTGGAGCGCGTCGAAGGCGTCGAGCTGTAGGCACAATAGGCTGGTTCGCGGTCGCAGCCTGCCGCTGTCGGCGGCATTGATGACGTTCGCCCGTCCGGCGCTTGTACATCCGTCAAACCAGGCCGGATTCGCATCGTCGACAGATTGAGACGAGATGCCGGCCTACTGGCGTGCGTCCACGGCGCCCAGGTGAGGCTCACACCATCCGCGTGGACAATTATGCTCCCAAGGATTATGCTCTAGAACATAATGATCTTCCTAAACCGTGAGCTGGAGCTTGAGCGATTGGATGAGCGCGTAATCGAAACAAGCACCCTTTTGCGTTAGAGCGACCTCGAAACTTAGAGACGGCAAGAGCTGCTCTCCATTACGCCGATGACTGTAAACGGTACGTTGCCGATGCGGACCATCTGGCCGATCGGATCGGCGCTGCGGCCAAACAGTTGCTGCACCACGGTTTGGCCCAGCACAACGACCTTGTTGCCGGTCTCGACGTCGGAGGCGCTGATGTTCGAGCCGGTCACGACATCCCAGCTGCGCGCGATGAAGAAGTCGGGCGAGGTGCCCACCACGGTCGTGGTCCAGTTGAGCTCCTCGCTGGCCATCACGGCCGTCGAGGTCAGCTGGGCCGCCGCAGCGCGCACGCTGGTGACCTCGTTCTGGATCGCAGCAAGATCTTCCCAGGTGAGCGTGGGCAGCGAGCCGAACCCGCCAAACGCACCGCCGCTGCGCGTCGAGCCGCTCATGATGATCAAAATGTTCGAGCCCATCGAGCTGAAAGCCGCTTCCACGCGCGCTTTGGCGCCTTCGCCGATCGCCACCATCGCGATCACCGCGCCCACGCCGATCACGATGCCGAGCGCAGTCAGGAATGACCGCAGCTTGTTTCGTAGCACCGCGCGCAAGGCCAACCGCAATGTAGACAGCGGGTTCATGCTGGCACCTTCATCTCCGAAGCTCGCAGCGGCGTCTGTTTGCGATCGTCCACGAGCTCGCCGTCGCGCATGATCAAGCGCCGCCCCGCATACGCTGCGATGTCGTCCTCGTGCGTAACCACGATGATGGTGATGCCCGCGCGCCCGAGCTCCTGGAACAGCTGCATGATCTCGACGCTGGTGCGCGTGTCCAAGTTGCCGGTCGGCTCGTCGGCGAGGATCACGATCGGCTCATTCACGATCGCGCGCGCGATCGCGACGCGCTGCTGCTGACCTCCACTCATCTGGTTGGGATGGTGCTCCATGCGGCTGCCCAGCCCGACGCGTGTGAGCGCGCTCTCCGCTCGGCGCTTGCGCTCACGGCTCGATGCACCAGCATAGAGCAAAGGCAGCTCCACGTTCTCCAGTGCGCTCGTGCGCGAGAGCAAATGAAAGCTCTGAAACACGAAACCCAGCGTGCCGCTGCGGATCTCCGCCAGCGCATCGCGCGAGAGCTTGCTGACGTCGCGCCCATTCAAGAAATATTCACCACCGGTCGGTCGATCGAGGCAGCCGAGCACGTTCATCATGGTCGACTTGCCGGAGCCCGAAGGCGCGTTCTCCCATCTCTACCTCGACGGCGCGACCCCCGGGGCAGCCCGCGGTGCGTTGGTGGATCGCTTCCAAGCAGGCGAGGGCGACGTGTTTCTGATCTCGCTCAAAGCGGGTGGTACGGGCCTCAACCTTACCGCTGCGGACTACGTGGTGCACCTCGATCCATGGTGGAACCCAGCAGCGCAAGCTCAAGCAAGTGACCGTGCGCATCGCATCGGACAGACGCGACCTGTCACGATCGTAAAGTTGGTTGCAGAAGGAACGATCGAAGAGCGCATGCTCGAGCTTCAAGAGCACAAACGCTGGTTGGCAGACGCGGTGCTCATGGCAGACGAGGCTTCGTCGCGACCTGCTTTGGAGCTGCTCGAAGCGTTGCTGGATGATCACTAACGAGCGGCGCAATGGCAAAGCGAACTAAAAAACAGAGAGAAGACTGCGACCTGACGAGAGCGCGTGACGCTGTGTTCGGTCCGCCTCCGCGGCGAGCAAACCTGGCTGAGCTGACCATGACTTACGAGGAGTGGAAAGCGCGCCGCCTGGAGTGTGTTCCAGGCCGATGCGGCGGACGCCCGACGTTCATTCGCAGTCGCATACAACCGTGTGACGCGAGCCGTTTGAGCCTCAACTGGCCGGACGATATTCGTGTAGCAGCCGACTGGCGTTTGAATGCCCAGGATATAGTGTATTCGAAGCGCTTTTGCGCCGAGAAGCCTCATTGAATGCGCCTGATGGCGATCGAGTCAAAGCCGTTCGAGTCGCCGCTGCCTTCGATGTGCTCTGTGTTTTGAACCTGGCAGCAGCACGCACAAGCGCGTGGGTTCCACCGGCGTGTTGTTTGAACGATGGGTCACTCGCTAGCTCAAGCTTAGAATGAAGGCGACGCCGGGAGCCCGAACGGCGTCACGCCTCAGTGCCAAGCGCCCGACCGAACGACAGCCTGACCCGGCATCGATGCCGCCGATAGCTGCGACAGTGTGCTGCGAGACCTGCTCGTCGCGCGACGCTCCGCCACTGAAACAGAAATAGTCGTCGGCGTCGCTCCGAGCGAGCACGTGCAGCGATAAGCGCGACGAGGCTGTACTCGCATGCGCTGACCTGCCGCCAACAACGGCGATCGAACATGCCACTCGTGATGCGGTCGAGCTCAGCGTATCCGCGTGCACTCCGTTGACTCGGGACCACTCGGTGCGGCACTGCGATTCAGCGAAATGGCTTGCTTGTAACCGTAACGCGATATACGAGGGGCGTGCGTGACTCGCTTCCGCTCACTTCACGGAGCAACACACTCGAGGAGCTGTCTTTCGTTCAGCTGCCTCGTGATGATGCTTCTTGGTACGTCTTGTCTCGCTGATTGTGGAGGACCGATGCTCGTTCTCGCTTCGAAAATGGAAGGTACGCTCGTGGACAAGGATCGGCGTCCGGTCCCGAACGTGCGAGTTACGAGGACGTGGGATTGGGGTTGGAATGGCAAGAAAGGCTCAGACGTGTCGACCACGGACGCGCTAGGGCATTTCGAGTTTCCCAAGGTCGCGCGCTTCGATCTCACGGCATTTCTTCCGCATCAACCGCAGATCGATCTAACGATCACTGCCGAGAGTTCAGCTGGTCCAGTGCTGTTACTGCTGCTGACCAAGCAGGAATACACGGATCGTAGTGAGAGCGATGGGAAGCCTTTCAACGTCGTGTGTCAGATCGATCTGACCGCGGAATATCGTACGGGATACTGGGGAACTGTGATCGAAGTGCGGTAGCGGCCGTTATCCGGTCGCACACTGCGCGGGCACGTAGTGCAGATTCGAGTAGGGGGAGATTTGAATGACCTTATCGCCAAAAGTGGCCGCGCAGATCGCAAGCGCGGTTTACGGCATTAGAACCGTCTCACACGTCGCAGCCGGCGTTGCTAAACAGCAAGAGGGGGAGCTGCTCGGTAGCACCGATTTCGACTTTGGAAAGGCCACCGCGATCGGTGGAACATCCGGGGCCGGATTCCGAAGCGCCAGTGGTTTCTCGATGGTGGTTCCATGTCGCGGAACGATGCAGGGCGAGTACCTCGTTGCGACTCGAGGCACTGTTACTGGCCACGACTGGCTCACTGATTTCGCAGCTGCAATGGAACCTGGTCCTGGCGGCTGCGCTGTACACGCCGGCTTCAACCGCGTGGCTCGGTCGGTGCTGCTAGAGATCAACGGCCAGCTCCGGAACAAGTTTCCAACCAGGATCCATGTGGTTGGGCACAGTCTTGGAGGTGCAGTTGCAAACCTTCTGGCCGCGTCTTTTGCAACCCACGGCATCGGCTGCGAGCTTTATACCTTTGGAGCGCCGCGCGCGGGACTGGAACCCTTTCGTCAGTTGCTCGCGCAGAAGGTTGGCGAGCAGAACATCTATCGTGCATTCAGCATGAGCGATCCCGTTCCGATGGTGCCAATCCACCCCTTCCTCCACGCGCCGACCGTACAACCAGCGGCGCTCTGCGGATCGAGACACGGCCTGGTCAATCCCTTCGCGCACATGATGTCGGCGTACAAGACAGCGCTTGGCCCCAATGTCGCCTGGCAGACGTTGCGCAACGCAGCGAAGGTTACGCCAATGAACGTCGAGGAGTTGTTGAGGCTCGCTTCAACTACGATTCGCCTCCCTGGCATCAGCGGAGGCCTATATCTATTGGGCCGCATACTGCAGAAAATGCTCTCTGCCCAGAATGTCGTGATCGGCAGCACCGTGACGGGCGCAGCGACTGTCCTCGATCAAATCGGTCTGACGTTGTCGCGAGCGCGCGTGTCGAACAAAGAAGTGAACGAACAACTCAAGGGCTTCATGAAGTACGCGCTTCTGTTAGCCGGACTGCCATTCAAGATCGGCACGGCCATCACGGCTGCGTATATCACCCACGTGCTCACGATTCTGCTTCGGCTGGCCCTTGGACAAGCAACTGTTGCGATCGCCCGCGCAGATCAAGACGCCTAGTCTGCATACCTGGCTCGATCATCAGGAGCATGGGCTTATGCTTATAGTCCGCATGAGGCCGAGTGGCTGGAGGCACCCGGTGGCCGCTCTGTGAGCCAGGTCACCATAAGGTTTGCTATCGGATCGTCTCATCGAGGTACTTAGCTCCGCTGCGCCACGACCACCTCAGAATTCCCCCCGCCGCGGTGCGCATGAGGCGCTGCGTAGCGCCAGCGGGTCTCGCGGAGCGCGCACCTACCCACCCGTCGCTCCTCTCGTGAGTCGGACACCATGCGTCGGAAGCGGCCGTGCTGGTTCAGTGCATGGGCCCTGCGCGGGCCAAGATCTTCGCGATCACGTCGCGACGCAGGATGCAGCTCAGATAGACCATCTTGCCGCCGCAGCGTTCACACGCGAGCAGGTCGTGGCCGAAAGCGCGTCGCATGAGGTCCGCCCATGCTCCGCGGCGACAAGCCGACTGTGCTTCTGAGGACTCGCTTGTTGTCGCGAGCTCAGCGTCACGCTTGTACGCAACGACGCGCGCCCGCCAGCGCGAACGGGCCGCGAGCACGCCGTGGTACAACACGAGGTTCTTGTGTGGGCGCGGGATGAGCGCAGCGAGCTTGGCAAGGAAGTCGAGCGGCTCGAACGCGAGATGGGTCGTGCCGTCTGACCACGGGGACTTGAGCTCGAGGAGCACTCGCCCGTCCGATTGCATGCTCAGGCGTTCGTTGGAGAGCGGCGGCCTTGCGCAATAGCGTACGAGCTTTTCGAGGCGACCGGTTCCGCCCGCTTGTTCGGTGGCGATCGTCAGCCGTGCGTGCAGGTCGAAGCCTTCGATGTGAGCTTGCAGCGGGCCGAGCGGGCGGTCCGCCCAGCGTCTGCCCGGCTCGGACCCCAAGCGCTGGAGCGGCGCACCTGGGCGACTGCCGAGGGTTTGTCGCCTGGTGATCGAGCCTTGGTAGCATGCCGCGAGCACTGGAGCTTGGTCTGTGATCGGGTCGGTGGCCTCCGGAGTGTCGTCGAGCCAGCCGTGCCGACGCAGATGGCCGAGCACGCGTTGGCGAACGACGGCGAGCAGTGCCTGCAGCTCGCGGTCGCTTGGCGCTGGGAGTTTGTGAAAAGTGAGTTCGCCGCTCGCAGCAGCAGTGAAAACGCCGTCCATCACCAGCACGTGCACGTGAATGTGCAGGTTCGCTGAGGAGCCAAAGCGCTGCACGAAGGTAATGGCTCCTGTGTCCGCCGGTTCGAGCCCGTGCGCACGCGCCGCGCGGCGGTAGAAGCCCAATACAGCCCGGACGAACAGGCCGAATACGGCGACCATGCTCGCATGGTCATACGCGAGGCGGTAGCGAAGCGCGTGCGGAAGGCTCAGTACCCACTGGCGAACCGGCACGCGCGGGATGACTCGGTCGACGATGTGCGCCGCGAGGTCTGTCATGCGTTTGCCGCCGCAGCTCGGGCATAGACCGCGGCCCTTGCAGGACAGCGCGACCAGCCGCTCACAGCGGCACGCGCTGCAGCGGAAGCGACACAATCCATGCTCGATGACGCCGCAAGTCAGGAGATCTTTGAAAGCATCTTCCACAAACCGAGGCACACCGCCGTGCTCGTTGGCTTGCTCTAGGAATGTGGGCAAGTTGCGCTCGACGACTTGGAACAGCACGCTGTTTCGGGGATCGCGAAGCGCATACGCCTCTCGGGGCTTGCAGTCGGCTCGGTCGTCGGTGCTTGCTGCACGCGGCACGCGAGCTGCTTCGCGAGAGTCGGGCCAGCCTGCTGCGGTGGGCGCTTCGCGTCGTTACTTACGCCTCCCATGGACGGGCGCTGGCGGCGCTTGGACGGCCGCCTTGCCGACGCGGGCGGTCGCTGTGCACTCCGGCCAGCGCCGGGGTGTCCGCCGCGGGGGAATTCTGCGGTGTATCGCTTGTCGTAGCCGAGCGCTGCCGCGGACAGCGGCATAAGGCCGCGGCGCCACGGCGGTCCTGCGGGCGGGGCTTGTCCCGAGACAGCGGAGGCCGCGAGTGGGTCGTCGGGGTCTTCCAACTCGGCGTTTGGGTCGAGCCCTTCGAGCAGGCCGAGGCGTCGTAGGTGCTTGTCGATGCGACGCACCACGCGCTCTAGCACTTGGCCGACTTCGCGTGTCTGAAGATGTCCGAGCGCTTGCCACGCGAGCTGTGGTCCTTGCTCGTAGTAGGCCCCGTCCAGGAACACCACGTGCAAGTGCGGGTTGAGCCGCAAGTCCGATGATGTGCGCTGGCGCGTAATCGAAACAAGCACCCTTTTGCGTTAGAGCGACCTCGAAACTTAGAGACGGCAAGAGCTGACAGAGAGGTCAAACAGTGGCTGCGGTCCCCGTGGCAACGCGATTGTCGGGAGCGCTCGCCCGTAAGCGCCTGAGTTTGGCGCGCAGAACGCAAGCGTGGGCGAAGCATGTGGCGCTCGCGCCCGCGCTGGTTCA
>Ga0209082_1000297_pt1 | contig 20087 bp, 15 predicted proteins | sample ColdCreekSource_FD_184127 | JGI IMG/M metagenome (GOLD analysis project Ga0209082, IMG submission 184127) | Groundwater microbial communities from Cold Creek, Nevada to study Microbial Dark Matter (Phase II) - Cold Creek Source (SPAdes) (version 3) | ecosystem: Environmental > Aquatic > Deep...
CGACCATACGGATGGGCTGCTCTTCGCGGGTAACCATAGTATGATATTTGAATTTGCTATCCTGACAGATATGTTGAGTCAGCTTGGAAAAACTAGTATTAAGCATGTCGCTAAGTTCTATGCCGAAGAGCAGACGGTATGGTTGCTAGGAGAACAGGCTAGGGAGATGACGCTTCCTGTCTATCCTCGGGCTTTGGCATCTGACAGGAAGAATAAAATCAATGCTGAATTACCATTACGCTTAGTTTTTCATAGGCACCTCAAATCATTGGAAGAGTCTAAAAAGCTAACCGATAATTCACTTCAAGCGGCTGCCGATGAGCTAGCGTTAGGCGGTATTGTTAATATATATCCGCGTGGTAGTGTCAGAAACGATGTTCGGCGGACATGGCGCGCAGGAATCGGGCGGATTATTCAAAAGCTGCCTGAGGATGCCCAAGAGAAAACAATGTATGTACCGTATCACGTGGATGGGCTAAACCCTGTCAAAATAGTTGCTGCTGTTGCCAGTCGTGGAAAAGGAATTCTAGGCCGTCCGCAGCGGATAGGAATTTCAGTTGGGGAGCCGCGACCTATTGATGATATGGTTAAAATATTACCACCTGATGCTCGACACGACCCATTGGCAGTTGCAGAAGTGCTGCGCAGGCACTATGTCAGTACATTACTGCCTTAACCTGTCATTGATTGAGTCTCAGTTAAGGCGTGTGCTTACGACTATCGTCCGCTCATCGTATTGTCCGGACTGATAGTTGAACCTGCCATAACACGTAATAAGGTTGAGCTGGCTATCTATTAATGGGTCGCGGGCGAATAACTCAGCGGCCGCATCGGCTACCTTGAGTCTTGATACGCGCTGTACCTGGTAATTGACTTTGGTATTGTTCGCAAGCTCAACATTGTAAGTGTCGCCAGGTTTAAGCTTGTTAAGCTGCGAAAATATTCCCGGACCTTTCTTGCCGTCGACATGACCATCAATGACACTCAAGCCGGATTGGCCCGGTTTTATACTATGGACATACCAGCCTGCCAGGTTGACATTATCCGGTGATGCCACTTGGTTATGCTGGTCTATACCGACTTTTGTAATATAGCCAGCGGCATCAATACTCGGTAAGCGTATGTATTCCGGCTCGTCACCGACTGCGGCTGATACGTAGGTATTGGCAATTGGCTTTTCGCTGGGAGTGTCTGAGGTGTGGGTTGTGATGTCTGTAGGTGCGGTGGTCTTTTGTTCTGGTAGTGTTGTGTGCCTATGCGGTAATACGGCTAGAGTAAGCGCTAATAAAGTTACTACTGCAATGGTTAATAGAAGATGCTGCTTACGCAAGCGCGGCCGTGTCATTAGTAGTAATTGTACTACTGCTACACTAAAGGTATGCGTATAAAGAAACTGTATGTCGGCATTGCAGCACTTTTGTTGATTGTATCTACAGGCGTCTGGTCACTTGCTGCTGCCCGTCTGGCGCAGGGCAATGCTGACCAGCTGGCAGATGGCTTTCTATTCGAAAACGCCCAGACATTTTCTGGTGCGCAATTCCCGGCAGCGCATACGCAGCTGCTCAAATGGCCATTATTTTGGCTGCTTAGCCTGACGTATAATGCCCGGCTTGCGTATATGATTGCGACAGTAGCTTTGGCTTTGTTTACCGTTGGAATGTTAGCTTACGTACTGTATCGTATCGACCGGCGCCCGCTTGTATTTGGGACGCTTTGCTTAGGGATGGCCTGTGTACTGGTGACGGTGCCAGCATATGTCCAAGGCGGTATGACTGCGCCGCTTGGCTTAGCGATGGTTGCCGGCCGCAATATTGAATATATTCTGTATATTGCCAGCCTTGCGTTATTCGCTCGTGCAGCTGGCATGACTAGTTGGAGATGGGTCTCAGGTGCGGTGCTGCTTAGTTTGCTGCTAGCTAGTGACCGGTTTTTCTTACCGGTTACTATTGGCGGTGGACTGGGACTCTTGCTTACGGCATATGTATGGAACCATCCATCGTTAACCGGAGTAGCACGGCGTTGGGTGCTTGGTTCCGCTGTAGCATGGTTAATTTCTGGCGTACTGCTATGGGTTGCTAGGCAGTTCACCTATGTGGTTGGTCCGTCAAATAGCCCGTATAGATGGATAGATGGGCTTAATAATGTTCATCCCGCGGTCACTGGGCTTGCTAAAGGTACGCTTTTGAACTTGGGGATTACGGGTGACGCTGGGGGTCCGACGGTAATTACGGCCGCAGTCAATATGATAGTTGCCCTTGTGGTTGTGTATGCCGTAGTCAAAGTGGTAAGCCGCATTAAGACGACTCCACAAAAAGTAACTACAGCGCAGTTGCTGGCGATGATGTTATTGCTATCAAGCGCTGTTGTGGTTGTCCTCTACGTTAGCGCTGACCATCCATATGTAGCCGATGCCCGCTACCTAAGCCTGCTCTTCTTTACGGGCGCCATAGCCGGAGCAACGTATATGCGCTATATAGAGCCGCAGCCTTCATATTATTATGCCGCGGGAACAGTGTTGGCCATAGCGACAGTCATTGGTATAGCTGGCGTTTGGCAACATACTGACCAACTATTAGTACACAGTGAATTGCTGCGCCGCAATACTGGTATTGCCCAAGCCTTATCCTCGCATCCAGACAAGATCTTAGTCGGGGACTACTGGCGGGTACTGCCGGTCAAAGCACTTACCAATGGTGCCGGGCAACAGATCTTACCCCTCACGACCTGTGTCCAGCCTAAACAAGTACTTACAAGCACGTCCTGGAACAAGTCTTTACAGTCCCATAGTTTTGCGTATCTTTTGCCAATTTTGCCGGCAGGCACGCCATACGGGACATGTACGGTGCAGTTTGTCGAATTTCTTTACGGGCCACCGTCATCAGTTATAGTAATTGCCGGCACAGCGCGTAGCCCCGCAGAAGTACTGCTCATTTATAACGAGGGGGCTGCCGATAACCATGATAAGAGGCTATTGCCGCCAAAACCGGTGTTGGGTGCGCCGACCGAAGGTGAGGCTAAGCCAACCGGGTCGATGATAACGCCATTGATCGCGCCGTCCTGATCGAGCGAACTGCCGTCAGTGATTGGATATGATGCTTTTACCGCCATCGTGCCGCCTAAGGGTACTGCGCCAATCATGGCGCCGACAACCGTTGCATAGGCATGGGTAGTGTTGTTGTACTTGCGGAGCACCATAGTTGGCGAAGATTGAAGACCGTGAAAATACTGGGTGACTGTAGCAGTTGCGCCTGGAGTGCTGCAGTTAAGGCTAAAGTTTAAAAGGCCGGCTGGATAGCTAAAAGCAGCGTCTTTATATAACGCGGGAACAGCCATCGCCGAAACAGCACCATTAGTAGCGCACGTTGACTGTAAGGACACGTACGTCGAAGTGATAGGGCTCAAGAAGCTAGTGACATTAGCTTGGTTTTTGTCAGCAGTGCCATCGCCATTGCCGTCGCCGCTATTGGGGCCGGCCGCTTCGATAGCAGAGGCAACGCCGTCACCATCGGTGTCGGTGGCAGGGATTGGCTGCCAAGCTGGTATGTATCCAACTTGGTTATCAGGCGAAACAACTGTCTCGCCTGTGCCATCGAGGTTTATGTAATAGATACGCTGTATTGATTGCGAAGCATCGAGCCGGTCGTATAACAGCTTAGTCCCATCAGGTGACCAACTGACATCATCATTCATGGTGCCGCCGGTGCTTATGGTGTGTGGATTGCTGCCGTCAGTGTTCATGACTTTGATAGTCTGGACATAGCCGGTCGCGATCTCTATGTAGGCAATTTGAGTGCCGTCCGGCGAGAATGATGGGCTGGTATGGTTGCTGACATCATTAGTGACTTGGGTATTGTTAGTGCCATCCGAATTAACGGTGCAGATTTGTCCGTCATCACAAACATATGTCAGTTTTGAGCTATCATTGTTCCATGACGGTGAGGTCGAACTAGCCGTGCCGTCTGTTATAGCGGTAAGATTAGTCCCATCAGGATGGATGGTATAGAGGGCGAATGAGCTGGAGAAATCATCCGGTGCACGTGAAAAGGCGATCTTTGACCCATCGGGCGACCAGGCTGGCATGTAGTTGAAAAAGCCGTCATCATTGGTGATAGTGACATGGTTGGAGCCGTCCGTATTCATGGTGACGATCCGGAGGTTGCCACTCGGTGGAGGCGCGGCTGCAAACACTAGCTGGCTACCATCAGGTGAATAGCGAGGAAAAAAATGCATATAAGGATCGTTTGTTAGTTGCTTGTCATCGCTGCCATCAATATTCACTGAATGAATCTGCAGGTCGGATGAGTCATCGGGACTGGCGTATGCGATACGCCCATTTGTCGCTGCGGCAACATGCTGGTTGGGCGTGGAAGTGCTGGCAATGTATATGGATAATGCCGCAAATATAAAAAATAGCTTAACAATATTGCGAGGTGCGAGACGATTCATGCTTATGTTAAGTATACAGCTCATGGGTCAAAAGACCTTAAAGAAAAAAGCTGTAATAAATCTCACATGAGATAGTTTTCTTGGAGCATATACTTAGCGAAAGTGTCGTATATTAAATCTAGATATATAAGGATGGTTACTAATCGTTATGAAAATAGTCTTGGTCGAAGATAATGGCGATCTTCAAAAAGTGTATGCTGAGGGACTACGGCTCCGAGGCCTCCAAGTATCGGTAGCGGCCGACTATGATGCTGCGTTAGCTCTAGTGAAACAAACAGATCCAGATGTGATATTACTCGATTTACTGATGCCGAAGATCAATGGCATGGATGTATTGCGCACCCTAAAGGCGACCGATCACCTAAAAGACATCCCGGTTATTGTACTGACTAATATTGACAGTACGTACTTTCAGCGCCAAGCTGGTGACCTAGGTGTGGCCGGATTTTATATCAAATCAGATATAACACTCGACAGGCTAGCAGAAGTTATAAAGTCTACGGAATTGTAATCACCACTGCTCTCTGTAGTCGGATATGAAGGACATTATTTTATACGAGGCGGTTGTTGCGGCGGTACTGGGCGCGAGTGTTGGAATGGGGAAACGGCTTACTGGGTACGGGTAGTTTAAGTGCCCGGCAGAGCGGGAGCCAGCCGTCGCTCGGTGTCCAATCAATCAATTTATGGAAGGGGACAGTGTCGCGGACGTATTGATTATGGCTGTTGTAGGCGGCGATGGCTTGTTTTTTTGTCGGAGAACGACCGATAAAATAGCGTTCAAATAATTCAACGGTTAACTCGTCCCAGGGTGTACGTATCGCATCGCGTGTCGGGGCGCTTAATAGGACCGTTTGGCTGACGCTCTGCCACCAGTCTTCGGCATCATGATTAGAGGGCAGGACGAGTGCGCCGGGGTTTGCCTTATATAATTCTTCCCAAAATGCCAGGGTTGGCCAGTCGAGTGTTATGGCATAGTCTCTCGGTAGGCTTTGCGGCTGCATTGGTGCTCATTTGACGGCAGCTAGCCAATGTATGGCTTGGTCGGGATGTTTCATAAGTTCGGTCATGTGGTGGGCATGCATACCTGTCAGTTCCTCGAGAGCAATCTTGAGCGAGACAGTGGCCGTACGCCACATGCCAGCACCGACGATCAGAAGACCGTTGGCGGCAGTTGGTGGCGCATGACGAAGCGTCGCATACAAATCGCCACGTTCAATATCTACCGTAACCTCTGCCAACAATCCAACCGCTACTGCCGCTTGCCTGAACTCGGATTGTTGTATGTTGGCATAGTGTTCGCCGTTGGCCGGACGTTTATTGGGCATCGTTGCCGAATGTGGCCGCCGGGTCCCGGAGGCGCAGGTCACGATCATAATGCCATCTGGTGCCAGCGCTGATGCTGCTAACTTCAACATCTCGCGCCAACGAGGTGTATGCTCAAATGTTTCAGTCGTAATAATACAGGCGTAGGCTTTATCGGGCAGCCATTCGGCGGCGTCCTGCACTAAGTCGACACCTGGACCTGGACAAATATCAATCCCTAAGTATGACTGTGCAGCAGGGAAGAGACTGCGTATCTCGCCATTTACATCTTGGCTGCCAAATTCAAGCACATGTTTGGTGACTGCTCCGTAATCATTGAGTGCTTTTTTTACAAAATCCTGAGCAGCAGCGTGCATTAGTGAGCCTCTCTCCATCGCTTGGCGTCACGCATCTTGGCTTCTTCTGTCCAAGGATGGTTACGGGCGGTACCAGAGCCGATATGTTCGATACCCAGACCTTTGACATATCCCAGACGTCCGCCGGACTGCTGGATTTTGACAAATAGGTCACCCACTCCCCACCACCATTCGTATTGTTCGTCGATATCCTGCCAAGCATTGATATTGATGAGGAAACACCAGGTTGTAACGCCCAGCATGAGGCGTTCGACGCTACCGGTAATTTCCTGTATGTCAGGCGTACTATCAGCTAGTCCAAATGGTGCTTTTTGGTCAATGCCAATACAATCAAAGCCGTTAGCAATCATCACCTGGTACATTGTGTGTAGCGTCCTGGGTGGTAGCCTAATGTCGTCATTTAGAATTGCGACTGCATCGGCCTGGCGCCAGTCCCGCGCCTGCTGGGCGCCCTGGTTCCAGATGCGATGTATATTCTCATCGGGGCAGCCAAACACAAGCACGTCTACACCCTCGCCGATGAGCTGCCGCGTAAGTGGAGCAAGCTCCGGACGTTCGCCCAGTGTTGGGATGACAGCAGTCAGTTTCATGCTGACAGCCAGTCTAGGTCTAACGCACTGTCTTTTGCAGCCATGCACAATGGCGCGCGGCCATGTAGGATCTGGTGGCCGAGTGTGCTCTCGCCTGGACAACCATGCTGTATCAGACTCAGCACGGTGCACCATACTTGCTGCTGTGGGCGTAGTTTAATGCGCATTTCGTCAGCTCCATAGCTAAGCTGCCATTGCGACGCTTCAAGTTCATCTTGCTGGGTTTCAAAATCCTGTCGTAGACTTTCTAGCCAAGCCCGCGGGTAGACTATGGCTAGGTCACTCAGTGTTCGGTAGTACGGTACGAGGGTTGCTGTGCCCGGCCGTGCTACAGGTCCGTGTCGTGCTGAATAAAAACTAATAATGCGCTCCGGGTATTGTCCGATAAGCTGTTCGGCGACCGTCAAAAAATCCCGGCATGCCTATAAAAGAAAGTCCTATGATTTTTTGCATGCTTCAGTATAACAACATGAAGCCCCTCTAAACCAATTCCAAGGATTATTCTATTCTGGGTTGTTTTTACAGATTGCGATATAGTCGGTATTAAGCCTAGGCTATTCGGCGAGAAGATCGGGACTGAAGGTAAAGCCTTTGTGGTTCATGCCATAGTAAGTGGCAGTCTTTTTATATTCTGCTTGTCCGGGCTTATAGAGGCTATCGACCATGAAGCCTCACTGCTCTAACAGTGGCTCGAGATCAGTGATTGGTAAAGGGCTTAAAGTTTCGGCAATGATCAAACTCCCGGCGCTACGAAGGACTCGTTGGAATTCTGCAAGCAAGGAATTACGGTTATTGGCTGAAATAGATGCACCGAATACATTGCCAATTTGGATTCTGTCAAAGGAGTTATTGCTAAAAGGTAGCGCGGTACCTGACGCGACCATATAACGGGCTTGTGACATGATAATCGAGCCTGAGATTGTGGCTTGTATAGTTTCTAGCGCGTTGGTCGCAGTGATTGAGTTATGTCAAGTGTCGTCGGGCAAATAGCCGGAATCAATACCGACTTCTAATATGTTCATCCATACAAAGTACCATATTTCTAGTGGATGTATGAACGCTACTATCAGTACGCACTCTCAACCTGCTCGAAAGGCCTTTGCTGCTAGTTGTGGTAGTAAGTAGGCCGCTAGCGAACTGGTTTTATTTTTCGGAATATCAGATACGTAGATCCGGCGGTAATCAAGCCCACTAAGCCGCCTATGCCTACCTGGAGCGCAGTATTGTCTGCACCTTTACTGGGGCTAGGCGCTTCCGCAAGCTCAATGGTGTTGTTTGGTTCGGACTTGGATGATACGACAGGATTATCTAGGATTGCTGGCTGCGCCGTATCGTCCAGGGTCGGCATACTATTTTGCGTCCCAGAAGCAGCTATGCGTGTCGGACTACAACCGGCTGTTAGAAACGTCGCATGTGAACTTTTACTCAAAAAATTGCCGTCGTCGCTACTGATAACCCGGTAATGGTATGTCGTACAAGGAGACAAACTGGATAGTATAATGGTATGGCTTGTAGTGCCGGGAGAAATGTCCGACAACGGAGTTGTAATGCCGTAATCAGCAGTCAGTCCATACTCCACACTACTCGATGATAATTCATCGGTCGTCCAGCTGATGGTTGCGTTATTTGCCGTTGTTACTACCGCCACAGAGGATATGATCGGGGCTTGGGTATCAGGTGTTGTACTAGTGGCTACTGCACCATTACCGACACCATTTGCATTGATTGCACTTACTCTAAAGTCATAGTCGGACCCACTGGCGAGTCCGGCTACTTCAGCGGTAGTAGTTAAGGAAGTGTCATCACTAAATATGCTCCATGTATTTGCGGAGTGTAGCTTGTATTCGATCTTGTAGTCGCTGATACTTGCACCTCCGTCAGCATCAGGAGCAGCCCAGCTAAGTGCGACACGTTCGGCTGAGGGCATGGCTGTAAGGGAAGTAGGCTTACCAGGATACGATAATCCAAGCATATCTTTAGTTGTCGTTACCATGCGTGCGCCGACAGTCTTTATGCCTGCGCTGCTCCAGTGGTTCGAATCACGCAGCGCTGCGCCACTGGAACTGATGGCAAATACATGAGCTTCTTCTGCAGCAAGTTCATCGATAACGGTATTGTATGTCGGATAGCCTCCTCCACTGCCGGTCATTGATTGAAAACCTGTCATGATAATAATAACGCCCGGCAAGTCGGCTTTAATTTTATTGAGATGGGCGACCATAGCCGACTTCCAAGTTGTCGTAGGCGTGCCGGCGATGGCATCATTTATACCAAGACTTAGCCAAACCACCCATTGCTTATCGGTTGGCAATTGAGTTTTTGCGGCAATCGTACGTTGCAGGAATTTTGTCCAATACGCTCCGCCAACGTTCCACTGACTTATGATCGAACCGCCTTGACCGGTTTTTGTTAGGTATACTTGGGGCAAATCAGGAAATGCCTTTGCTTCGGTAGCGTTTGCGAGCGGTAGTTCTAAGCCATGTGAATTGGCGTAATATGACTCTAGGCCGGCATGATCTCGAAGGTTATTGGTTCCGATATCGAGGTTTTCAAATAAGAAATTGCCAGAAGTGAGATTCATTACTTGGACGGAAGAACGAGATGCCACTTCGGATGTGCTGGCATCGCTATTGAGCCCTATTCCACCTGAATTACTCTCACCAGTAATTACAAAAGAAAGAGTATTGATTGGTTTTGTCGATGCATCAACAGTATTGGCAAAAGTTCCTTGGCCTACATCATTGACAGCAGCTACGCGGAAGCTATAGGCGGTGTTATTTTCTAGGCCTCGTACTACAGTCTTGGTCGAAGCTGAAACTTCATCCGAGTAGCTATGCCATCCAGTTTCTGCCACTGTCTTATACTCGACTATGTAATCGGTTACAGTCATCGGACTAGCGATAACTTTGTCCCAAGACAAGAGCACCTGCTTACTAACGCCGTTCGCTTGAAGGTTATGTACTTGGCTTGGAGCGCTTGGAGCCGTGGGGGTAATAGTGTTAGATGCGGCGGATGCGCTAGAGGTTCCGATTGCATTCGTAGCTTGCACAGTAAACGTATAGCTAACCCCATTCGTCAAACCAGTAACCGTAATTGGAGAACCAGAACCAGTCGCCGTAGCCCCTCCGGGCGAAGCGGTGACAGTGTAACCGGTGACAGGAGAGCCGCCGGTTGACATTGGCGGCGTGAATGTTATTGACGCCTGGGTGTTTCCAGGGCTAGCAGTACCAATTAGGGGGGCGTCGGGTGCTACAAGGGGGACGGTTACACCATTAACCAAAAGATCATCAAAAGTACTGGCTGTGCTTTGTGATTGCAGAAACACCGGCTTGTTGCTTACGACAGTAGAGGTTTGGTGTAGACATTGGAGCGTGTTGTTTTTGTAAATTTCAAATCCACCACCGACGACCTTCAGCTTATACATGGCTCCAACTGCCACGGTGCCGCATGACATAGTAATGGTATATGTGCCATTTTCCCAAGAGACTCCCCAAACTGATGAACCCGAAATATATAAGAGATAGGCTTTGTTTGATGCGGTGCCAAATTGGTAGTCACCATAGCCAAGTAACTGATTGGAGCCGGCTGTCATTTTGGCGGATATTTCTAACGATGTTCGCTGATAAGAGTCTTGTGATATGAGTGAAGTTGCTCCCCAGGTAGTATTAACGTAACTATTTGAAATACTTAATACGCCATTTTGCTGGATATTTCCAGCTGTTCCGCCTGATCCGGCTGCATCAACTTCATTCCATTTAGTCGTATTGATTGTCGTGCCGGTAAAATCATCTGTAAGCACGGTGCTGCCTGTTGCGGGGGTGACTGCATTTGACTGGGCTGAGGCTGATGACGTGTCTGCACTATTCGTAGCTTGCACAGTAAACGTATAGCTAACCCCATTCGTCAAACCAGTAACCGTAATTGGAGAACCAGAACCAGTCGCCGTAGCCCCTCCGGGCGAAGCGGTGACAGTGTAGCCGGTGATCAACGCTCCTCCGTTCGAAGACGGCGGTGTGAATGTTACATACGCCAGGCCATTTCCTGCCGTGCTAAGGCCGATAGTGGGTGCCCCGGGTGCGACCGGTATTGATGGGGTTGCCGAAACGATACTGCTTGCAGTGCCGGTTCCGATACTATTTATGGCGCTGATACGAAAATCATAACTACTGTTGTTAATAAGCCCAGTTACAGTGGCTGTTGTTGCTGTCGACACTCCATCTGCAAAGGTGTCCCATGCACCTGATGAGCTCAACTTATATTCTACTAAGTAGTCTGTAATTGCCGTGCTACCGGCAGCCGATGGGGTAGTCCAGGTAAGTCCTACCTGACTAGTATTGGTTGTGGTTATCACATTGGTGGGCACGCCTGGAGCTGCCGTTGTTCCTGTTACAAGTACATCGTCAAACGTGCTTGCGGCAACAGATGACTGCAAAAATACCGGTTTGTTATTTACGAGGTGAGAAGCGTTTGGAGCGAGTGTGCATATCAAACTATTATTCTTGTATACTTCGAAGCCTGTAGTGATGACTTTTAGCTTGTATGTCGCACCCTGTGTTACGCCGCCGCAACTTGTACTCGCTTGCAATGCGCCGCCTGACCATGATAATGCAAGTACAGTTGAGGTCAGATCGATAATATAGGCTCTTGTACCGGCGGTGGTAAAGTTAGAGTCGCCATAGCCTAGAAGTTGATCTGAAGCCCGTGTCATAACGGCAGACACTTCTAACTCAGTTGCTTCGAAAGCGTTAACCGAACGGAGTGTATTAATACCCCAGTTAGGGCTGCTAAAACTGCTCCCGACCGTCAAAGTTCCATTTTGACGTACATTGCCAGTCGCACCACCGGCTCCACCGGTATCTACTTCCACCCATTTCGCAGTATCGATAGTGGTACCTGTAAAATTGTCTGAAAGATACGTCGTGGGCGCTCCATAAGCGCTGGGGAGCTGTTGTAAAACAATAGCAGTAACTAACAAACAGAAGGCGATTATACCAACGCTAGTTTTTCTACTATTACGTAGCTTTCGTATCATTGTTACCAACATCATACTGACACGGCAGCCCACTTCATCATAATATAATAACAATAAGCAGTGTAGTGTGCAATCGTTGGAGTATAGAATCAATACCTTCTTGAAGCTTATCTGGCGTATTGTGATCGATACAATCATTTTGTCTCCTGCCGTGTAAAATGTAGAATATGGAAGAATTTGATATCCAGCGTTACGAGATCTACCGTTCAATACCGCATATTGTTCTGCCTATTGCTGAACGTCATGGCGTAGCTATTTCAAGCGAAGATCTGGAAATGCAATCCACGGCAACGGCCCTGATGGGTCTGGTGGATGTGTCGCTTGACGATGCGAACAGCCGACAGGACACGCTGTCAGTCGTTGGCATACTGCACGATATCCTGACCGGGCGTTCTACGGCGTCGATTGGCGATCTGCCACTGCATTCCCGCGTTATCGATGACGCACGTCGCCTGTACCAAGGCATGAACCCTGAAGTTGCTGATGGCTTTTACGCTGCCGGGCTGCAAGCCGCTGAATTGGCGGTGGTTAATTCTACGGCAACCAGCGTTCGAACGTATGCCAGGCTCAGACGCAACGAAGCCTTGCCGGTGGTTAAGATGCTGACGTCCGTGGTGTCGGACGAGACCAGAGCCCAGCCGGGTTTTGCGGCTTATATCGCCGACACTACGCGGGTATGCAAAGTCTGCTACCTGTTCGATTCATTCAAAGATGTTAGCGAGGATCATGAACGTGGACAAATCAGCTTGCCGCCGACACTGCGAACCAGGCTGGGGCTGCTATCTTTGACGGCCGCCCAAGCCACTAGCTGTATACCGGTTGTTGGTATGGGCACTACCTATAACATGTTGGCCCAAGGCGTTAGGCAGGCACGTCGGATAAGAGAAGCAACTAGGCATGACGAGCGATAGTAAACCTGCTCTAATCCGTTCGCGGCTTAACTAGAGTTTTGTTAGCCTTAAATCTCGGCACCGTTACATGGACGATAGCTCCTTTGACGTCCCGATAGCGCACATCCTTAACAATAGATTGGCCCGTCCAACCATGTTTAAGAAGCAGACCACTGGCTTCCGGTGTAGCTTCGGCATATATGGTTCTATTGTCCTGACCAGCAACGAAATTTTCAGCTTCATTCAGTAACCTTCGGGCTAAACCGAGGCCGCGGCAAGCTTGGGCGACATGTAATCTTCGTATGCGCCATGTATTTTCGCTAGTATCTTCTGGATAACCGTGCGGATAAAAACCTAGCAAAACTACTCCTATAATTTGTGAATTATGCACCGCAGTAAAGCACTGTGAATTTGATGATGCAAGCGCATCTAGCAAGCGGGGAGGGGAATTTGAATCAGTGTAGGAACGTAGCACCTCAGGCTCATAGGCTGAGTAGACGGGGTCGTGCGTGAAGTTATCAGTAATGATGCCGCTAATTGAAGTGGCGGTTTCCAGGTCGTGCTTTGCTGCATAAATTTCCATAAATTCTACTAGTTATAGTAACCACGGCATTGGTACTGAGCAAAAGGCTTTCTAATATTCTTTATAGTATCAAATTGCCGTGTTTGTCATAATGTAATATAATAATACATCTATGAAAAATGGTTATCCTTCAAAGAACAAACGAACCCATTCTGGGCGACGCTACACGAAGCGCAGCATAGCAATTGTATGCACGATAGTCTTATTATTATGCGGCTGTGTGGTAGTGGTTAAGGCACGCACCGGTAATAACGATGCTACTATTACCAGCATTGGCGATGTGCAAAATTCGGCGATTATAACTTCTGGCGCCCGGCCCGACACCATTTCCAAACCTAGCGAACCACTTTCCGGAAAGAGATTTTATGTAGATAAGGCACGGACTGTCAACAAGCTGGCGGCAGAGTATGCCAAAACCGGCAAGACAGCCGAAGCGCAGTTGCTAGATCGTATCGCCAGCCAGCCTGGTACTACTTGGCTTACTGGTCCATCGCCAAATGACCTAGCAGCCGCGCGGGACATCAAAGAAGTCCAGCGGACATCAGAAGAGGCGGCCAAGGAAGGGGCTGTGCCGATATATATGCTGTATGCGTTGCCTGGCCGTGATGCGTGCGCAGATTATTCAAAGGGTGGATTCCAAAGCGAGGCGGACTACCTAGTATGGATCGATAAGGTCGTGCAAACACTGCGAGCAGACGCGGTTATCGTAGTAGAGCCCGATGCGGTAGCACACACACTCAAAAATACTTGTTTGAACCCTAAGCAAATTGCTGACCGCTATGCTTTGTTAAATAAGGCGGTCGTTAAGTTGAGCAGCTCTGACCGAGTGCTTGGCACGTATTTGGATGCCGGCCATTCCGAATGGTTGCCGGATCCAACAATATTAGTGGAGCCGCTACGAAAATCGGGTGTCGAGCACGCACGGGGCGTGTCGGTTAATGTGTCATTCTTTGCGGAAACTGTTACCGCTACAAAATGGGCACAGCAGCTGGCTAGCTTAATAGGAGGCAAGGGAGTGCTGATCGACACGAGCCGTAACGGCAAAGGTATAGCACCGGCTACAGGTGTGGCACGATGGTGCAACCCACCTGGACGTGGCCTAGGATACCGTCCAAGTACCGACACGATGGACAAGCATATTGACGCCTACTTTTGGGGTAAGAGCGCCGGTGAGAGTGATGGTGATTGCTTCGGTAATCCAGCTGCCGGTACTTTTGTTCCTAATATAGCCCTAGAACTGGCACGTAACGCCGCCCAGTAGCCGTCGTTGCTAGCGTACGATCTGCACCATTTTTGCTTGGGAGGGTATGCCTTGCCGGTCGGTGAAGAATAGCATGTACCAGCCATTCGGTAATAGATTTTCATCTTGGGGGAGGTCGACCTTCAGCTGGTCTCCCTGTTTGTGGACAATGGCTGCCACCGACCGCTGGTCAATATTGGTGACATGGGTGGCGCTACTGGGAGCTATAAGTCGGGCGGTCTTTATGCGGTCGGCGTCATTGGACTTGAACATCAGTTGTTGACCGCGGTTTGCCTGTTGGGAGTTGGCGCCGGTTATCGCTGGTGGGGTATCGCGGTAAAATTGTGGCGGCGTGTATATTTCAATACGTTGCTCAAACTTGCCGGGCGTGGTGTTGTCATTATCGCTATATAGTGGGTCGCCGCCAAATACTAATACGCGGCCATCGCGCAACAATAGTGAACCTGAATGGTATCCGCGGCCTATTGGAGTGTCGGCCAGGCTGCTGATATTGTTGCTGGTTGGATTGTAGCTATACGATTTGTATGAATAGCTATTGCTCTTGGCCCGATAATCGCGAGTGCCGCCAGTTGCAAACACTTCGTCCCACGGCGTGACGGTCATATTGAGGTAACGCACTGGTTCTGGCAGATCTGGCCCTGGCGTGTAGCGTGGGTTTGTCTCCGCCAGGTCTATGATGTCTGTACGGGCTGTTATAAGGGGCGATTCACCCACGCCGCCACCACCGGCGACCATTACTTTGTGGCTTTGGCTGCCATCATTCGAGCCTTGCTTTGGCGGCAGAGCTACTGAGGCGCCTGTTTCCAATATGTCAGTCTGACGCAAGCCTTCCGCAATCCGAAACGTATTGTCCTTAATGTTCCAGAAGCCTGGCTCGCGACCTTTGTCGGCAGGGCCGTATCCGGCACTAGACCCGCTGTAGAACAATATGCTTGGATCCATAGTTCGGAACAACGCAGGATAAGTAGGGAAGGGCCGGTTTGGACCCCAACTCCATTGCTTGGTCCCTGGGTTGTAGTACTCGGTTGTTTCGGTAATGATGCCGGCGCTGTCGAGGCCGGAAACTGCCAACACGTCACCGCTAGTTAATACTGGTAGCGACGGATACCATCGGCTTTCCTGCATGTCGCCGACCGCAACATATTCTTCCTTAACCGGATCAAATTCGTAGGCTTTGTTGTCACCCCGGAAGTCCTGCTTTTCTAATGTCATCGGTCCACCTTGGCCGTAGATATTCTGTTTGTCAGTGCCACGCAGGCCCTCGATACTGTACTGTTCACTTTTACTCGTTATGTAGTTGGAATCTTCGGCGATTGCCTCGACGAACACTTTTGCAGAGCTATGGTGGATCATTACATCGCCATTGCCGTGGTCCATCTTGGAAGCAGGCTTGACAGTCGCATCGTCGGTCGAGACGTACACCTTGCCGGAGGGGCTGGTAAATTTCGTCCCTTTCTTCAAGGTTTTTACCGGGCTGTCAGGATCCTCATTATGGATAACTATGGCACCGGCAGGCTTTTTGACTTCGCCTTCCAGCAGTTCATAGCCGCTCGTGCCTCCTGCTATTAATAGGCTGCCGGACTGAAGTAGGGCATGGCCACTGCAAAACAGGTCATTTGGTGTTGCTATATGCTTTAGTTGGCGGCTGCTCGGGTCGAACACAGCAGTCTTGAGTACGGCTATCTCGCCGTTATTATCAAACGCATTAAAGCTATCCAGGTTATTGCCGGACCCAGCCACTAGAAGTACTTTGCCGGTCGGCAAGACTGCAGCATGGACAGTATTCATGCGGAACTCCTCAGGAATGTCGAGTGTCTCCCAGTAACCGTAGGTTTGTTTATAGTCAAAAGAATTGATGCGCGACTCATAACGCCAGTCTGCAAATGCTGGCACAGCAACCGGTGAAGAGGCTAGAAGTAACGCGATAACTGTAGCGACAAGTAAGAAAAATGGCTGTCCCCGTTTGTGAAATTTAGCCTTTTTACGCATTAGAATGATTCTCCTTTGGGGTTAGCTGGTTGGCTCGTATCGATTGGCTTATACGCTTGGGTAGCCAGATAGCCCATCCAAGCGTCAAGGGCAGTAAACAGACTAATAATTGCATGCCCGCCCACATAAGCATTGCCGGATGGGTGTGTTGTTGCGTATAAGCGTATAGCAGGCCGCCTGACAATAATCCTGCCCATGCAAGATGGATACGGAAGGTACGCAACGCATCATAACTCTGCGTGTCTGCGCCCTTGGAAGTTACGATAAAGTGAGCTTTTTTGCCGAGTGCGACGCCTACAAGGGCGGACAAGTATATAGGCGCCGTAAGGCTGGTTACCAGCATGCCAGCTACACCATAGGAGCCTTCCGGCTCATGGGGTGATACGTTAAATCGCCGGTTCCAGAAGTAGAGGCTTAACTGCATGATAAGTGACATGGCGTAGAGTGATATGAATTCTGCCCACGGCGCGAGGATGGCAGTAGCGCCGGTGGTCAGGTAAATCATAGTACTCACCATGCCCAACAACCACGTAAGCGCGGTAATCGGATAGAAAGTCAGCATCAGGAAATAGTGCAGCATAGCACTGGGCGCTAGGCGGAAAAATACCCGCCATACTACGCGTCGCCAGGTATCGAACGTACCAGCCGCCCAACGCCATTGTTGCGTAAAATACGAACCCCACAGCTCGGGCCCTTCACCGATGGCAAGTACATCCGGAGTGTAAACGGACTTCCAACGCTTGCCAGTGTCCGGATTGTGCCGTATGTGTATAGCAAGGCCGGTAGCCATATCCTCAGTGATACATGGTTGGAAGCCGCCAATCTGATCAAGTGTAGTCATGCGTAAAGCATAATTAGTGCCGACAAACATTGGCGATTCGCTAGCATTGCCAGCGCGTTGGATGGTGCTCTGGAAGAAAGAGGCCTGCGATTCTGCCCAACGTGCTACGAGCCCCTGCATGCCCGGACCGTAGTTGCCATATACTTGCGGGCCTACTACATAGGCTACATTTGGATCATGGAAATAGCCTAGCAAACGTTCCAAAAAGTTAGTCTCAGGTACTTGGTCAGTGTCTACTCCTGACAAGATGTCATACGATATATCCTCTTGCTTGAGATAGGCCCGCCAAGCGTTGAAATTGCCGTGCTTTGACTTTGCCGCAAAGAACGGATTTGGGACTTTGGGCGATAACTTTCCTCTAGCGGTAAGTATCCACCACCAGTCTTGGACAAGCCGCCGTATGCGGCTCTGTGTTGGCTTTGGTGTATTCCACTTTGCGATGCCTGAGCGGCTGAAGTAACGCACTTTCAGCTTGTGGCATATTTCCTGCAAGTCGGAATCGCGAGTTTCGTCAAGTAACCAGACATCTACGCTACCGTTTTTGTAGGCGGCGCGTTTCATGGCTGACAGGGTGGTGCGGACCATGTCTACGGGCTCGCCTGGCGCCCGGGTAGTGGCGAAGGCGACGCGCAAGCCTTTTGGTGGCTGGACTGGCATAGGGTTTTTGGCGCGCACTGTAGAGCGGGCTGCAGAATAAGTACCAATAATAAGAAACGTCTGCAGGAGTATCAAGCAACCTAGCATTATCCAGTTTTGGGTAACCAGTGGCGAGTCTGGCTGCTGGGCGCTGATCCAATGGGCCGGATGGAACAGTATGGTAGCTAGTCCGATCGTAAGGAAAAGGGCTCCATACGCGATAATACGTGCCCAATATTGGTAGACGACGTGGTCCTGGATGGTCATAGGAGCAAACTTAACCATGTACGGACGCTGCTTAGGCAATTTTCGCAAAGGGCCGGCCAACGTGCTGTAATGACGCATCAGCGGTGATTGACGATTTTTGCGTCGAGCCATATACCCTACCGGATCCTTACGTTAATCTTCCTCAATATTTTGGGCATGTTTTGCACTCCTCCTCATTCAGGCGAGCCGCACAACTGCTACCCAAGAATTAATTAGTATTATGCCGTATACGTTTATAAATGTCTAGAAAATGATGTAAAATACATAAGCGTAATGCCCGAAAAGTGCCCGCTTGATATGATTGTTGAGCAGGTAGTCCTGATATAAACTTTAGCTATGAAGCAAGAAAAGACCTTAGTTAGCACGGGTAGCCGGTACGCATAACAGAAGCTAACTTAGACACTAGTTGGCTAGTTATTTGAGCATCTCCTGTTTGTTTGGCGACTAATACTTGTGTTCCAAGTTTAGTTTTTCCAAAAATCTCAAAATTATAGTAATCGATAGCCCAGACTTTCTCTAGGGCGAAAATCATACATCTCATAAGGATAATCGCAAAAAACGACTGTACGTTTAGCCCGCTTATGGTTATTATTAAATTAGATAAGTTTTAAGCAATGCCAAATCTGCCGTATACCAAGCAAAAGCTAGACCACTTCATACTAGGGCTGAATGCTATCCATGCAGCCCTATGGTATCTACTTGTGTACCGTCAAATCACTCCATGTGCCATACATAACAATGATGGGCATGGTTGGTATGTGTTTAATGGTAATAATGCGAGAAGGGCATAGGGGAGTATGATACTAGATAGTACTAATAAATCTTTGGAATTTGTCTTGGAAGATGCAGTTGCGACTAGTCAAGTGACGTGCGTGGCGTCATGGGCGGATATAAATGGTAGCTCATTTACCGCAGGGTCCAGTACTGCGCAGACAGATGATACTACGGCCGTTACGATTGTTGCAGCCCCAGGATCGGGAGTACAACGTCAAATTAAAAGTGTGGCTATCCATAATGCTGACACCGACAATGCTAAGCTCAAGGTTATCTACAATGATAACTCAACATTACGGTCTATCGTTAACATATTGCTACAGCCTGGCGAGACACTGCAGCTCGCCGAAAATTCCTGGTCTACTATTGATAACAATGGCCGTGCCCAAGCAGCGACATCGGCTAGCGGCGCGGCGGGTGGAGATCTTGAAGGCGCTTACCCAAATCCAGTAGTCCGTAAGGCGACCGAAGCCTTCACCTCTGGTGTATTCGAGCTTACTGACGGTACGACTATCCCAGTCGATGCTAGTCGGGGTAATACTTTTTCGGTCACCATTGCAGGTAACCGTACTATAAGCGCACCGACTAACGCCGTCGATGGTCAGCGGGTGATATTTGAGATTACCCAGGATAGTACCGGCGGCCGGACAATAGCCTGGAATGCTGCTTATGATTTTGGCACAGCTGGTGCCCCAACGCTCAGCACGGATGCTGATGCTACTGACTATGTTGGATTCGTCTATAACCTGGCAGCTACTAAATGGAAGTTCTTGGCGTTTGTATCGGCCGACGGTGCGCCGGCACTTGACGGTAACTACGTCACCCTTGATACGGCCCAAACAGTCACCGAACGCAAGACATTTACGGGGCCCGGCGATAATAATACCGGCAGTACCGGCCACTGGACAGGAGCGCTGGTAACAAACGATATTACTATCTATCCTAACACCGACATATCGTCGTCAGCTTCGATGTTCCTTGATAACGGTGCTGGCAAGGTATGGGAGTTCTTCTCAGACCATGGCGGTAGCTTTGGAGTGTTTGATAAGACCTTAGAAAATGAAGTTTTCAAATTAACAAGAGATGATGGTATCTACAA
>Ga0209082_1000301_pt1 | contig 19872 bp, 13 predicted proteins | sample ColdCreekSource_FD_184127 | JGI IMG/M metagenome (GOLD analysis project Ga0209082, IMG submission 184127) | Groundwater microbial communities from Cold Creek, Nevada to study Microbial Dark Matter (Phase II) - Cold Creek Source (SPAdes) (version 3) | ecosystem: Environmental > Aquatic > Deep...
AGAGAGGTTGCTATATAATGCGCCTCTTTTTTTTTTGCTGCTATAGCACCAGAGCCTAATTTAATAGGGGTACTGGCTTACTAATTTACCCGTAGAGTGAAAGGGCGTATATTCAAGTTTGGGTACATTTTGGGTACAAGCGATAGCGAAGTGCGGAGGTCGCGAGGACGTGTTCCTTAAGGCTTAAGCGGCAGCGCGAAGCGGGACTGACGGGACTCGAACCCGCGACCTCCTGCGTGACAGGCAGGCATTCTAACCAGCTGAACTACAGTCCCAATTTATTTATCCTAAGTAAGGATAACATAAAATACTGCTTTTAGGTAGGAAACTAGTGGAATAAAGTCTCAAACTACTCATTTTTTTGTAGCATTTATTACTGCGAACATGAGTTTTCTCTAAAAATTGGTGCGGAATTGGTGCGAATCACATCAATTGCTGTAATCCATGTATATCAATAACGAAGGTGCGAAAAGCTAAGATAGGTAGAGTAAATGTAGCTGTTAGCAGAGACAATTCAATCAAGCTTCGCTTTACCTATCCCAAAGGCAAAAGGAACGACCTCAACATATCTACGAATACTGATGAAGGTTGGGTTAATGCTCTTAAAATTGCCCAAGCTATTAACTTTGAATTACATTTTGGATAGCGTAAGGCTAATTTTTACAAGATTTCTTTAAAAGATTTCGTAGTTATTATCGGTGATGTTAAGTCCAGCTTCTAATTCAGCAATTTCGTTACCATCAACAGATAATTTACCAGTTGCTTTATCGTACTCTACATTGGCATCAGCACCAATACCTTTAAGGCGAATGGTATCTTCGTCAACGTTAAAATCAACAATTGTATCGACGCTATCGAAAAATTCTAAGACAAAAGTATCTTGACCTTGTTCACCATACAACTGATCACAACCCAAACCGCCTTTAAGTGTATCTTTACCTTCGCCACCTCTAAGTTGGTCATCACCTCGATTTCCACTTAAAACATCGTTGCCAGCGTCTCCGTAGAGTAAGTCTTCACCATCTCCACCATTGATTATATCGTTGCCGTCGCCACCAATAATGAAGTCATTGTCTCGATTACCGTTAAGAACATCGTTTCCAACTTTTCCATCTATAAAATCGAAACCGCTGCCGCCTTTAATGATGTCATTTAAGTTTCCACCTAAGATGGAGTCAGTTCCTTGTGAACCTTCTAATTCATTTTCTTGACCTCTGATACCAACGATATCTAATCCACCTAAAAGATTGGGAGTAGAAGATATTTCTAAAGATTCATCTGTGAGTATACAAGACATTAATTTAGGACTCCTTGAACTATTGTTTCTTATTTAAAGTAAATGCTTTATCCGTGTGTCTACTCTGGTTATTTGCACTAACTCTAAGTAAAAATATTGATAAAGATTGAGTTGCTTTTCTTAAGAGTACACTAGGTTATTAAGGTTCTGAGTATATTTACCGAAACTAAATAACTTTTCTGATGTTCTTTACATTTACTTCAAAAGACAATTTATTTGGTAGCCTAAATTTAATAGGTAATTTAACTGGTAGTACTTATTTTTCTGTCAGAAATACTGTTGCTAAAATTGGTTGAAAATTAGTTAATAAACTAAATAGCAATTAAACTATTTCTGGCTTCGAGAGTTATTTCTAATTGCTGAGTTTCTGCTATTGATTGCCAAACTACTTGTCCTTTGCCGTATAACAGCTTGTTTGGTTGAAACTGTAATTTAGTAACTGGAAAAGTAACAGTTACATCGCTGCTATCGGTGTTGACGGCGACTATAATTTCCTCATTATCTAATATTCGTGCAAATACATAGACAAATTGATCTGCATAGAGAGTTTCATAAGTACCAGTACGTAAAGAAGGATATTGATGACGTAGAGCAATCAATTGTTGGTAATTTTTCAAGACCTCTAAATCCCAATTATCAGGCTGAGGAAAACCCCAACGACAATCGGGATCTTTGCCTCCAGCTAAACCAACTTCATCGCCATAGTAGATACTGGGCGCACCAGGGAAAGTCATTAATAACACTGTCGATAACATAAAGCTGCTCTTATCTTCCCCAACAGCGCTAAGCAATCTGGATGTATCGTGACTATCTAGCAAATTGAGTTGAGTTAACTGTATCTCCCAGTCATAGAGCTTAAGCAAGGCTTCAATTGCGATCGCATATTCTGCCGCTGAGATTGGTGGAAAAGGCGTAAGATTTTCCTGAGAATATTCGAGAATATAGCGATCGCCCGCCGCAAAAGCCACCGTAGGTTCAGTAAATCGATAATTCATTACCCCATCGAATTGCGTACCATCTAGCCACGGACTGGCATCGCACCAAATTTCTCCAACGATATAGGCTTCAGGATTAACAGCCTTAACGCGATCGCGAAATTCTTGCCAAAAGCCAGGGGTAGTGACTTCATTAGGAACGTCTAATCGCCAGCCATCGATCCCCTTATGTAGCCAATATTCAGCAATCTGCATGATATATTCTTTAACCTGGGGGTTATCGTGGTTAAACTCAGGCAAAGAGCGATTACCAACCCAACTTTCATAGTTAGCAGGTTTACTGCCATCATAGGCAGATAGAGGCCAACCATGAATCGTAAACCAATCAAGCCAGGGAGAATGGGGGCCATTTTCAAGAATATCGTTAAAAAAGAAAAAGCCCCGACTAGCATGATTGAAAACTCCATCGAGGACAACTTTAATATCTTTTTGGTGTGCCGCTTCGATTAAAGCATCAAAGGCAACATTCCCCCCCAGCATCGGATCAACCTGATAATAATCGTGGGTGTGATAACGATGGTTAGAAGCAGATTGAAAAATAGGCGTAAAATAAATTGCATTCACGCCCAAGTCTTGCAAGTAATCTAGTTGGTCAATTACTCCCCAAAGATTGCCGCCTTTATAGCCTTGAAGAGTTGGCGCAGCTTCCCAGGGTTCATGGCTAGAGGATCGCCACTGTCCTTTGACTGTAGACTCGCCTTTAGCAAAGCGATCTGGAAATATTTGATAAAAAACCGCGTTTTTGACCCAATCTGGTGTTTTAATACTCATTATTAGTGATTGATTGATTATTAATCTTTAATTGTTAGTTGGCAATTTAGCGATAATTGATCGCCCGCTATCAACCGTAAAAAGATGGATTTTGTCTATGTTGATCGATAACCAAACTGAATCGCCGATCGCGATCGGCTTATCTGGAGCCAGGCTAACAGTTAAAATAGTGGTAGGATCTTCTGCTAAATGAGCGGTGATATAAGTCTCACTACCTAAAGCTTCAACTAAATCTATCGTAACTAAGATATTGGCTTCACTTTCTACCCCAAGGTGTAAATGTTGAGGACGAATCCCCAGGACAAATGATTGTCCTGAATTAGCTTGTAATGGCTGAGTCCAAAACTCAGGTATAGTCAAGTGAAAGCGATCATGAACCAAGGTTAATGGTGAAATAAGATTGACAGTTAGAAAATTCATTGGCGGCGAACCAATAAATTCGGCAACAAACCGATTAGCTGGATGTTCGTAAATTTCTAGGGGCGGAGCAATTTGCTGAATTTGACCGCCATTCATTACAGCAATGCGATCGCCCATCGTCATGGCTTCTGTTTGATCGTGGGTGACATATACCGTTGTGGTATCTAGCTGTCGCTGTAATTTAACAATTTGAGCGCGAGTTTGAGTCCGCAGTTTAGCATCGAGGTTAGATAGGGGTTCATCCATCAGGAAGACTTGGGGATTTCGAGCGATCGCTCGTCCTAAAGCGACTCGTTGTTTTTGCCCTCCCGATAGTTCTTTAGGCAATCTATAGAGTAAAGATTCTATTTGTAGCAAACTAGCCACATATCTCACCCTGTCCCTAACTTCTTTCTCTTTGGGGGACAGATAACGCCAACTTCTTGGTAAATAACGGCTTATGCCGACTAGAATATCGTCTGTCCAATTCTTCGCTCCTACGGATTGATTGGCGGCGCGTCTTAGACCAAAAGCAATGTTGTCGTAAATATTTAGGTGGGGATAGAGGGCGTAATTTTGGAACACCATCGCGATATCTCTGGCTTTGGGCGGTAGATTATTAACCAGGCGATCGCCAATTGTGATATTGCCTCCCGTTAATTCTTCTAACCCTGCCAGTAGACGTAACAGGGTGCTTTTGCCACAACCTGAAGGCCCAACCAAAACTAAGAATTCCCCATCTTCAACGGTAAAGTTGATATCCCGTAAGACGCTAACTTGGCTTGATTTGCCTGTTGCGGGGGGAATATCAGTTAAAGATACTCCTGGGTTGGACACCAGAGTTGGCGAAATTGGAGGTGTGGGGTTTTGATCTGCCTTGGGGCGAGAGTAGCTTTTATAGACGTTTTCAACAACAACCTTTGCCACTAGTAACTACAAAAATAAAGGTTTCCCATGAATGCATTGTTATCCTACCACTTAGTTTTTATCGATTGTGAGCGAGAAGACCCCTCTCTTTCAAGGAGGGGATGATAGCGAACTGAGCAACGTAGTGGTTAAGATTTTACAATTAAAACCTATTCATGGTAAAATCATATCATGAAACAATTACGCGGATTTAAGTACAGATTTTACCCGACTTCTGCCCAGCGATTAGAGCTGGGACAAACGTTCGGCTGTACGAGATTTGTGTATAACTGGGCATTGGCTCTAAGAACTAACAGTTACTACCAAGATCAAGTATCTCTAAGCTATACTGACACTTCCAATGCCTTAACCAAACTGAAAAAAGACCCTGAAAAACCTTGGTTGAAAGCAGTTTCAGCCGTACCATTGCAGCAAGGATTGAGGCATCTTAATACGGCTTTTCAAAATTTCTTCAAGGGTAAAACCAAATATCCCAAATTCAAAAAGAAAGCTAATAGGCAGTCTGTTCACTATGCACCAAATGCTTTCAAATGGGTTAATAACAAATTAACTCTAGCTAAGATGTCTCAACCATTAAAAATTAGATGGAGTAGGTATTTCACAGGCGAACCAAAAAGTGTAACTATTTCCAAAGATCCAAGTAATAGATACTTTGTCTCATTCTTGGTTATCGAAGAATTGGAACAATGGAAACCTAGAACTGAAGAAATCGGGATTGATTTGGGTATAAAAGATGTGGTTGTTTGCTCAAACGGATTTGCTTCTGGCAATCCCAAGCACTATCAAAAGTACCAAGCCAGGTTGAAAACTCTACAGCGCAGACTAACCAAAAAAAAGAAAGGTTCTAACAATCGATATAAGGCAAGGTTAAAAGTAGCAAAGCTACACGCTAGAATAGCCGATTGCCGAAAAGATTTTTTACACAAGCTGAGTACAAAATTAGTTAGCGAAAGTCAAGCTATCTACACAGAAACTCTAGCAGTAAAGAACATGATGGCTAACCACAAGTTAGCTAAAGCCATTGCTGACTGCGGCTGGGGTGAATTTTTACGCCAACTCGAATACAAGGCTAAATGGCATGACCGTAAGCTCGGCGCAATTGATAGGTGGTTTCCATCTACAAAACGTTGCAATCCGTGCGGTCATATCTTAGACAAACTGCCTCTTGAAATTAGAGAATGGCGTTGTCCTAGCTGTAGTAATCTCAACCTGAGAGACGAAAATGCAGCCAAAAATATTAAAGCCCTTGGGCAAAGGGTGTTTGCTTCAGGACTAAGCTCTGGCGGGGATCGGTCTTTGACCGATCTAGTCATCTTGGGTTGAGTGAAGAATCCCCCTAGCGAAGCGTGCTTGATTCTGGGGGAGTGTCAATATGTAAGCTCAAATCCCTGTACGATCGCACTTGGTCATCAACCTTAAAGAATGTAAAGAAAAATACCAAAATTTCGTTAAACTCGAAAATACTTTGCGAAACTATAATTTGATCTATCGGGCGCGTACCAGAAATTCTTGGATTTGAACGACATGAAACTAGCAGCAAGAGTAAGTCAAGTATCTCCATCCTTAACGCTAGCGATCGCTGCGAAAGCCAAAGCGATGCAAGCAGAAGGCATTGATGTCTGTAGTTTTAGTGCAGGAGAACCGGATTTTCCCACCCCGAAACATATTTGCGAAGCGGCGAAAAGAGCCTTAGATGAAGGAAAAACTCGCTATGGGGCAGCCGCAGGAGAGCCAAAATTAAGACTAGCGATCGCTAATAAGTTAAGAATCGATAATAATCTGAAATATCAGGCAGAAAATATTATCGTCACCAATGGCGGTAAATTCTCTCTGTATAATTTGATGCAGGTTTTAATTGAGCCAGGAGATGAGGTAATTATCCCCGCGCCTTATTGGTTGAGTTATCCAGAGATGGTTAAACTGGCTGGAGGTACTCCCGTAGCAGTGAATACTTTAGCTGAAAACGATTATAAAATTACTCCCGAACAATTAAAACAAGCAATTACGCCTCAAAGTAAACTATTTATTTTCAATTCTCCTTCTAATCCGACTGGTACCGTTTATACTCCTGATGAAGTGCGCGCTTTAGCAGCAGTAATTTTAGACAGTGATCTCCTGGTTGTTTCTGATGAAATTTACGAAAAAATTCTCTACGATGGCGTGAAACACCTAAGCATCGGTGCGGTTAGTTCGGAAATATTTGCTCGGACTATTACCAGTAGTGGTTTTGCCAAAAGTCATTCCATGACTGGGTGGCGCGTTGGATATGCGGCTGCACCCTTAGCCATAATCGAGGCAATGAGCAAGATACAGAGCCATAGTACTTCTAATGTTTGCACATTCGCTCAGTATGGTGCGATCGCAGCTTTAGAATCTTCCCAAGAATGTGTACAAAAGATGCTTAAAGCTTTCGCTACCAGACGAACCTTTATGTACGAGGCAATTCAAGCCATTCCTCGACTAAGTTGCCCCAAACCCGATGGTGCTTTTTACTTATTTATTGATATTTCTCAAACAGGTAAAACATCCTTAGAATTTTGCAACGCTTTATTAGAATCTAAACAAGTTGCGGCTGTTCCTGGTATTGCTTTTGGTATGGACAACTGTGTTCGTTTCTCTTATGCTACAGATTTAAATACTATTGAGCAAGGTATTGAGCGATTAACCGAGTTTATGGTCTCTCTGGGCTAATTTTCTCTAATCACCTGAAATCTAAAAAGATGGAAACAAATGGCAGCAAACCAGGAACTAACTACGAGCATCTATTTAAGACGATTGCTGAATTAGTTTTGCATCATTCTCCCAGTGGAGTAGAAGCAGAAATTGACACAATTTTGCTGGAGCGTTTTACAGCTTTGGGTGTAGAAAATTGGCAAGATCGGGCGGGAAACGTAATTGTCAAGATTTCTGGTGAAAATTCGGCTCGAGCGATCGCAATTACTGCCCATAAAGATGAAATTGGAGCAATTGTTAAATCCATTGACGAACAGGGATGTCTGCAAATCCGTCGACTGGGGGGTTCATTTCCCTGGGTTTATGGCGAGGGCGTGGTGGATATTCTGGGGGATAAAGAAACTATCAGTGGGATTCTTTCCTTTGGCTCTCGTCACGTCTCCCACGAATCACCCCAAAAAGCCCAGCAAACTGATGCACCTTTACGTTGGGAAGATACTTGGGTAGAAACTAAATGTACTCTAGAGGAATTAGCTACTGCTGGTGTGCGCCCAGGTAGTCGAGTGGTGGTCGGCAAACACCGCAAACAGCCGATTCGCCTCAAAGACTATATTGCTAGCTACACTTTGGACAACAAGGCTTCTGTCGCTATTTTGTTGGCTTTAGCTGAAAAAATAACCCATCCACCCGTTGATATTTATTTAGTTGCCTCAGCCAAAGAAGAGGTCGGGGCAATTGGCGCATTATATTTCACCCAAAACCAAACTTTAGAAGCACTGATTGCTCTAGAAATTTGTCCCCTGGCTGATGAGTATCCGATTGAGTCAGGAAAAGCACCTGTTTTACTATCCCAAGATAGTTACGGTGTCTATGATGAGAATTTAAATGCCGAGATCCGTCTTGCCGCAGCTCAATCCCGTATTCCTTTACAGATGGCGGTTATTGAAGGTTTTGGCAGTGACGCTTCCATTGCCATGAAATTTGGTCATGTCTCTAGAGCAGCTTGTTTAAGTTTTCCTACCGAAAACACTCACGGTTACGAAATTGCTCACTTGGGTGCGATCGCCAATTGTATTGATATCTTAACAACTTACTGCTTAACCGCTTAACATCTTCAGACTCTTGAATCAAAATTTTGCGATCGCTATAAGACGATCTAGATAACTTTTCTCAACTTTGAGGAAATAGATACAATGGTGCAATCAAGCAATAATTTCTAATATCTTTGTCTATTACAACTTACAGTTATGACTGAGTTACTCGAACAAGCGCTCGCCAAGCTAGAAACCCTTCCTCATCAAGAACAAGATGCGATCGCCGCGATGATTCTAGAAGAACTTGAAGATGAGCGTCGTTGGGATGAGTCGTTTGCACGTTCCTCGAATCTGCTGGCTAAACTTGCAGCCGAGGCGATGGCTGAACATCGAGCAGGCAAAACTCAAGAGTTAGATCCAGAAACATTGTGAAATCTCGTACAACCGCTCAATTTCGTAAAATGCTTGCCGATCTATCAGGGCAAGTTAAGGAAAAAACGCGCGAAGCGTATCGGCAATTCAAGAAAGATCCAAGTTATCCCAGTCTACGATTCAAGAAAGTCCATCCTCAATTGCCAATTTATTCTGTACGAATAAGCAGAGACTATAGAGCAGTTGGTCAATTAGATGAAGACACTGTAATCTGGTTCTGGGTTGGTTCTCATGCAGAATATGATAAGCTGCTCAATCGGTTGTAGAAACACAAGCTAAAAACCCTTCATTCGCTTTGATACTGTTGGCGCTTATTAGACATCTCCAGAAACCTCAATTTTTGAACGGTACCATAAGGGTTTCAGTATAATTATTGGAGATGCCTATTAGGCACTATGCACCTATCCGTTACTTTGCTGATGGACTACCCTTTTTTGGTCATAAAAAACAAATTTTTAGCCTGAGCATGGAGAAATCCTTCAAATAGCTTACCTTCGATTAGAGTTCGTTCGGCTAGCTCGTAGTAGGCATATGTCCAGGGAATCTGATTCAATCCTTGGCTGGAGTCGTCCCAAACAGCAACCATCTCAGTTACTGCAACGGTTGCTGTTTGAAGCAATCCAGTATTTAAACTTCCTTCAATCTCATTTTTCATGGGGATACCTCGCTCAACTAAAGCCCGTGCTGTTTTTTCTATATCCGAGTAGATTGAAGTATGGTGATAATTGATAGAACCAGTAAAGTGATTGACAGCATAACCGTGGAGTAGCACCCAAGCACCATATTGGGTAATTGCATTGACCTCTTCAACTAGCGATCGCTTGGGAGGTTGCCAAGGACGAGAAAATATCGCTGTAAGTTGAGTGATAATTGTTTCTGAAGATTCTGTTGTGAGCCATTCGTTTAAATCTGGCTGATGGAAAAAACTACCAGTAACAACTGTTTCTTTTATCTGTTGAGCTAAAGTCTCAGGTAAGGCATCTACTATTAATTCGCTGATAAAGAGCTTGGGCAAATTAAAGCTATTTTGTTCGGGATGGCGATAGTGACAAGCTTTGAGATAGCGATCGCTAAATTCGTATTGTCCAGCCTTAACATAGCCTAAAGCTTCGATTATCTTGGCAAGATAGGGAATTCCCAGGTTAATTTCTTCACCCCCTCGATTGACAGTTAAGCCCAAAGAACGAAAGGCAATATGATCGTTAGCAATACTCTGCCCAGCTTCGAGAATCATTTGCTCGTATATGTGAGCATATTCAACTCGATGATAGTAATCTTGCCACAGAGTATTCCAAAGAAGATTGGCAATTTCAACAGTTTTCATGGCATTTGTGATAACAACTCACTAATAATTTCTAGAGCTACTTGAATTTGGTCGCGATCGATAACCAAAGGAGGACAAAACCTAATAGCAGCTTGACCACAACCAATTAACAGTAAACCTCGATAAAAAGCTTGCTTAATAATACGATTGCGTAAATTGGGATCGAGATTTCCCTCTGCGTTTAATAAATCGGCTGCTACCATCAATCCTTTGCCTCGTGGTGGAGAAATGCGCGGGTATTGAGTTGCTAATTGAGTCAAACCAGCTTGTAATTCTTCTCCCATGTTACGAGCATTTTCCATTAATTCTGCTTCTAACAATTGTAGGGTGACATTGGCAGCAGCACAGGCAACTGGATTGCCGCCAAAAGTCGTAGCATGAGAGCCTGGAGTCCAAGTCATTATTGACGATCGCGCTAAAATAGCACCCAAAGGTAAACCGCTAGCGATACCTTTAGCCAAAGTAATGATATCAGGCGTAACATTCCAATGTTCAATGGCAAACAATTTGCCAGTTCGTCCCATACCCGATTGAACTTCATCAACAATCATTAAAATCCCATTGCGATCGCAAATATCACGAATTCTGGCTAAAAAACCATCTTCAGGCACAATATAGCCTCCTTCGCCTTGGATTGGTTCGACGATAATTGCTGCTAATTCTTCTGGGGGCAGTACTGTATTAAATAATTTTTCTTCTAAATAATCGAGACTAGCATGAGTGCCATAGGGAATATGAGTAACACCAGGGAGCAAAGGCCCAAATCCCTGTCGTTGAACCCTTTTAGACGCTGTTAAAGACATTGCGCCATAGGTGCGTCCGTGAAATGCACCGAGGAAAGCGACTATACCAGAACGTTTAGTATGATAGCGGGCTAGTTTAATTGCTCCTTCATTGGATTCAGTCCCAGAATTAGTAAAAAATACGCGAGCGCCATTTAAAGATTGAGTGGGCGTAGTTTGGAGGTTTCCTCCAAACGTTGACCGCCCAGTGATTTCACAGAAAGGAAAGCGAAGAGCTAATTTTTCCGCTAATTCTACCATTTGCGGATAGTAAAAATCAGTCCCCGACATATGGAGCAAATTAGCTGACTGTTCTTGAATCGCTCGAACAACTTGAGGGTGAGCATGACCTGTTGCTGTAACTGCAATTCCTGCTGTGAAATCTAGAAACACATTGCCATCGACATCTTCAATCATACAGCCCTCACCTCTAGCTACTACGAGGGGATAATCACGAGTATAAGAAGGAGATGTCACCGCGCGATCGCGTTCTACTAATTCTTTTGCCCGTGGCCCTGGCAAAGGAGTAATTAACAATGGTTTTTTAGGCAGAGTGCGTTTTGTGGCAATTTCGAGCATCAGAGTGGCTAATTAATAATGGGAAATTCCATTACTAGAGTAATCTTTCTGCTTCAGATGAATTTAACCCAGTAAAAACTAGTAACAAGTACTAAAATCTATCGTGTATTGGGCATCATCTAGCCCAGGACTGGGGTTAGCCAATCCGTTTAGAGATTTGTACAAGATGTTGATCGCACCGTTCCAATCTCGATTGATTGTGTGTCCGCATTCGGGACATTTAAACTTTTTATTTCCACCAAGTTTTTGATGAATATGCCCACATTTCGAGCAAGTTTTAGAGGTATATTCTTCGGTCACATCATGCACGATAGAACCACGCTTTAGAGCGTGAAATCTCAAAACTTGCTTGAATCGGTAGTGGCTCCAAGACAGCATCGCTCTGGCTGTTTTAGAACCAATTTTTCGGCGTTTTTTCTTAACCATTTGCGATGTTTTAAAAGTTGGCAGAAAGATGTGCTTAAAAGCATTGGTTAGACTAGCCGCAACTTGATTGTGAACTTCACTAACTAAATTAGTTATTTTTACTCTCAATTGACAAGCAAGTTTTCTAAGTTTCCATCTTTCTCGCTTAAACTGGCTACCAGAGAGCGTAGTTAGTTTAGATTGAACCTGATCTAGTCGATGGCAAATTTGGGCTATTCTAGAGAAGTTTCCAATCCCATATTCTAAAATAGATCGACCATCAAATCCGGTCACGAATGTTCGGACTCCAGGGTCTAACGCTATTGCGTTATTTAGGTTGGATTGCTTGGCTTCAAATTGTTCGCAGAAACAAATAAACCACCTGCCGTTACTCAATACAATACTAAAATCAGAATCTATTTTAGTTGGCAAAGGCTCGGATGGGTTTAGATTAAACTTACCTAGTTTGCGCCTGTAAGTCATGCCCCCAGAGAAGTTAGATTTTTGGAGCTTGAGGCTTTGGTTGGATTCTCTACAGGATCTAAATCGAGGATTATATTTGTCTTGGCAATTTCTAAATGCTTCTCTCGCATCAAGGATTGCCGCACCTCTGGGATTAAAAGGAGCTGATTTGACCCATTCAGGCGATGAGTTATTAATAATATCTCTCAGGTCGTAGCCAGTGGGGAGTTTTTCATTATTTCTCCAACATTCGCGCAAGTAAGCTATAGCTTTGTTGTAAGACCATCTAGCCGCAGATAACCAATTTCGGTAGGCTATCCTAACTTCATAACCAGGGTAAATCCGAATCCGTTTTGACTTGATTCTTGTATTTCCTGAGTCCGTAGAGTCGGCAGCTAAAAACATGGATGACGGCGAGGATATCTTCAACCATTTCTCGTTCTGGAGATAAGTCAGCGCGGTTGAGAACCACGAGTTGGCAATCAAATTTACCAAGCAACCATTCGATGAGTTCAACTCCAAATCTTGCGAGTCTGTCTTTGTAGCTAACCACAACTTGTTCGACATCTCCAGACAAAACTTGTTCCAAAACGGAAAGTAAGATTTTTCGCTTGTAGTTGAGTCCCGAGCCGATTTCTTGATAGACAATTCCACTTGTGAAGAGAGATTGGAGATAGTCAGCTTGTCGGTTGAGATCGTCTCGTTGCTTGGCGGAACTAACTCGGCAATAGAGGATAGTACTTCGGTTTCTACTTGGCTGCATTCCAACGACGGATTCAAGATCGTATCTTCTATGTCCAGCCGGAGTTCTAATTGTTTTGATGAGTCCTGATTTATCCCAGTTTCTAAGTGTTTTTTCGGAGACTTGGAGCGTTTGCATCGCTTCTCTTGGTGTGACATATCGAGCCATTGAGCGCAGCCTAAAGATTTGCTCTCATTATACCAAGTTATCTAGTAATATCTAGATATTACTAGATAATTAGCCTTCTATTTACAACAGCACGGGGCTTCAGACCCAAAATTATCGGTGAAGCATTCGCATAGTTTTTAGTTTTCGGTATAGTTCTGATCTACGTTTATTAGATTATCTTGATTTTTTATATTTAGCAGTTAAACTAGGAAAGAAAAATTTAAATTTATTGAATATATTTATTGAATATATCGAGCAATTTTAAGCTCTCTTCCTAACCTATTTAATATATCCAACGGAGGAAGTAAATATCTATTAATAATAATATCGTTGTGTCTTATTTGTTTTTCCTTATCGGAGTAGGTGAACTTAGTTTCCTACACATTAATTATTTAAACAATGACCAATAATAATTCTCCTAACCCACAATCTGATGAATCTAACTCAGGCAGTGGTTTGCTAAATAAATTAAAATCTTCCCCTAAAACCGTAGCTGGGGTTATAATTGCGATCGCAGGTTTTGGTGCATTGGGTTATTGGGGTACACAGGTATTAGTCAAAAATAAGCTTCCTCCGTTTTTAGAAAACCAAATTGGCAACTTTATTCAGCGCCCCATAGATTTAGGAGAAGTTAAAGGTTTTAGTCTAAATGGAATTGAATTTGGCAAAACAGTAATTCCAGCAACATCAACTGATCCTGACAAAGTTATTGTAGAAGGAGTTAAGGTTGGATTTAATCTGATTCCAGTTTTGTTTCGCCGTACTTTACCGATAGATTTCAGCTTAATTCAACCAGATATTTATCTTGAGCAAGCACAAGATGGCGAATGGATTAATCTGGACTTTCTACAAAGAGAAAAAAAGGAACTCCCAATTTCTTTTGATGTTGGTATCGATGTTGAAAAAGCAGACATTACTGCTGTCCCTCTTGAGAAACCGACGATTAAAGCTACGGTAGATGGCAATGGTAGATTTAATCAAGCCGAAGAACGAATTGCTTATGATTTAGATGCAGGTGTACAAAAGGCTAAAGCAACTATTAAAGGCGAAACTCTATTAAAAACTGGCAAAACCGATACCAAACTGTTGGTTAAAGATTTAGCTTTGTCTGATGTGGCAACTTTGTTACCGAATTCTCCTGTTAATCTCAGTAGCGGTCAACTAAATGCTGATTTAGATCTTGACATACCTTCATTTAATCAAATTACCACTGCTAATGTACAGGGAATGGTTAGGCTCGAAAATCTAGCAGGAGAAGTTACGGATTTAGATGCCCCCATTAAAGCAGAATCGAGGTTGGATTTGAATGGTAGAAATGCTAATTTCAAAGTGACTCAGGCTAATTTAGGCAATATTGTTGCCCGACTTGACGGCAAGGTTAATTTAGATAAGGGCTATAACTTAGATGTCAATGTGTTGCCTTTCAGTTTGTCTAGCTTACCGAACAAGCTCGTTACGCAGTTACCAGTAAATGTTGCGGGTGAAGTAGCAGCTAAATTGCAACTACGGGGTGCAATCAAAGAACCGATATTAAGAGGAAAAATTAATAACACCCAGACAATAACTGTAGATAAAACCCAGTTTAAAAATATTGAAGCTGACTTTACGGCAGATTTAGCGGAAGTTATCTTAGAAAATGTGCAGATTACTCCTGTTGCAGGAGGAAAAATGATAGCCGCTGGAGCTATTGAAACTAATATTAAACAAGCTTTAGAGAAGAATCAAGCTATAGATACAACCAAGATGCCTCTGGCTTTTGGCTTCAAAGCAAATTTGCCGACAGAAAAGCTAGTTGCCCCCTATTATCAGCTACCAACACAAGTATCAGTAGGTCAGCTTAAGGCTAGCGGACAGGTTAACGGCACAGTGGGTAATCCTGAAGCTTTAGTTGAATGGCAAATAGCTAAAGCTAATACCGGTGGGGCAGAGAATATTGCAGGATTGGGGAAGATTTCTCTGGCTAACAACAACTTGCTAGTGCGTGACACTGAAATAATTTATGGAGATGGCAAAGTAGATGTTGCAGGGGAAGCTAATTTAGACAATAAAAACTGGCAAGCTAACCTAGCCGCTAATTCTCTCTACTTGACTCCTTTTTTAACCCAGTTTAAAAACCAAAACCCCAATTTAAACTTAGATCGTCCCATCGCTTTAAATACAGCCAAAGTTAAGTTAAACGGCAAATTAAATAATTTAAACCTCGATCAGATTCAAGGTGTTGCCAATCTTAATTTAGATATGGACGGTGGCGACGTAGCAGTTAATAGCCAGTTAAATGCTGGTAATCTTCAAGCCAAGGCGACGACTAATGAAATTGAGATCGATAAATTTGTCACTAATTTACCCGTTGCTGCAATTTTACGCTCAGGTGAGATTAACGCTTCTGGTAAATTAAAACAATTATTAGCATTTAAAGATAATCCGAATCTTAATAGTGTTAAAGCTGATGCCGATCTAAACTTGAGTGTAGATGGGGAAACCGTAGCGGTTAATAGTCAATTAAATTCTGGTATTGTCCAAGCTAATGCTACTACCAATAGAATTGACTTAAATCGATTAGTAGCTAATTTACCCGTCCCTGCATCAGTACGTTCAAGTAACCTCAATGCTTCTGGTAGATTAGAACAATTTCTAGCACTTAAAGATAATCCTGATTTAAGTAGCGTTAATGCCAAGATCGATGCCGACTTAAACGTTGCCGAAGGAACAGTAAAAGCGATCGCAAATCTTAATAATAATCAATGGCAAACTAAGATTAATGCTGCCAATATTAGTTCGGCTTTACTCTTAAAAAAATTCGCTCCCAATAATCTGGCATCTGTAAACGTAGATGATATTGATGCTCAGATAGATTTAACGGGGAATATTCAGCCCCTGATTAATAAAAATATTAATATTCCCATCAATGTTAACCACTTCGCAGCACAGTCGGGTGAACAAAACCTCAACGCCCAAGGCAATCTAACTCTATCTGACGTTACTACTAATCTCGATGTTGCCAATACTAATTTAAATGTTGATGCTAATATCGACTTTGATCGTTTACCCATAGATCAATTAATTGCCACAGCCAATCAAGACAATGGATTGACTGCCAAACAAGTCAACATTGCGGGAAAAGCCGAATTTAAGGGGCAGTTTCAGGGGAAAGAGCTAATTTCCGCCCCTAATAACCCAGGCAATGTCGTTTTAAATGGCGACGTGCGTTTACTCGATTTTGCTTTCAACGACATCAAATTTGATCCCGTGATGGCGGGAACAGTTAATGTCCAACCACAACAAGAAATAGCTCTCAATTTACGGGGACAACAAGACGTAATTGCGGCTAGTGCAGTCCCATGTACGGCTAGTAATTGTCGTCTGCCTTATTTACCTAATTATCTAGAATTGCGTCAGGGAGAAGATACCTCCCAGCCTGTGATCGCAACTGGCGATCGCAATAATAACATTTTTTCGCTCGATATTGATAACTTTCCTCTCGCTCTACTCAATCTTGCCCCTGGTAAAGCGGCAGGTATTGACGGGGCGTTAGCTGGCAAAACTACAGGCGAAGTTGATTTTAACCTGGCTACTTTTGCCGCCCAAGGGGATGTAGCCATCCAAAAACCCGCACTTGGATATATTCAAGCCGATAAAATTGCCGCTAACTTTGACTACAATCCAGCGACTAATATAGCCGAACTAACTACCGCCTCTCTCGATTTAGGCAAAAGTCAGTATAATTTAAATGCTGCTTTAAATTTAGGCTCTGGCGCGATCGACGGTAAGTTAAATATCCCCGAAGCCTATATTCAAGATCTTTTGACTACTCTGCGCTGGTTTACGGTCGAAGATGCCCTCACTCTATTCAATATTCCTGATTATGCCAATGCCGCCGCAGTTAGACCCGCACCTGAGCGAGAGACGGTAGATGATTCAATTGCCGAAAAACTCAATTTATTGAGAAGGATTAACCGCAAAATTCAAGCAAACGCCGCTGTTAAAGAAATGGGGGGCATTCCCACAGAATTAGGCTTAAAAGGTAGATATTTCGGCGAAATAGCTTTAGGAGGGACAATTCAAACTCCTGAAGCTAAATTTAGAGTCGAAGGCAATAATTGGCAATGGCAAACCCAAGTACCATATCCTGATATTGTTGAACCGAAAGGTTTAGTTATTGCCAGGAAACGACCGATTAATATTCCCCAACTACTAATTGCAGGAGGCTTGCAGGGTACGGATGTCAATTTAGAAATAGCTAAATTACAGGTTCAAAAAGCAGTTTTATCCTTGTCAGGCAAACTTTCTCCTCAACAAGAAGATGTTAACTTTAAAGTCGAAAATTTGACTGTAGATAATATCAGCAATTTTGTTAACGTACCTGTAGATATTGCGGGAAAAATTAACGCCGAAGGGAAGCTGACAGGAAGTCCATCTCAACCAGAAATAGCGGGAGAGGTGGCTTTCGCCGATGGCAGATATAACGGCAATATTTTGCCTGCTAAGATTGCTGGAGATTTTGATTACAACGGCAGTAAATTAGCATTTAACACTACTGCACCAGATTCAATTCAAGTAGAAGCCACTGTACCATATCCGATTATACCAGGAACCAGCGATCGCGTTTTGGTCGATGCCAATTTAAAGAAAGAAGCTTTTATCTTTTTAAACGCCTTTAGCCAGGGTTATTTAGACTGGATTGGCGGGGAAGGAGATGCCCAGTTACAAGCCGATGCCCGTCTGGATTTAGCACGACCAGGAATATTATACGATTTGGATGCTAAAGGGATAGTCAACTTGAAAGACGCTAAGGTTGCAGTTAAAACGCCGTTTTTTACCGAACCATTTCAAGGTACAGGCAAAATTACGCTCAACAACCAGATAGTTAATGTGGAAAATCTAGACGCTACTTTTGCCGAGAAAGATTTATCCGTTGCTGGTCGATTGCCAATCTTAAGCGCGGTTAATAATTTAGAAAATCCTTTGACTGTAAATATCCCCGAAGGAGATATCAATATTAACAAACTCTACAAAGGTGGAGTTCAAGGCAAGGCAGTAGTTACGGGAGCAGCTTTAAAGCCTGTAGTCGGCGGTCAAGTCAATCTAGAAGATGGTAAAGTCTCTATTCCCAAAGCCGAAACCCCGACAACCGAAGATGAAGTCCAAATTGCCAAAGAACAAGCTAGAGAAAAAGTTAATAGCGCCACTTCAGGCAAGAGTACAAGTTCTAGCACAACACCAACGACCACCATCCGTAAAGCTAACAATGCTAACAAGCCGCCGTCTACTTTTATTACCGGACTCAACAACTTCAAAATTAATTTAAAAGACTTTAAACTAGAACAGAATCCCGTGTATGAATTCCAACTAGATGGCACTTTGGTTCTGAATGGCACTGTCGATCAACCAGCTAACATCAAACCCAAAGGTACCCTAGTGCTGACTCAAGCCGATGTAGATTTACTTAGCAGTAACTTTAATTTAGCACGCGATCGCGAAAATACAATTGTGTTTACCCCACAAGCAGGAATATTCAATCCTGCCCTCGATATCGGTTTAAAGACGGAAGTATCGGAAGTTGATGATGTAAGACTGGCAGAATCGGGGGCTAATGAAATTCCCGATCCTCTTTCTCAATCGGGAAATAGCGATCTAATTACAGTTTTTCTGACAATTTCGGGAGAAACTGCGGAAATAATTCCCAATTTGGGTCAAAGAGATGTTAACTGTAATATTCGTCCTAATGATTCTCCATTGCTTAAAAGTAAACAGTCTTACAATCGAAAAGAATTAAATCGCCTCAGTGAGTGCCTCAATACAGCCACCTTAGACGATGGCGATAATAACCAAATTATTAATTCTCCTGCTGCCGAGTTAACTAGTATTCCTTCTCGTAGTCAAGGCGAAATTATTAGTCTGTTTGGCAATAAATTTTTAGCTTTTGCCGAGCAAATACAAAACAGTAGCCAAAGCGAATTATTCGATCTCGGTGTCAATCAGTTTGTAATTGCTCCTATTCAAAGAAATTTATTATATAAAGTAGATGATACGGTGGTAGGTATCGGTAAAAAAGTTGGTTTGGATTATTTGCGCGTTCTTCCCAATTTTGAAGGTATTTACGAAATCAATCAAGACTCTTCAGTACGATCAACTTATAACTATGTACTAAATGAAGTTAAATTTGAATACGAAACAAGATTTTAACAAAAGCTAACTCGAACTAAACTAATCACCTCTAAACGGTCGGTATTTGCCAAACTTTTAGAGAAAGGTGAAATGATCGTCCTTGATGTCAATCCCCTTTGCTGAGGCAAACGGTGGCTATGATGCCTCCTTCCAGTAGTTCAACGATGCCTATTAAATTTTTGAAATCATACCAAATCTCAAAAGTAATAAGAGAGATAATAGAGATTAATAAAACAAATGAAAAGCTCAAAACCGTTATTTCCCCTATCCCCTATCCCCTACCGTAAACGAATTCTCTTGTTACTAACAATAAATGGTATCACATCGATCGCACTCGTCCACCGGACATCAGGGTAACGGTCATTATCCAGGGGTTGATTTTGGACGCTGAACATACTGTGTAAATATTGCTTGCCTTGCCAACTTGGAAACAATTCTTCTTCTCCTTCCGGGTGTGCTGCCCGCTCTTGTTTATTTGAGGCGGAAAAATCTTCCATAACTCTCTTTTGTCAGAGTGGGTCAAAACCTTGATTTTTCGTTGGCTGAAACGACGCAAATTCGTTAAATTCTTCTAGAGTGACAAAAGAGAGATAAGTACCTACGCAAAATTAATTGTATATTTTGTGCCAAAGTTGATGAGGATTTCTTCGACAGCTTCAACTAAAGCAGAATAACTCTCATAAGCATTGGCATCTAGCCATTGATATTTAATAAATC
>Ga0209082_1000304_pt1 | contig 19756 bp, 20 predicted proteins | sample ColdCreekSource_FD_184127 | JGI IMG/M metagenome (GOLD analysis project Ga0209082, IMG submission 184127) | Groundwater microbial communities from Cold Creek, Nevada to study Microbial Dark Matter (Phase II) - Cold Creek Source (SPAdes) (version 3) | ecosystem: Environmental > Aquatic > Deep...
GAATATTCGTGAAGGTTAATGTTGTCGGAAAATTTGCGTCAGAAGATTTCCGAAAGAGGGTGATGAGAAAGGTTGCCACTCATGGGCTGGAGACGTATTTCGATTTTAAGGGTTTTCTAATGGGCCGGGCCAAGCATGAGCAGTATTTGAATGCGGACATTTTTTGTTTCCCCACCTTTTTTGAGTCAGAGTCATTTCCATTGGTGGTGGTAGAGGCGATGCAGTTCTGTGTGCCGGTGGTTGTCACCAGATGGCGGGGGGTACAGGCGCTGGTAAAGGATGGTGAAAATGGTTTTATGGTGCAGATACAAGATAGTCAGCCTGTCGCTGACAAAATCATGTTGTTGCTTGCCGATCCTAACCTCAGAGTAAGAATGGGGGAGAAGGGGAGAAGTATGTTTATGCAGGAATATACCATTGAGAAATTTTATCAACGGATGGACGATTGTTTTGGCAATCTGACCATGTGATTTGGGAGATTGTCTGTTTCGTTTCTCGGATTGAATAAAGCACACAACTTGTATTACTATCCTCCGCTGGTTCCCCGCAAGGAGGTAGACGATGTCAGATTTTTTTGTTACGAACTTATATGCTCAGACGGATGGGGCCGCTCCGATGCCGGGGGGAAGTCCTATCTTGTCTTTTGTTCCTTTCATCCTTATTTTCGTTCTTTTTTATTTTCTTTTGGTATTGCCACAGCAGAAGAAGGCTAAGAAGAAAAAAGAAATGATTGACACACTGAAAAAAGGGGATCGTGTGAGTACACTGGGGGGATTGATGGGGACGGTGACCAACCTCGCCCCCGACGTAATCACCCTCCAAGTGGCAGAGGGGGTGCGGGTCAAAGTGGTACGCAGTTATATCGAACAGGTTGAAGTGAGTTCTACAAAGGGGGGCACATCGCCTGAAGAAAAATCTGAGGAGAAGCATTGAAAAAGGGGGTCTGGAAAAGGTTTTTGCTCATCTTTGTTACGGTGGTATTTTCTATCCTGTTTATTCTGCCCTCCACCCCGATTTATTCTAAACTGCCTCCATGGTGGGGGCGTTTTTTGCCCAGTAAAGGGGTGACATTGGGACTGGACTTACAGGGAGGGATGCACCTTGTGCTGGAGGTGGAAGGGGAACGGGCAGTTGACAACACCCTGGAACGGACGTTGTCGAACCTGAAGAATACGTTTGCAGAAAAAAAGATGGTATTGACCACCGCCAAAAGAGACGGACAGACCCTAACCCTTGCCGTACCGACCACACCTCCAGAGACCCTTAAAGCAGCCGAAAAAATTCTGGACGATTCCACGGGGACGATGCTGAAAAAAGAGAAGGCGCCTGGTGAGTGGGTCCTTTCTCTTAAGGAGTTTGATCGAAAAAAAATACTGGAACTTGCGGTCTCTCAATCGCTTGAGACCATACGAAATAGAATTGATCAGTTTGGTGTTTCGGAGCCGCTTATTCAGAGACAGGAAGACAATCAGATTCTGATCCAACTTCCCGGTGTCAAGGACCCGGAACGGGCCATTGAACTGATCGGGAAAACAGCCCTTTTGGAATTCAAGGTTGTTGACGACGATAGCATCTTCTCCAGAGATCTGCCTGCTGAAGTAGGGGTGGCTGAGGAAGAGAAGTTTCTGAAAGACTATCAGGGGAAAATTCCGCCCGGCACGCAAATTTTATTCGAACGAAGAGTGGACAAGGAAACAGGCGCGGTTTCAAAGCAACCCTATTTGCTCCATGCCCAATCAGTGATGACCGGTGATTTATTAAGCGATGCCCGCGTTGCACTGGATGAGTTTGGTGCTCCTTATATTTCAATTGCTTTTGATGGTGTTGGCGCAGAGATGTTTGCCAAAGTTACAGAAGAGCATTTGAGGAAACGGCTTGCGATTGTTCTGGACAACAACATCTACTCCGCGCCGGTTATTCAAGAGCGAATCAGTGAAGGGCGCGCCCAGATCAGTGGGACGTTCACCACCGAGGAGGCAAACGACCTTGCCATTGCATTGCGTGCGGGGGCGCTTCCTGCGCCTGTTAAAATCATCCAGAATGTGACGGTTGGGCCTACTCTCGGACAAGATTCGATCCGACAAGGGATTAAGGCGGGTCTCATGGGCACCCTCTTTGTCGTTCTGTTTATGATTTTTTACTATCGCCTTTCCGGCCTGCTTGCAGATTTTGCGATGGCGCTGAATGTGATTTTGTTGATCGGAGCATTGGCCGTTTTGAACGCCACATTGACCTTGCCCGGAATTGCCGGAATTATTTTGACCATTGGAATGTCGGTTGATGCGAATGTGTTGATCTTTGAGAGGATACGTGAGGAACTACGGAATGGACGACCGGTTCGTCTTGCCATTGACGCCGGCTATGGGAAGGCCTTTTCATCTATCCTTGATTCTCATGTCACCACGTTGATTACGGCTTTTGTCCTTTTCATGTTTGGTACGGGGCCGGTCAAGGGCTTTGCCGTTTCTCTATCACTCGGGGTGATCATTAACCTCTTTACTGCCTTGGTTGGAACCAAGGTGGTGTTTGATCTGGTGAGCAGTCGGCGAAAAATAGAACAATTGAGTATTTGAATGTGGGGTTCCTCTCTTTGGCAAAGCGTGGTCAGGGGAGTTTTACAATGACGCGTCAATTCAATCATAGGATCCTTAATAATGTTTGATTTCTTTAAAAAAACAGAGATTGATTTTATCGGTAAGCGATTTTTTTTCTTTGCCCTCTCCGGTATCCTGATGCTGATCGGTCTTGTGGCGATCGTTCAGATTGCGCGGGGCCATGCCTCGCTGGGAATTGATTTTTCGGGGGGCGCCGCCATCCAAATCAAACTGGACAAGCCTGTTTTGATTGAACAGGCGAGGAACATTTTGGGCGAGGGGGGGATCAAAGATTTTGAACTCCAAGAGGTTGCGGGTGGCAACCGGTTTTTGGTTAGACTAAAAAAACAGACTGAATCTGGGAAAGAGATTCGAGAAAAAATCGTCACGGCTTTTGCCAAATCGCTTCCGGGGAGCACCCTTTTGGTAGAGGCGAGCACCGAAGTAGGTCCCACGGTCGGGAAAAAACTTCAAAAAGACGCCTTAATCGCTGTGACCCTTTCAATGATTGGGATTGTCGTTTATATCGCACTTCGATTTCGATTTCTCTTTGGTATTGCTGCGGTGATTGCGACTTTCCATGACGTGTTGGTTTTATTGGGGATTGTTTTCCTTCTCAATAAGGAGATCACGCTCCTCATTGTGACGGCCCTTCTCACGATTGCTGGATATTCGTTGAGTGATACGGTGGTCGTCTTTGATCGCATTCGGGAAAACATGAAAATGCGTAAGAAGGAGACGTTCACACAGGTCATTAACAAGGCGATCAACGATGTCCTTTCTCGAACATTTATTACCGGTCTTACCACATTTTTATCTGCTCTTTCCCTTTTTCTGTTTGGGGGCGGGGTGGTTCATGATTTTGCACTCACGCTGTTATTGGGGATTGTCGTCGGAACCTATTCTTCATGGTTTATCGCCAGCCCACTTCTCCTACTGGGCCAGTTCTCTCCAGGCAAAAAAAGTGGTGGGTAAGTTCTTAGAAAACTCGGCTCGTCCGATCCTCATTTACGATGCTGAGTGTGCCCTTTGCGTCTGGTCAAAAAATAAGATCGAGAAATGGGATCACCGTCAGGTCATTCAATGCCTTCCTTTCCAAACGGAAGAGGCCAAACAACACGCACCAGAATTGATCGGCCTTGATCGTTTGGATGCCATTCGCTGGGTTGAATCGGATGGTGTCATTCGGTCTGGCATGGATGCGTTTGTAAAGATGCTCCCCTACCTGCCGATGGGGCGGTGGGTGGCGTTTCTCTTTCGTCTTCCCGGTGTTCTCCCTTTCTCTCTTTGGTTTTATCGGGTGGTTGCGTCAAATCGTTATCGTTGGTTCGGTTCAGCTAGAGCATCATCATGACCCCTTCGCCTCCCATACAATGGAACTATCAGAACATGATGGCCGACCGAATTGGTGCGAAAGATGGGATCACCGAAGAGGAATATAAAATCAGTTTTCCATGGCTAAAAGAGGTTTACCAGAATTTCATTCAGGATCGGACCGTGGGAAGAGTTTCATGCTTAGACCTCCCCTATGCCGATGGCGTTGTAGAACAGGTTACTGCGCTTGCGAAAGAGGTTCGTGGGCAATCCGATTTTTTTCTTGTGCTCGGAATTGGCGGCTCTGCGTTGGGTGGAATTGCCATCCAACGGGCGCTTTATCCCGTCCACTACAATCTCTTGTCCAAAAAAGATCGAGGGGGTGGCCCAAAAATATTTTTCATTGAAAACATTGATCCGGATGAAATCGCTTCCCTGCTTGACGTGATTTCTCTCGGCAAGACAACGGTCAATGTCGTCAGCAAGTCAGGGGAGACATTGGAGACACTTGCACAATTTCTTTTAATTGAAAATGCGCTGTGCAAGAAAATCGGAAAGCGTGCGGCGAGCACTAAATTCATTATTACCACAGATCCAACAGCAGGAACGCTACGGAAAATTGCCGAAAAAGAAGGCTATCGAACATTGGATATTCCAGAGGGGGTAGGGGGACGTTTTTCAGTTTTCACCCCTGTTGGGTTACTCCCAGCAGCGGTCTCTGGAGTAGATATCAGACAGCTTCTTTCGGGTGCGAATGACTTAAACTATTACTTTAACAAATGCAGCTTGGAGGAAAATGGCGCCTTGATGGGGGGATTTTTTGCTTACCTTTCGGTTGTTCACAAAAGGCGAAACATTCAGGTTATTTTTCCTTATTCAGAACGCTTGGTCGGGGTAGCAGGGTGGTGGTGTCAACTCTGGGCGGAGAGTTTGGGGAAGGCCAGAAATACCGAGGACAAGTGGGTCTGGACGGGAGAAACCCCTATCTCAGCGAGGGGGGTGAGCGATCAACATTCTCAATTACAACTTTACATGGAGGGTCCTTACGACAAGACGATTCAGTTTGTCAGGGTCGAGTCGGTTGCTTGTGATTTACCGTTTCCACGGAGTCGGACTGAGGAGGCGTTTCGTCTGTTTTCGGATCATACGCTGGGGGGGTTGCTTCGGATAGAACAGGAGGCGATTGAGGCGACGTTGACAACCGCCGGCCGACCGAACTGTCGAATCACGCTGCCGCGATTAGACGCATACAGCTTGGGGGCGCTCCTCTATTTTTTTCAGTATCAGACTGTCTTGACGGCGATGCTTCACCGAGTCAACCCATTTGATCAGCCGGGTGTAGAAGTGGGGAAAATGGAAATTCGGAAACGATTAGGTATCAGAAAAAAATAGTTGAATATCGTCAATGAAGTCTGATATAAACGGACGCTCAAAATGAGGGAGACGTCTCGACGTTTTATTTGTTTCAGGTCCGTCCTATGCAGCAGCTAAAGCTCTTTTCAGGCCATTCTAGCCCCGCACTTGCCCAGGAAATTGTAGGCCATCTTGAAATGGATATGGGCCTCGCAAATCTCACTACGTTTAGCGACGGGGAGATTTTTTTTAAGATTGAAGAGAGTGTTCGCGGATGCGATGTCTATGTGGTTCAATCTTTTTCAGAACCGGTCAACACCCATATCATGGAGTTGCTGATTATGGTTGACGCCTTTCGTCGCGCCTCGGCAAAAGAGATTACGGCGGTCATTCCCTACTATGGATATGCCCGTCAAGATAGAAAAGATCAGCCCCGTGTCCCCATTACGGCAAAGCTGGTCGCAGACCTGTTGACGACGGCAGGGATTGATCGAGTTGTTACGGTGGATCTTCACGCGGGACAGATTCAGGGGTTTTTTAATGTGCCCGTGGATCATCTATATGCCACCCCCGTTTTGTTGGATGCCTTTCGTAAAATGGAATTGAAAAATTTTATGGTGGTCTCTCCAGATGCGGGGGGGGTCGAGCGGGCGCGGGCCTTTGCCAAGAGGATGGAAGCCGATATGGCCATCGTAGACAAACGGAGAGAGGGACACAACAAAACAAAGGTGATGAATATCATTGGGGATGTCTCGGGGCGGGATATTTTAATTCTGGATGATATGATTGACACGGCTGGCACACTCACACAGGCCGTATCGGCCATCAAAGAAGCTGGCGCCGGGAAGGTTTTTGCGGCCTGTACACACGCCGTTCTATCTGGTCCCGCCCTTCAACGATTGAATGAGTCATCGGTAGATGGGATCATCGTAACCGATACAGTTCCCCTCAAAGGGAAAGAAATAACCTGTCCCAAAATCTCTGTCTTCTCCGTTGCACCACTTTTGGCAAAAACGATTCGAAGAATCCACCAGGGAGGTTCTGTCGCATCGCTCTTCGTATAAATATCAAAAACCATTCTGAATCAGTAGGAGAAATTATGCAGACCGCAGAAATACAAATGGAAACACGAGAAAAGGCAGGCAAAGGCCCCGCCCGGCAATTAAGAATAAAGGGGTTGATCCCGGTCGTTCTCTATCGGGCCGGTCGCTCCACCCTCCTTTCGATGAACCCAGAAGAAATCGAAAAGGTGCTTCATTCCAAGGCTGGAGAAAACACACTGATCACGGTGAACATTCAAGGAAAGACCCCGGATCAATTTCCGGTCACCATTGTGCGAGATTATCAACGGGACCCGATTACAGACCAGATTTTACATGCCGATCTTTTTGAAATATCGTTAGACGAACCGATTGTGGTGAAGGTTCCGGTGGAGTTGGGGGCGATTCCTGCAATCGGAATCAAAGAGGGTGGTATCTTGCAGTACAATTTACGTGAAATTCAAATCTCTTGTCTCCCCACACTCATCCCAGATCATATTTTGGTGGATGTGGCGCTTCTGGGTGTCGGAAAATCATTCTATGTGAGAGACCTTGTCTTGGCACCGGGTGTCACGGCGCTGGATGATCCACATCAAGCAGTTGTTTCCATGGTGATCCCGATTTCTCAAGAGAAATTGAATGCCTTGTTGGTGACGACGCCGGTGGATGGAAAAGAGCCGGAAGTCACCACGGCGAAGGAAGGGACTGCGGAGGGGGCCAAAGCGGAGGGGACTGGGAAAACCGACGCAAAGGCGGAAAAAGGAAAACCAGAGGCCAAGGGGAAAGACGACAAGAAGGGAAAAGAAGAGAAGAAAGAGACAAAAAAATAATCGAGTACACTTCTAAAATTTTTTAGAGGCGCTCTCTACCGTCCACCCTGTGAAACTGATTGTTGGTCTTGGAAACCCGGGCGCTGAATACGAAGCGACTCGGCACAACATCGGGTTTCAAGTGGTTGAGGCCTACGCCCGGCATCATTCTATTCGATGGCTTGGGAGACAATGTGGTGCCGAGATTGCCCGTGGGGCGTCTGATGCATGTCCGTTTGTTTTGGCCAAGCCGCAGACGTTCATGAACCGAAGTGGAGAAGCGGTTGTTCGACTCCTCCACCTCCACAATCTTTCGGTTGACGATCTGATTTTGATCATTGACGAGATAGACATTCCCTGTGGCGTTCTTCGGATTCGGACCGGGGGACGATCTGGGGGACATCGCGGGGTTCAATCTATCATCGAAGAGGTCGGATCATCCCAAATACTCCGGCTGAAAATAGGGGTTGGGCGGAATGAACAGATGGACCTGTCCGACTATCTGCTCAGTCGTGTTCTTGAAGAAGATCAAAAAAAGATAGATACGAGCATTCAAAATGGTGTGGCAGTGATGGATCTTCTCTTGGAAGGGAAGATTGCTCAGGCGATGAATCAATATCATTCGTGTTTGTAACTGCTCAGGTCACTTCTATTTTGGCCCAGGACAAGGCGCGAGGAGCGAGGAGCGCAGAACCGCAGCGTAGATGGATATACGTGAGGATTCGAGTGCTACAGCAACGCAGTGATGGGCCAAAATAGAAGCGACCTGAGCAGTTACTTGTGTTTCTGATCATTTCTCTACCATGTCAATGAATTGTGGAATCATCGGGCTTCCCAATGTGGGAAAGTCCACCCTCTTCAATGCCCTCTCGCGTGCGAGGGCAGAGGTGGCCAACTATCCCTTTTGCACAATTGATCCGAATGTTGGCAGGGTCGAGGTTCCAGATGAGCGACTGGATCAGCTTGCCGCCATCTATCGCCCCAAAAAACGGACCCCCACCTGCACAGAATTTGTGGACATCGCCGGTCTCGTGGCGGGAGCAAGCAAAGGGGAAGGGCTTGGGAATCAGTTTCTGAATCACATTCGTGAGGTGGATGCGCTCGTGCATGTGGTTCGTTGTTTTGACGATCCATTGGTAACCCATGTCTCGGATACAGTCAATCCCAAGCGTGACATCGGGATCATTGAAACGGAGCTGATACTTAAAGACTTGGAATCGGTGGCAGGTCGTCTCGCACGGGCAGAGAAAAAGACGAGGACGGGGGGTAAAGAGGTTCAGGTGGAAATCGCCACATTAAGCCGTCTTCAGGATGCCCTTTCCAGAGAAATTCCTGCCAGAAAAATGAAGGTGACCCATGAAGAGAGGTTTTTGTTGTCTGATTTGTTAACGATAAAACCATTTCTCTACGTGGCCAACGTGGGGGAGGAATCGGCTCGGCATGGCAATTCTTATTCAGAGCAGGTTCAGCAAGAAGCCGATGTGGAGGGGGTTTTGTCCATTGTGATTAGCAGCAAAATTGAGGCAGAGATTGCCACGCTCTCACAGGAAGATGCGAAACAGTTTCTGGCCGACATGGGGTGCACGGAGGCGGGACTTCCCCGTCTTGTTCGTGCCTGTTACAAGATGCTGGGACTGATTACCTTTTTTACGGTTGGGGAAGATGAGGTGAAGGGGTGGACCATCCCAATTGGAACCCCCGCACAGCGTGCGGCGGGGAAGATTCATTCCGACATTGAACGGGGGTTTATCCGTGCCGAGGTCTTCCGGTGCGACGATTTTTTGCGGTTTGGAAGCACGCAGGCCCTCAAAGAGAAAGGGCTTCTTCGCTTAGAAGGAAAAGAGTATCCGATGCAAGACGGAGATTGTGTGAATTTTCGGTTTAATGTGTAGGGCCACCTCTAAATAAGTGATGAGCAACGACGTTAGACTGGGTGAAATCTCTCTCATATAATATCATATAATATGATATTATTATATGTAATATAGCGCATAAGGAACCTAAGGCACTGTAATAAAATAACTTCCCAAGTTGCGCTTACGATTCATCCCTGTTTGCCGCGTTGCTCGTTACTTACATATTCGGAGTGGCCGGGCCACCAAAGGGTATGTCCGTTCCTCGCTCCTTGCAAACCGGGCGACTCGAAAGCCCTTTGTTGGGAAGTTATTTCATCACAATGCCTAAGAGGAGGAAAAATGAAAACAATCACAGCGCTAGAAGCACGGAAGCAGTTTGGCGCAATGCTTGACGACGTTGCTCAAAAAGGAATGCATATTCTTATTTCCAGGATTAACCATCCGATGGCCGTCTTGATCCCTTATAACGATTATCAACAAACTCTCAATCAAACAACCCGTGCCAAACGGCTTGCCCTGGTTGCACAAAAAATGGAGACCGTGCGTAAACAGAACCATAAAAAACTCAAGAGAATCGACTCGGCACAAATCATTCGAGAGATTCGGAACGCCAGATGATCGTATTGGATGCATCTGTCATTCTCAAATGGGTTCTTCCCGATGAGACGGATAGTCCCGCGGCATTAGCCTATCTCAATCAGCATATAGAAGGGACAAACCCCATTGCGGTTCCAGAGTTGCTTTTCTACGAAATTGCCAACGCTCTGGCCACCAAAACTTCTCTGCTCTCTGCAGATATTATAGAAAGATTCACGCTGATTGTGGGCGCAGAACTAGAAAGTTATCACCTTAATATTGATACGTTTTCGGAAGCAATCCAGATGTCAAAACGGTTTAAGATCAGCCTCTATGACAGCAGCTATATCGCACTAGCTCAGTTATTGGGGTGTGATATGATTACGGCTGACAGCCGCTTACGGTCAAGCGTAAAAGTGCTCCAGAACGTTAAAAGCCTGTAAGGCTCTGTCCCACAGATATTTTTAACGGGCCAACTTGGTCAAAATGTTCGCCGAAAGTTCTTTGATAAACCGTGAAGGGGCATTGGTCTGAAAGGAGCCGTAAAGCCTCCGTTCGTCTGCACTGACGAGATAGAGACGCTCCTTGGCGCGCGTGATCGCAACGTAGCACAACCGCCGTTCTTCCTCCATTTCACGCGCATTCGCAAGAGAACGGGCATGTGGAAAAATCCCTTCCTCCATCCCGACGAGAAAGATCACTGGAAATTCCAACCCCTTCGCAGAATGAATTGTCATCAATGTGATCTTTTGATCGTTGCCGTCCGATTCATCTCCATTGGTCACAAGGGCAATCTGATCGAGAAACGCCGTGAGGCAGCCCCTCTGATCCTTCCCTATTTCTCCCTGGTCTTCCCGGCGATTCCACTCCAGATCAAACGCCTCGGCTGCATGGACAAACTCCAAAACGTTCTCTTGCCGTTCGTCCACCTGATCGGGATATTCCTTTTTGAGATAGTCGAAATAGTGAATGGCCTCAATTAAAAAACGGATCAACGAGGGGAGCGAAAGCTGATTCCGTTCCGTCGTCATTCTCCGCATCAGTTGAAGAAACGGCGCATATTTTCGGGCGATCCCTGCCTCCAATCCCTCCGAAGCCATCGCGTCACACAACGAGCCGCCCAGCCCCTTTGCGATCTCTTCAAGCCTTTCGATGGTGATGGCGCCGATCCCACGCGGCGGCAAGTTCACCACCCGTCGAAAACTGACGGCATCGTCGGGGCAGGCAATCAACCGCAAATAGGCAATCAGGTCTTTGATTTCCTTTCGTTCATAAAAACGGATTCCCCCAACAATCACATAAGGAAAGCTGCTGTTGCGCAATGCCTCCTCGATCATACGAGATTGGGCATGGGTCCGATAGAGGACGCAGAAATCGGAAAGGGGGCGCTCCTCTTTTTCATGCAACATGGAGAGAGTTTGGCGAACGAACCGGGCCTCTTCCTCGTCATCTTTGACCTTGCCCCAGACAATCGGCTCCCCCAGTCCATTTTCGGTAAAGAGATTTTTGGATTTTCGTCTGCTATTTTTTTCGATGACCTGCGAGGCTGCCGATAGAATTGTTTGCGTCGAACGATAGTTCTGGCCAAGGATAACCACTTTGGCGTTCGGGTAATCCCGTTCAAACTCCAGGATGTTCCGAACATCAGCCCCACGAAAGGCATAGATAGACTGATCGTCATCTCCCACGACGCAGAGGTTTTGCCGGTCAGAGGTCAACAGACGAATGAGTTGGTATTGGGCATGGTTGGTGTCTTGATACTCGTCAATCATGATGTATTGGAATTGCGAATGGTATCTTTGCCTGATCTCCGGATGTAATTCGAGCAGCCGAGTTGTCTGCCAGATGAGGTCGTCAAAATCAAGCGCTCCCTGTGCAAAGAGTCTTTCTTGATAGAGTGCGTAGACCTTTTTTAGTTTTTCATCTACGCCGAAATCAGCCCCGCGATATTGATCTGGGGCAATCAGTTGGTGTTTGAGGCGACCGATCCTTCCCAATAACATCTTGGGTGGATAGAGCTCTTCATTGATAAGACACTCTTTCACACAGCGTTTGATGAGTGCCAATTGATCGTCGCTATCGTAGAGAACAAAGTCGTTCTTCAATCCAAGGGCAGGGCCATGCTGCCTGAGCATCCGCAAACAGGCCGAGTGAAAAGTGGAAAGATAAACGGCTCGACCCGCCCGTAACGAGACCAGTTGGGCAACCCTGTTTTTCATCTCCTGGGCTGCCTTGTTGGTAAAGGTGACGGCCCAGATATGTTGAGGAAGAACCGATTTGGCGTAAATGAGATGGGCAATGCGATAAGTGAGGACACGGGTCTTTCCACTGCCGGCACCGGCCAGAATCAAAAGCGGTCCCTCCGTATGTTCAACCGCTTCTCTCTGTTGTGGATTGAGCGCTTCCAGGTGATGGAGACTGTTCATGGGGTCTGTTCAACCTCTTGCGGAACAGCTTTGACAGGGCGATCCAGTCTCTTGATCCGTTTGGCGGTGGTGATAAAACCGGAGTGAGCGACCATCCGAAGGTCGGGACGGACACTGGGGCCGTCAATGTTCCAATGGCGTTGAAATGTTTCGAATGTCTCAATCCACTCAAACCGGTGATCCGTTCGTAGCGCCTGAACGACTCGTTCTACCTGCGGAACGGTGGGGAGAAACGAAAGAAAGATGCCTCCGGATCGTAACCGTTCCGCAGCTGCCGGCACCACACGATGCGGTTCCGGTAAATCGAGAACGATCCGATCTACCTCTGTCTCCAAGAAATTTTCGTAAATGTTCTCCTGCCGGATGGTCAACCGATCAGATGGCCCTAAAAAATTTGTGATATTGATTTCGGCCCGTTTGGCAAAATCGGGCCGAATCTCATAGCTAATGACCTTCCCCTTTTCTCCGACAGCCCGTAGCAAAGCGAGTGTCAATGCGCCGGACCCCACACCGGCCTCCACAACGGTGGCACCCGGATAAATGTCGGCCCAGTGTGTGATGATGGCCAAATCTTTTGGATAGAGTATCTGTGCCCCACGGGGCATCTTCAATGCGTATTCAGCTAATGTCGGCTTGAGAACAAAGAAGCGTGTTCCACGCGATAGGGCAATCTCGCATCCCTCTTCTGTCCCGATGAGGGTATCGTGGGGAATCGTCTCTCCACTAAATTGAAAGGTTGCCCCCGTTTTGAGCGTGAGCAGATAAGTCTGCCCCTTCACATTGACCAAATGGACCGTCTCTCCAGCCACCAGTCGCGCCATTTTCAATCCAACCATCTAAATGAGAGCGTCTCACCCGTCTTGATTTCAGAAAGACCGATCGGTGAGAGCGCCAATGCATTTGCCTTACAAACTTGTCCCACCATGGCAGACCCTTGTGACGGGAGGATACCTATTCGGAATCGGTCCTCGCAAGGGGTCACCTGACAAAAAAGATATTGTTGCCGACCTTTGGGTAGGGAATACGCGTTGGTCGTTTCGCCAAAAAGATGATACCGGTGAGGTGAAGGGGAAAGCCCCTGCATCACATCGAGTGCCGGTCGGACAAACTCTTCCATGCAAACGAGGACCGCAACCGGATTGCCTGGCAATCCAAAGACAGGTTTTTCTATCCCCTGATGTCGATAGACTCCAAAAAGAAGTGGGCGTCCTGGTTTGACAGCAACGCCATGAAAGAGAATCGTCACCCCCAATTTTTCAAGCAAGGGGCGCGTGTAGTCGAAATCACCGACCGAAAGCCCGCCGGAAATGATCACCGCATCTCCTGAAAGAAAGGCCTGCCTCATCGTTTCTTCTATCGCATCAGGATCATCTCGGATCACCCCCATATCAATATGGGGGATGCCCCATCGAGAGAGGAGGCTCATCATCGCCGGCCCATTTGAGTTATAAATCTTTCCATCGGTTAGGGGATGGGAAGATGAGGCGGGCACTAATTCGTCGCCTGTGACAAAAAAGGCAATGAGCGGCTTGCGAATAACGGGGACATCCGAGAATCCTTGTGATGCCAAAAGGGATATTTCGTAAGGTCGAAGGATGGCCCCTTTCCTTAAAAGATGTTCCCCTTTTTTAATGTCTTCTCCCTGAAAGCGAATGTTTTCACCCTCATCCGGCCGATAGGTCGTTTGTATCTGATCTCCTTGTGCAATAACATCTTCTTTCATGATGACTGCATTGAACGGATTGGGGATTGGGGCGCCGGTCATGATTTTGATCCCTGCTCCATGTTCGTATCCGATGACCTTCTCTCCTCCGGCGCGTGCCACACGGTTTATGTGGAGCCATATCGGACGATCAGGCGATGCCTCAATCAGATCAGACAGACAGACCGCATAGCCATCCACGGCGGAGTTATTAAAGGGGGGTAGGTTTTCTTGGGCGTAGAGCTTTTTTGCCAAGACCCTATTGACTCCTTTTTGCAAGGGGACAGTTTCCGAGGGAAGGGACGAGAGGGTCTGGATGATTTTTTGTTGTGCTTCTTGTGGTGTGATCATGATTTTTAGACAGTTCCTTAGTCGCAGTGTCAGAACAACTTTTAACCAGACGTGATATGCTCCCGACTTCGGTGCCGGAGACCGGAATCGAACCGGCACGTCCCTTGCGAAACGAGGGATTTTAAGTCCCTTGCGTCTACCTATTCCGCCACTCCGGCATTGAAACAAAAACGATCACTTTGTAACATGTTCGTGAAGAATGGGTCAAACAATTTCTGATTCAAAAAAAATATTTCCGAAAACGCTCTTCTTCCCTCTTATCTTCTCCATCTTTTCTGGGGTGCTCCTTGCCCTCAGTTTTCCAAAGTGGGAATTTTCATTGTTTGCATTCATCGGGTTGGTTCCGCTCTTTTTCGCCATTCGTCATCAGTCGTTGCGGCAATCGTTTGTCATGGGGTGGATCGCGGGCCTGTTCTATTTTGGCAGTACCCTCTCATGGGTCACGATCACCATGGGTCAGTACGGCCACCTTTCTCCGATCCTCAGCAACCTTCTGATGTTTTTATTGATCGCTTACCTGTCGCTTTATACCGGTCTCTTCGCAACCCTCGTACAATGGGGGAATACCATAACACACCCCGTCATCGCGCGCGGGCTGCCACCCATCGTATGGGTCTCTCTTGAATGGCTTAGGGGACATTTATTGACCGGATTCCCATGGTCTAGTCTCGGTTATTCGCAATACCATTTTTTATCCCTCATTCAGATTGCCGATTTTTCCGGCGTTTATGGTGTTGGATTTGTTCTGGTGGCAACGAACATCCTGCTCTTTCGAATGTTGATCGCTCGCCACGGAATAGATCGTTTGAAAGAGGGCGCCATTCTCGTCGGCCTTTGGCTGTTTCTGTTTGGATATGGAGCAATGCGCCTTTCCCAAAATAGAGAAGGATCGGAAATCCTGAAAGTAACTGTTGTTCAAGGGAATGTGGCGCAGGATCAGAAGTGGGACAGATCCCTTCAAGAAAAAACCGTCACCCAATATGCCCGTCTTTCATTTGAGGCAGTACAACATCAACAGCAGGAATCATCACGAGGGAACTCACCTTCCTTAGTGATCTGGCCGGAGGCGGCAATGCCTTTTGTCTTCCATGATGAGCCTCGCTACCAGTCGAACATTCGGGTCTTATCGCAAGAAGGGCGGTTTTATTTGTTGTTCGGAAGTCTGGCGTTGATCAAGACGGATCAAAATAAAATGGCTTTCACCAACAGTGCCTACCTGTTGTCGCCGACAGCAGGGGAAATCTTCCGATACGACAAAATACATCTCGTTCCTTTTGGGGAATATGTCCCGTTTGGATCGCTGCTCTCGTTTGTCAATAAAATGGTGGAGGGGATCGGTGATTTTGTGCCTGGAGAAAATGCTTCTGTGATGGAGGTGGGCCAAATAAAAGTTGGGACGGCCATCTGTTTTGAAGTCATTTTCCCGGAACTGGTACGTCAGTTTGTGAAGAACGGTGCCTCCATCATGACTACGCTTACCAATGATGCGTGGTTTGGAGATTCGGCTGCCCCCTATCAGCATTTCTCAATGGTGGTTTTTCGGGCCGTTGAAAACAGAACCCCCTTTGCACGAGCGGCCAATACCGGTATTTCCGGTTTCATCAATGCACAGGGGAAAATCCTACAGACCACGCCACTCTTTGTCGAAGCGACCCTTTCCGCATCACTCCACCCCGGTATTCAGAAAACGTTTTATACGCTGTTTGGCGATCTATTTGCCTACGCTTGTGTTACTATCACCCTTCTATTTACTACTTATCTTTGCATCACCCCAAGAAAAATAAAACAGGAGAGATCAGAATGATCAGCGACTTAATAGAATCGTTTCAGGCCGTTCTTCGCGACTTCGATCAACTTCGGGGCCATCTTTGACCTCGCATTGCTTCAAAAAGAGATTGCTCAATTAACGGAAGAGGCTGCTCTGCCCAATTTCTGGGCTCATGTGGGAACGGCCACGCAAAAATCAACTCGTAAAGCAAACCTTGAGAAGGAAGTTCATCGGTGGACTCACATTGAAAAAAAGGTAGAAGATCTTGAGCTGATGATCGCCCTATTGACGGAAGAAGCCGATGCCTCAATGGAGAGGGAGGCTGCAATTGGGATAGCTGCCCTTCAAAAGGAGATAGAATCACTCTACATAGAGACACTCCTTTCCGGCAAAAAAGATTTTAACAATGCGATTGTGACGATTCATCCCGGGGCGGGTGGGGTTGAGTCGCAGGATTGGGCTGAAATGTTATCTCGTATGTATTTACGGTGGGCAGAACGAAAGGGCTATCGTCTGGAAATGATTGATCTGCAACCGGGTGGAGAAGCGGGCATTAAGAGTATCACCTTTTCGGCCAACGGCCCGTATGCCTATGGTTATCTGAAGTCGGAATCGGGTGTTCATCGCTTGGTGCGTATCTCTCCCTTTGATGCCAATAAGAGAAGACATACCTCGTTTGCCTCCGTCTACGTTTCCCCCGAGATTGAGGACGATGCAGAAATTGTCATTCAAGACAAGGAAATACGGATTGATACCTATCGGGCCAGCAGCGCCGGCGGACAAAATGTGAATAAAACTTCATCGGCCATTCGGATCACCCATTTCCCCAGCGGTATTGTGGTTCAATGTCAGAATGAGCGGTCACAGCTTCAAAATAAGGCCGTTGCGATGAAGGTGCTTAAGTCTCGTTTGTACGAGTTACAGCAGGCAGAGAAAGAGAAGAATATCGCCAAGCTGACGAGTGAAAAAAAAGAAATTACGTGGGGGAGTCAGATACGCTCTTATGTCCTACAACCCTATCAGTTGGTCAAGGATCATCGAACCCAAATCGAGCAAGGAAATGTCACCGCCATTTTTGACGGCGAGATTGATCCTTTTATTGAAGGATTTTTGAAGCGAGAAAAAAGGATGAAAGAAACGGGATGATGAGCCACAACAAATCACCGCATCCGTCTAGATGGATGCGGTGATTTCGATCGGATAGACACTGACCCGTTTTTTGTCTCGTCGGAACTGCTCGAATTTGACGGTACCTTCAATGAGGGCGTAGAGGGTGTGGTCTTTTCCGACACCCACATTACATCCGGGATGCGTAGGGGTGCCACGTTGGCGAATCAAGATATTCCCTGCCAACACATGCTCGCCCCCAAATTTCTTGACCCCCAATCGTTGTGCGTTGCTGTCTCGGCCGTTCCGAGAAGATCCCCCACCTTTTTTGTGTGCCATTCTGTGCTCCTTGCTTAAGCTTGGCTGATGGAATCAGCGGGAAAAACAATATCAAGGATTTTGAGTCTTGTAAACGACTGTCTGTGTCCTCGCGTACGGCGATAGTTTTTTCTGCGTTTTTTCTTAAAAACAAGAACCTTCTTGGCCCGATCTTGTTGGAGAATTTGCGCGATCACTTTGGCTTGGCTCAACGCGGAAGGCCCAAAAGAGATTCCTTGTTCATTCAGAATCAAGAGAACGGACTGAAGTTCTATCTTATCGTTCACCTCGCCAATACACTTCTCGACGTCAATGACGTTGCCTGCCTTGACCCGATGCTGCTTTCCACCTGTTTTTATGACTGCGTACATTATGCTTGTCCCCCACTATTTACAGCGCGCATCTAACCACACTTCTCATTAGATTGTCAAGAAAGGTAACTGATCAGGTCGCTTCTATTTTGGCCCAGGACAAGGCGCAAGGAACGCAGAACCGCAGCGTATTATGGATATACGTGTCTACCCCGACTTCGGGTTGCCTTTTCTGCTGCTCCCGATTACAATAGCGCCATCCTGAACAATCATGAGGAGAAACCCATTAGTCATAAAGTAAGCCTGCATGGGCTGGATGCTGTTGTTTTGGCCGGGTACGACCGTCCCATCAAAATGGTCGAGAAGGCCTGCTCCGTCCGCTTGACACAAGTAGACAACGAATTCATCATCGAAGGAGATCCCGAAAAGGTTCAACAGGCAAGACGGATTCTCTTGGAACTGATCGGCACAATTGGAGACGGTTTCAATTTGACCGTTGACGATGTCCGTTCTGTGATTGATTTTGCTATCAGTCGAAACGCCACCGCCCCTCCAGACGTGTCCATTCCCGTTTTCGGAAAAAAGAAGACGATCGTCCCCAAGTCCACTTCCCAAAAACAGTATATCGAAAGCATTCGACAATATGATGTGGTGGTCGGAATTGGGCCTGCAGGAACAGGAAAGACCTATCTGGCGATGGCAATGGCAGTCTCGGCATTTCTCAAAAAAGAGGTGAGCCGAATTGTGTTGGCGCGCCCTGCCGTTGAGGCCGGAGAAAAACTTGGATTCCTCCCAGGCGACCTTGCCGAGAAGGTCAGCCCCTATTTACGTCCTCTCTACGACGCCTTGTATGACATGATGGAGGTGGAACGGGCGAACCACCTGATGGCACGGGGGGACATTGAGGTGGTTCCATTGGCCTTTATGCGGGGCCGCACCCTCAATGATTCGTTCGTTATTTTGGATGAAGCCCAAAATACCACGTCGGAACAGATGAAAATGTTTCTGACCCGACTTGGATTTCGGTCTAAAGCGGTCATTACCGGCGACATCACGCAAACCGATCTTCCCCCTGAACGGGTTTCTGGACTCATTGAGATACAGGAAATTTTGAAAGGAATCCCGGGCATTGATTTTGTCTATTTTGATGAACAGGGGATTATTCGACACCGTCTGGTTCAGGCTGTGGTGCGTGCCTATGAGCAGCATGATGAACGGATGAAAAAGAGGGATGGCATCCGTGCAAATCTCCGTATGCAATAAACAGAAAAAATATCGTGTGAATGTTCGGCAACTGTCCCGATGGGCCCGACAGATACTGCTTTTCCAAAAGAGGCCCGCCGCAGAGATTGGCATCGTATTGGTCAATAACATCCGGATTCGACACTATAATCGAATCTATCGCAACAAGGACAAGCCCACCGACGTCTTGGCCTTCTCCCTGCAAGAGGGAGAAGGGGGTGATCTTCACCCGGATATTTTGGGAGACGTCATGATTTCCCTGCCGATGGCAACGTCCGAGGCGGTTGAGTTTGGACGGTCGGAAAAGAAACAGCTCTTGATTTTGTTAATTCATGGAATGCTCCACCTCTTGGGATATGATCACGAACGCTCCGAGTCAGAGGCCAGAAAAATGCAACGACGAGAGAACGTTTTATTCAAACAAATAGACATGAGAGGGGGCCGTTGATCGCTTCGCTCCTAAAAAAACTGCACAAGGGACTGGAGAAAACAGGGCAAGCGCTATCGGACAAACTGCATACCCTTTTTCTCAACAAGCCAAGCCTTGACTCTGGCGCACTGAATCGCTTAGAGGAGATTTTAATTGAAAGCGATCTGGGAATCATCGTAACAGAACGTCTCATCACAGCGCTCCAAGATGCCATCACGCGAAAGGAAATCAAGGACCTGCCCGCGTTGACAGAAAAGTTGAAATCCAATCTTGTTGCCATTTTGAAAAAGGGGGGTGTGCTGCAGGGGCATTCTGTTTCACCCGTCGTGACCCTTTTTATCGGGGTCAACGGTGTTGGAAAGACGACGACGGTTGCAAAACGTGGATACCAATTACGACAGGATGGAAAAGAAGTCTTACTTGCAGCGGGCGATACCTTTCGGGCTGCGGCGAAGGAACAATTGCTGATCTGGGGAGAGCGAATTGGCGCAAAAGTCATTTCTCATCGGGAGGGGGCCGATCCCGCAGCGCTGGTCTATGATGCCGTTTCAGCTGCGAT
>Ga0209082_1000307_pt1 | contig 19599 bp, 17 predicted proteins | sample ColdCreekSource_FD_184127 | JGI IMG/M metagenome (GOLD analysis project Ga0209082, IMG submission 184127) | Groundwater microbial communities from Cold Creek, Nevada to study Microbial Dark Matter (Phase II) - Cold Creek Source (SPAdes) (version 3) | ecosystem: Environmental > Aquatic > Deep...
CAAGGTGCTGGTGGAAGAATCGGTTTTGGGGTGGAAAGAGTATGAACTGGAGGTGATGCGTGATAGGAAAGACAATGTCGTGATTGTTTGCTCCATTGAGAATTTCAATCCAATGGGTATCCACACCGGAGACTCCATTACGGTCGCCCCGGCACAAACACTGACCGACAAAGAATATCAGCAAATGCGGGATGGGGCGATTCGGATTATTCGGCAGGTGGGAATTGATACCGGTGGCTCCAATATTCAGTTTGCCTTCAAGGAAGGGCAGATCAAGGTGATAGAAATGAACCCCCGCGTTTCCAGAAGCTCTGCATTGGCGTCTAAAGCGACCGGGTTTCCGATTGCAAAAATCGCCGCCAAACTGGCGATCGGCCTGACGCTTGATGAAATAAAAAATGACATCACACGTGTGACCCCTGCCTGTTTTGAACCGACCTTGGACTATGTCGTGGTGAAAATTCCCCGCTTCGCATTTGAAAAATTCCCTCAGGCCAACCCGACACTGACCCTCCAGATGAAATCGGTGGGGGAGGTGATGGCGATTGGACGCAATTTTAAGGAAGCGTTGATGAAGGCGATTCGGTCGTTGGAAATTCGGCATGAGGGGCACGATGGAATGGAGTGGAGCGGTTCCTCCTCATCTGATCCAAGTGATCTCATCGAATCACTGAGTCATCCCAACCATCAGACCCTCCGGCAGATTGCGGAGGCGATTCGCCAAAAAATCTCTACGGATGAGATCGTTCGACTGACCCAGATAGACCGATGGTTTATCTATCAGATTGCCGAAATTGTTCAAATGGAGGAGATGATGAAAAAGGAGCCGAAAGAGAGGGGATGGCTCCGTGTGGCGAAAGCGATGGGATATTCTGATCGGCAGATCGCACAGATAGTCGGTTCCACCGAACAGGATATTTATCAATACAGAAAAAAACAGGGGATCCTGCCGGTTTATAAACGGGTAGATACCTGCGGTGCCGAGTTTGAGGCCTACACCCCTTACTTTTATTCCACATACGAAAAGGAGTGTGAGGCAGCGCCGACCGATCGCAAAAAGGTCATGATTCTCGGAAGCGGCCCCAATCGGATTGGACAGGGGGTGGAATTTGATTATTGCTGCGTTCATGCCGCGCAGGCATTGAAAGACATTGGATATGAAAGTATTATGATCAACTGCAATCCAGAAACGGTGAGCACCGATTATGACACGTCAGATCGGCTCTATTTTGAGCCACTCACACAAGAAGATGTTTTGCATATTATTGAGAGGGAGCGTCCATTGGGGGTCATTGTCCAGCTTGGTGGACAGACCCCCCTGAAACTTGCCCTTTCGCTCGAAGCGGCGGGAGTGCGTATTTTAGGCACCTCACCTGACGAGATTGATCGCGCGGAGGACCGAGCTAGATTCAACCAGCTTATTCAGGAGATCGGTCTGACGCAGCCACCCGGTGGGATGGCCCGATCTCATGAGGATGCCCTTCGGATCGTATCCGAAATTGGTTACCCTGTGATGGTGAGGCCCTCGTATGTGTTGGGGGGGCATGCAATGGAGATTATTTACAATGCCACTGGACTTTCACAATACATCAGCAAAACCGGACAAGCATGGGAGATTTCTTCTAGGCAGCCTGTTTTGATAGATCGGTATCTGGAAGATGCAATTGAAATTGACGTGGATGCGGTGTCGGATGGGGAGGACTGTCTAATCGGCGGGATCATGGAACATATTGAGGAAGCTGGGGTTCACTCCGGCGATTCCGCCTGCTCGCTTCCCCCCTTCTCTCTCTCTGAGACGATGATTGCAGAAATTCAAAAACAGACGAAACAGTTGGCCCGCGCCCTTCATGTGATTGGCCTAATTAATGTGCAATTTGCTGTCAAAGAGGAAACTGTTTATGTCCTGGAGGTCAATCCGAGGGCATCTCGAACAATTCCGTTCGTGAGCAAAGCGACGGGTATTCCGTTGGCCAAAGTGGCGATGAAGGTAGTACTGGGTGAGACGCTTAAACAACAGGGTTGTGTGGCCAGGCCAATGCGGCATGTGGCGGTCAAGGAGGCCGTTTTTCCATTTCGTCGCCTGCATGTTGATCCGATTTTGGGGCCGGAGATGAAGTCCACCGGTGAGGTGATGGGGATAGATCGTGATTTTGGCTTGGCCTTTGCTAAAGCGCAGGAAGGGGCCGATAACCGCTTGCCTCTTTCCGGGGTGGTCTTTATCAGTGTAAAAAACAGTGACAAGCAGGCGATGGTTCCGATAGCTGCGGCGTTTCTGGGGTTTGGTTTTTCATTGGTTGCGACGGCAGGCACGGCTACTTATTTGAATCAGCGGGGTATTCAGACGGGCATTGTAAAAAAGGTCAAGGAAGGCACCCCTCATATTGTGGATCGTTTGAAAAAGGGGGGGGTGGATCTGGTTGTCAATACAACGGGAACGGCTTCGGCCAGGGCCGATTCGTACACGATTCGTGAGGCGGTTTTGTCCTATGGAATTCCTTATTTCACAACGGTCGCGGGGGCGCGTGCTGCCCTCAAAGGCATCGCATCGCTGTTAAAGGGGGAGGTTGCTGTTCAGTCGCTCCAAGCGTACCATGCGCAAGGTGCATCAGGGGAAAAATAGATGGAGGAGGAAGTAACGTGATGGTACCAATGACATCCAATGGATATGCACAGATTGAAGAAGAGTTGACACAGCTCAAAAAGATGGAACGCCCGAAGGTGATTGCCGACATCGCGGAGGCGCGTGCACATGGAGACCTTTCTGAGAACGCGGAATATTCTGCGGCCAAAGAAAGACAAAGTTTTATAGAAGGCCGTATCGTCCAGCTTTCAGACATGCTGGCACGCGCGGAGGTGATCTTGCCTGGGCATGTCCCCCCGGAAAAGGTGGTTTTTGGGGCGACGGTTTACTTACGGGATATTGGAACGGGTGCTGAAAAAAAATACACGCTGGTAGGGATGGAAGAGGCCGATCTAAAAAAGGGGACCATCTCCATTCAATCCCCCGTAGGGAGGGCACTGGTTGGTCATAAGGTGGGTGACTTCGTAGAAATCGTTGTTCCTGCAAAGACAATCGAATACGAACTACTCAACATCGCATTCGAGTAGAGGTACGCTGCCTATCTCCGCGAAGCGAAATAAGGATTACGGCCATCGGCATGATCGGTGGTGTCCAAGACATCTACGATTTCCGGAACCGACTTCTTAATGGCAGTGATGACCCCCTGTTTTAGCGTTACGTCTGCCGAGCCACACCCCTGACATCCTCCCCCCATCTGAATATAGGCAATATGGTCCTTGACATCTATCAGGCTGATGTGTCCCCCATGACTTGCAACGCCAGGATTGATCTCCTCATCCAACACTTTTTTGACTGCCTTGGCTTCTGGGGTGTCGAGACTGGGGGAGGTGTTGAGTTCAATCTTTGGCATCACCACTTTTGGATTTTCTACCTTAAAACCACTCTGGTGAAGGGTGTCTATAAAATCTATTTTGACATCCTCTAGGAAATTCTCATACCGCCTTTCCATGAAGAACCGAATCCCTTCCGCATCTACGGCCACATCGGTCGGCGCCTTCTTCCCAACAGGGACAAACGCCAACGCATACTCCATCGTCGGAAGAACACCCTTTACGCCAAGATGCACCCCCTCAATCGTTATCTCCTGATCCTTCATCAGAGAGGAAATACGATCCCGTGCCTTTTCAGTAACAGTAATCATGGTTTAGCCTCTAACACTTGCCCATACCTTGCTGGGGTCAATTTCTTTTCCGGGGTTGAGAACACGGGCCTTTTCAAGCAACACCTCCGCTGTTTCCGGATAGGTCGTGTCTGAAATACAACAGTCAGATACGGGACAAACCGCTGCACACTGGGGCTCATCAAAATGGCCGACACATTCCGTACAACGCTCGTAAGTAATCACGTAAATGTTGTCATCTGGGGCATGACTAAGCTGACTGGCGTCCCCCTCCGTTAATTTGTATCCCTTGGATTCGCAATCACTTCGGGTTTCAAAAATTGCCTCATTCGGACACTCTGGAAGGCATGCGGCACAGGCGATACATTCGTTTGTAATCAATACAGACATCCCAATACCTCCTCCGTTTTTGGTAAGCCCTCCCACCAAGTGAGGGCCTTACCTGATTCAGTTTACCCCCATGGTAAACCGTGGTGGAACGGTAGCATGGCCGGTTGAGTGGTGTCAATTGCCATGCATTTTTGGTTTCACTTCTATTTCATTCGTCACACCCTCTCCTCATAAAATATACCGGCTTAAATCCTGATCTTTGACGACGTCGCTTAGTTTGGATTGAATATGCCGGGCGTCAATCGAAATTTTCTTCCCCTGCATATCCGGTGCATCAAACGAAATCTCATCCAAAAGCCGCTCCATAATCGTAAAGAGTCGCCGTGCGCCAATATCCTCTGCCCGTTCATTCACAGCAACTGCTGTCGCAGCCAACTCCTCAACGCCATCTTTTGTAAACTCCAGTTCCACCTGTTCCGTCGCAAGTAGCGCAACATATTGCTTACAGAGCGCATTTTTAGGTTCGGTTAGTATCCGAACAAAATCTTCTTTGTTCAAAGATTTCAGCTCAACCCGGATCGGGAACCGCCCCTGTAACTCTGGAATGAGGTCGGACGGCTTCGCCGTGTGAAATGCCCCGGAAGCAATAAAGAGAATATGGTCTGTCTTCACCATTCCATACTTTGTGTTGACGGTGGAGCCTTCAACAATCGGCAGAAGGTCCCGCTGTACCCCTTCACGCGAGACGTCCGGGCCATGCCCCTTTTCTCGACTGGCGATTTTGTCAATCTCGTCTATGAAGACAATGCCGGAATTTTCCGTCCGACGAATGGCCTCTTGAACGATCGTATCCATATCTACCAACTTGTTCACCTCTTCCTGCTGAAGGATAGAGAAGGCTTCCGGTATTTTCGCCCGCTTTGTTTTGTTTCTGCCTGGCATCATGTTTCCCAGCATCTCTCTTAAGTTAATCTCCAAATCTTCCATCCCAACATTGGAGATCACCCCGATGGGAGGCAGGGTTTTGTCTTTCACCTCAAGATCAACCGAGCGATCATTCAGTTTTCCCTCTTTTAATTGTTGCCGTATCTTTTGGCGACTCTGTTCGTACGAGTCGGAGTGGGCCGTTGTCCGTGGCTCATTGTAGATGCCGGGTGGAGGAGGGGGAAGTGGTGGAGGAAGGAGCAAATCCAAAAGCCGTTCTTCAGCCAGAGAGACCGCCCGTCCTTTCATCTCTTCGGCCTTTGTGGCCTTTTCCATATTCACGGCAAGTTCCACCAGATCACGAATCATGGACTCTACGTCACGACCGACGTATCCAACTTCGGTAAATTTAGAGGCCTCCACTTTAATAAACGGGGCGCATGCGAGCTTGGCCAATCTTCTTGCAATTTCTGTTTTTCCAACCCCTGTCGGGCCGATCATGATAATGTTTTTTGGGTAAACCTCATCTTTTAATGCTTCTGGAAGATGCAGCCTGCGCCAACGGTTCCGTAACGCAATCGCCACCATTCGTTTGGCATCTTTCTGGCCAATGATATATTTGTCCAGCTCGACGACAATCTCTCGTGGAATCAGATTCCCGTAGTCCTCTTTCTCGACATTTTCCGACATCCTTATTTCTCCTCACTGTTTTTAGGGGCGGAACCTGCCGTCAAACAACGTATTGCCTTCTCCATTATACCTCGTTCACTGTTGTGGGTCAGCATGGAGGGCGCATCGTACAGTGGCACCCACCTTGCCTCTTCGACCTCAGAGTCATGATCATTCACATTGCCATTCAGATATTCCATGAGATAGAAATGAACCGTCTTGAGTATTGTTGCGTTTTCTTCCCATGCCCGAAACCCATATTCTATCTGACCTATCTTTTCTACAATACGACCCGATACGCCACCCTCTTCACGCACCTCCCGGAGCGCCGTCTCCGGCAAGCTTTCCCCTTCTTCCACTCCTCCCTTTGGAAGGCACCAGATCACCGATCCGCGTCGGCTGTGCCGTGAGGTTAAGACAACATAAAAATCCTTCTCTTCTGACCTGAAAAGAATCCCTCCGGAAGAAATTTTTCTAATTGTTTTTATCATACGCTACCCATCTGTGAAAGTTTATTGCGTAAAAAAAAGTCGGCAATAACCATCGCCATCATCGCTTCGGCAATCGGAACGGCACGAATCCCCACACAAGGGTCATGCCGTCCCTTCGTCACAATCTGGGCCGACCTCCCATGAATGTCAATTGTATCCTGTGGAATCGCAATGGAAGAGGTTGGCTTGATCGCAAGGCGGACAACAACACGATCCCCATTGGAGATACCCCCCAAAATCCCCCCCGCGTGGTTCGATCGAAAACCCAGAGGGGTGATCGGATCACAATTCTCACTCCCCTTCATCGCAACCACCTTAAACCCATCGCCGATTTCAACTCCTTTGACCGCGTTGACTGACATCATGGCAGAGGCCAGCGCCGCATCCAGTTTATCAAAAACCGGCTCCCCCAAACCTGCAGGGACATTCTCGGCTACAACTTCTACCATAGCGCCAATCGAATCTTTCTCAGACTGAACTTGTTGAATGACCCGTTCTATGTCTGGAACGGCATCGGAATCGGGGCAGAAAAAGAGGTTTTGATCAATGGCCTGATAGACAATTTTTTTAACCCGAACCTCCCCCACTTGTACAACGTATCCAATGATCCGAATTCCTTTTTGAAGCAACATCTTTTTTGCAATGGCACCGGCTGCCACACGCGCCACCGTTTCCCGTGCGGATGCCCGTCCCCCACCCCTGTAATCTCGAATACCATACTTTTTGAAATAGGTATAATCGGCATGTCCTGGACGGAAGAGTTCCTTAATAACTTCATAGTCTTTGGACTTGGCATCTTCGTTATAAATGATCAGACCAATCGGTGTCCCGGTGGTGACCCCCTCGAACGTCCCGGAGAGAAGGGTAACCCGGTCGCCCTCTTTTCGTTGACTAACAAAGCGATTTTGACCCGGACGTCTTCGATCAAGGTCGCGTTGAATATCCTCTTCCGATAACGGAAGACCTGCCGGACAACCGTCCACAATCGTGCCCAAGGCCACGCCATGACTTTCACCAAAGGTGGTCATCCGAAAAAGTCGTCCAAACGTGCTTCCTGCCACAGATTTTCTTTTACCTTGAAGAGGATTCCAAATGCAGCGCTACTTGGCCCATTTGATTGTGCATCCAACGGCATGAGTTTCAGGGTGGGCGATCTCTCCTCCCACCAGCAGGGTCTCAATTGCACCGATCAGGTCATGAGATTGGACATGATCTGGAAATTGCCAATTATCATCAATGCGACCGGTATATCGCAGACGACGTTCGACATCGAGTAGAAAAATTTCCGGCGTATAATGGGCACCATACGCATCGGCCACTTCCTGCGTTTCGTCTCGTAAATAGGGAAAATTAAACTTTTTTTCCAATGCCCGTTCTACCATTTTATCAAAACGGTCTTCGGGATAATTTGCGGTCTCGTTTGAATTGATGGCAACAATCCCCACCCCCTTCTCGGCATATTCTCGCTGAATTTTTATGAATCGCTCTTCATATGCCTGAACGTAAGGGCAATGGTTACAACTAAAAACGATCACGAGTAATTTTTTGTTCTTGAAATGACCGAGTGAATAGGTCTGACCATCTACACAAGGCAGTTTAAAATCCCGGCCTGTCGCCCCAATCGCAAGACGCTTTCTTTCCATATCAATATCGGGTACCTCATAAAAACCGTTCTTTTAAGAAACGGGAACGGGAATTCTATCATAGCCTTTTGTTTTTATCAAAATGGCAAATCAAATCATCAAATCACCTATCCAGTGTTTAGGGCCTGCGCAGGAATAACGGGTGCAGCATGCCCATTGCATGGGGTTATTATTTACGGTATAACTTTCCCCGATCTGGTTTCTATTGTTGGATGCAGGGAGATAGGGTTAAAGTATGGGATTGATTGTTCAAAAATATGGCGGCAGTTCGGTTGGCACCGTAGATCGAATCAAACGGGTTGCCGATATCATTGCGCGCAACAAGCCCCCTGAACATCGGCTTATTGTGGTTGTCTCTGCCATGCAGGGGGAGACCGATCGCTTACTGCATCTCGCCCAGGAGTTTTCTCCGTTACCCGATCAACGTGAGTTGGACATGCTCCTTTCAACCGGAGAACGGGTCACCATTGCCCTTTTGGCCATTGCGCTTCAGGAGCGCGGAATCGCCGCGCGGTCGTTTACAGGGCGGCAAGTGGGGATCGTTACCGATGAAGCACATACCAACGCCCGAATAGAAGAGGTACAGACGGAACGTCTGGAACAGGCGTTGGCTGATGAAATCGTGCCGATTGTGGCCGGTTTTCAGGGAATCAATCGCCATTCCGATGTGACAACGCTGGGGCGCGGGGGATCAGACATCACGGCGATTGCACTCGCCGCGGCATTGGGTGCAGACCGATGTGATATCTATACCGATGTGGACGGGGTCTATACCGCAGATCCCAACGTGGTCCCCTCCGCGCGTAAAATTTCCAGGATATCTTACGAAGAAATGGTGGAGATGGCGAGCCTCGGGGCCAAGGTACTTCAAGCCCGATCGGTCATCTTTGCCATGAAATACCAAGTGCCGGTACGTGTTTTGTCCAGCTTCAACCATCCTGTCGGCGACCGTCAGGATGGAACGCTGGTGACCAAGGAGGGTCAAGAAATGGAACAAGAATCTGTTTCAGGTGTGACGTATGACAGAAATCAGGCCAAGATCACCTTAGTCGGAGTGCCGGATCAACCAGGCATCGCGGCCAAAATCTTCAGTGCGATTGCCCGTGAAAGGGTAGTTGTTGACATGATTATACAAAATGTGGGCCAAGCGGGGTTTACCGACTTGTCGTTTACCATGCCCCGTGGAGATGCGGTGCGGGCGAAAATGGCCCTCAAGAAACCGATGGAGGAGATGAACATTCAGGACATGGTGGTGCTGGATCACATTGCAAAGGTTTCCATCGTCGGAACTGGGATGCGATCGCATTCTGGGGTTGCGGCCAAAATGTTTTCCTGTCTCGCTGAAGAAGCAATCAACATTATGATGATCTCCACATCGGAGATCAAAATATCTTGCGTCATTGATGCCAAATATACGGAGCTTGCAGTCCGTACCCTCCATGAAACATTTGATCTTGCTCGTGAAAAGGGATCCAAATCCTCCCCTGCAAAAGCGGTCGCTAAAAAAGGCCATAAAAAGAAATCGGAATGAAAAAGATAGAGATTTACGATACGACGTTACGCGATGGGGCGCAGTCGGAAGATATTTCGTTTTCAGTCGAGGATAAGCTCCGTATTGCCCGCAAGTTGGATCATATTGGAATCGCCTTTATCGAAGGGGGATGGCCCGGTTCCAATCCAAAGGATCTGCTCTTTTTTGAAGCAATCAAAAAGGCGCCACCTCGTGCGTCCCGGATCGTCGCCTTTGGCGCCACCCGAAAGGCAGAGAACAAGGTCTCTGCCGACCCGAACATCCGCGCGCTGCTGGATGCGGGCACATCCGTTGTGACCCTTTTTGGAAAAAGTTGGAATCTGCATGTCAGCGATGTCCTCGGCATCACGTTGGCGAAAAATCTTCAACTGATTTCCGACTCGATTCTCTACCTCAAATCCCATCGGCGAGAGGTTTTTTATGATGCGGAACATTTTTTTGACGGATTTTTATCTCAGCCCGACTATGCCATGAAGACGCTCCAACAGGCGAAGCAGGCGGGCGCCGATCGGATTGTCCTTTGTGACACAAACGGGGGGATGATGCCGTGGCAGGTGGAGAAGATTTTACAAACCGTTCTCAAAGAGGTGGACGGTAAAATGCTAGGCATCCATACCCATAACGACTCGGAGATGGCGGTGGTCAATGCCCTGACGGCGGTTCGCATGGGGGTGACGCAGGTGCAGGGGACGATCAATGGGCATGGGGAGCGTTGTGGAAATGCGAATCTTTGCTCGGTCATCGCTAATTTAGAATTGAAGATGGGTTTCTCTTCTCTTCCGAAGGGGCGCTTGGCTGACCTACAGGACATCTCCAAAGCAGTCAGCGAGATTGCCAACTTACCGCATAATAAACATTTGCCCTATGTGGGGGATGCTGCCTTTGCACACAAGGGGGGTATCCATGTGCAGGCCGTTCGGAAAAACTCGGAGACGTACGAGCATGTCTCTCCTTCTATGTTGGGAAACCGGCAGAGGATTTTGATCTCCGATTATTCTGGAAGGAGCAATATCCTCGCCAAGGCAAAGGAATATGGAGTTCCGATGACGGCCGATCATCCCCATCTCACAACAATCCTAAAAGAGTTAAAAGAACGTGAGCATGAAGGATTTCAGTACGAAGGGGCCGATGGGTCGTTTGAATTGATGATCAGGAAACAGATTGAGGGTCACAAACCGTTTTTCAATCTGATTGGATTTCACGTACGGGTGGAGAAGCAGGCGGACAATAAAGAGCCGCTTTCGGAGGCGACGGTGCGGGTAGAGGTCGGAGGGCAGATAGAACATTCTGCGGCCATCGGAAACGGGCCAGTGAGCGCCCTTGACTTAGCGCTCCGTCGGTCGTTGGAAAAATTCTACCCTATTCTTTCGACCGTCAAGCTGATAGATTACAAGGTTCGGGTCTTGAATGCGGGCAACGGAACTGGCTCTAAAGTACGTGTCTTTATCGAGTCTGGAGATGGGGAACGGCAATGGGGAACGGTGGGGGTATCGGAAAATATCATTGAGGCAAGCTGGCAAGCGTTGATAGACAGCATTGAATATAAATTACTGAACGGCAGACAGAAGAAGAAACCTGTGGATAAGGCATAAATCGGGAAAACAATGAGACCGGGGGCAGGATCAAGAAGATGAAGACGGTACGGAAGGACGAGATTGTCGGTAGATTGACAGAAAGTCTCAACATGGCAGAAGAAAATGCGTCTGAGTTGATTGACTTTGTATTTCATGCGATCAAAGAGACACTGGAAAAAGGGGAACAGGTCAAGATGCCGAAATTTGGAAATTTCTCGGTTCTGAACAAGAAGGAAAGAGTAGGAAGAAATCCGAAGACAAAAGAGAAGGCAATGATCAGCCCGCGACGTGTGGTTTCTTTTAAGGCCAGTCCTGTTTTTAAGGCCCAGGTCAATGGAATGGGCATTTCTCTCAAGGAGTCTGGGATACTCGAAGAGGAATGAATAGGGCGATAAAGGGCATCCCTGAAGTAACTTCCATAAAATGGCAACCACTGCTAAAAAATTGTCCTACAAAATTGGCGAGGTTAGTGCAATAACAGGGCTTGAATCGTATGTCTTACGTTTTTGGGAAACGGAGTTCCCGTCCCTTCGTCCGCCCAAGAGTCGAGGAAATCAACGGGTCTATACCCAACATGAAATTGATTTGGTTCTACAGATCAAACGATTACTGTACGAAGAAAAGTTGACCATTCCAGGAGCGAGGGAGAGGTTGTCCCATCCAAATCGTAAGGTGAAGCCTTCAGTCTCCCCTGGGGCGGCTAACGCTTTGCCGCAGGGGACGACTTTTATGATCTATAATGTAAAAAAGGAGTTGGAGTCTTTATTACGGTTTTTAAGAGTATAAGAGTTTGACAGAATAAGGTTTACAGATACTAAGGTTCATCGGGGCGTAGCGCAGCTTGGTAGCGCACACGTCTGGGGGGCGTGTGGTCGCTGGTTCAAATCCAGTCGCCCCGACCACGCAGGGTATGAAATGACAGAAAAGAGACAAAACAAACTCACACCACCGAAGAAGGCATTATTTGAGGGGTCTAGCGTTGCATTGGTGACGCCGTTTAAGAACGGAAGAGTAGACGAACAAAAGCTCGGAGAGCTGATTGAATTTCACATTCAATCCGGGACCGATGGCATTGTCCCATGTGGTACCACAGGAGAGTCGGCGACCCTATCTTATGAAGAACACAATCGTGTTATCGAGGCCACCGTTGAAATGGTGAACGGGCGGGTCTGGGTGTTGGCAGGCACCGGCTCAAACAGCACGGACGAGGCCATTGCGCTCACGCGTCACGCCAAGGCGGCAGGCGCCGATGGAGCGCTGATGATTACACCTTACTATAACAAGCCGACGCAGGAAGGACTTTATCGGCATTATCAGGCTGCTGCACTTGCGGTGGATTTACCGCTGGTGCTCTATAACGTTCCGGGCCGAACGAGTGTTAATCTACTTCCTCAAACGGTGGCCCGTCTGATGGAATTTGACAATATTGTGGCAATCAAAGAAGGAACAGGATCGCTTCAGCAGATTTCGGACATTGTCCATCTTTGCGGAAAGCGTCTCTGCATTCTTTCTGGGGATGACTTTACCGCCTATCCCACCCTGATGGTGGGGGGGCGGGGTGTTATCTCGGTGACAGCCAACATTGTACCGGCCGATATGGCACAAATGGTCCATGCGGCTCTTAATGGAGATTTCGTTGCAGCCAACAAATTACATCAAAAGATCTATCCACTTCATGGCGTCCTGTTTCTCGAAACCAATCCCGCCCCCGTCAAGACAGCCCTCTCACTGATGGGAAAATGTCGTGACGAGCTGCGCCTTCCCCTCTGTCCTCTTTCGAACGAGAATCTCTTACGGCTAAAGAATGTCCTGTCCGATTACGGCCTCATTGTCTCATCGGTCCATGTCTGATCTTTTTCAGGAGAAGGAAGTGTTCAATAGAGGGGATCTGGCTGGAATGGCTGTCATGGGAGTGACAGGCGGAACGATTGGGGCGTTCATTGGGGAAGGAGGATTGGCGTGGATTGGGACCGTGGGTCTTATGGGGGCGATGTTGGGCGCTGTCGTCTGGCGCATGGGCGGAGAGCAGTTTTTCCTACTCATTGTCATCGGGGCGTTGCTGGGCGGGGGACTGGCTTATTACGTCAGCGGGATGGGGTCTGTATTGCTTGGGGCCGCAACAGGCGGAGCGATGGGAGGATTTATCGGGGTTAATTTTATGTTATTTCGAAAATAGGGGAAATAATGAGCGACATGCAGGAAAAACAAGTGATAACAAAGATAGGCCTGCCATTCAACATTCGTCTTTGGGAAGACCGAACACGGGGGAGCCGGTGGATTGTTTCGTACGATCCGGCCGTGTTCAAGCTGGTGAACGATGAATATGAACGGACACGTCATATCCGTACCGATGATATTGGGATGCGTTGTTTCGAGTTGGTCGGCACGGACATGGGGGTATTCAAAATTCATTGTGAGTTAAGATATGGATGGAAGTTCTCAGCCGAGCAACACCTCACCTACGTTGTGCATGTCGGTGAGATGTCGGTATTAAGTAACAATGCCTGCGCGAGACCTTAATGTCTCAGTAACGATCCTTCAGGGAGGTCAGAAACTTTACCACCTGATCATCCAAAAGCAGATGGGAGGGTTTGAGCGGTTGCTTGAGGACAATTCCCTCAAATGTCCGACACCGACTAAGGGCAACATAGACCTGTCCCGCCGCGAATGCGCCTTGCCCCAAATCAATGGTGACACGATCAAACGTCTTTCCTTGACATTTATGGATCGTGGTGGCCCAGGCAAGACGAAGGGGAATCTGCGTAAAACTCCCCAGTCGCTCACTCTCAATTGTTTTGGCCACTACGTTGTAGGTCGAACGATAGAGCGTCCATGTAAAGGGGTCCACAGTGACCGTTTCTCCCTCATCCGGGGTGACCGTCGTTTTGCCCTCTTCGACCGTTTTCACCCTACCCAGCGTGCCATTGACCCAACGCCCGAGTGGATCATTATTTAGGAACATGACACGGGCATTCGATTTGAGGAAAAGCGTCGGAACGGTCGGGAGGCTTTGTTCTGAAAATGACCCACTGACCGTTCCCTGATAGGTGACGGCCTTAGACGTCAGACGTGAGAGGTGAAGCGTATTGAGGGCGTCTGCCTGTTGATTGGTTGCCGTCAAACAAATAAATCTGGGGTCGTCAAACGATGGAATACATCTTTTATTAAGCGCCACAAGGTCTGCCTGTGTAGCAGAGCGATTCCGAACGGCATTCAGAAGGGCAATAAACGTGTCATCATGTTGCCGGTATATCTTTTCCAGTTCCACAAATCCGATCCCCTCTTCTTTGTTCGTCAACTCATGGATGACATCCGATGAGAAAAAGTACGGGGTTGGATAACGTTCCAGCAAGGGGACCCGTTCGTCGGCCCGAACGACCGGCGGGAGTTGGTACAAATCCCCGATACAGATCAGTTGTTTGTCACCAAAGGGTGCATTTATTTTGCAGGCAGCCCTCAAAAAAAGGTCAATACAGTCGAGTAAGTCTGCGCGTACCATGGAGATTTCATCAATGACAATCGCATCCAGTGTGGCATACAGTTCCCTTCTCGCACGACGTCGTCCGAGTTTCTGCGCTTCTTGTGGTGTGATGGCCGGTGGAAAACGAAAAAAGGAATGGAGGGTCTCTCCATTGACGTTGAGCGCCGCAACTCCCGTGGGGGCAAGAATCACAATCCGTTTCTTCGTCTGACGCCGGAAATATTGGAGGAGAGTTGATTTTCCGGTTCCGGCCTTTCCGGTAATAAAGAGGGGCTTGTCGGTCTGCTCCATCCAGTCCAATGCCCTCTGAAACAGCCCATTGATTTCAATGGAGGTCTCTGGGGAGGTTGCTGGCAGGGGGGGGTGTTTGGGTGAGGGTAAGGGCTTGTCCTTGCTTGCGCCTATGATCCCTCGTCGTGTCAAATCAAAAAAGCATTTTACACAAGTTTCGACATCTGCCCTTGCCTCGTGGCACTCTGTCGGTTTTTTGCCGAAGAGCGTGTAGTAAAGTTCTCCAAGTGAGGGCCATTTATAGCCACCGCGTGGGCTTGGAATTTTGCAAAAGTCGGTTGATTCTATCATCGTACAAATCCGTGATTTGCCTTGAAAGGGAACTGCAAGACCTGCACGAAGAAATTCTGATCCAATCACGTTTTCGTCAAACCGGAGGTTGTGGGCAACCACCCCATCGGATTCAAAAGCAGCCTTTTGAAATTTTTCCAACACGGTTTTAATCGGTTGTCCTTCTTTCATCGCCCGCACCGTAGAGATTCCATGAACCTGCTCCGCATCTTTTGGAATGGTGAATCCATCCGGCTGGATGATGAACGATTCTGTTACAAGGTGACTCCCATTCGTATGATAGCGCGCCCATGCGAGTTGTATGACACGAGGCCAATTGTCGAGGCGGCTCATCGGGGCATTCCAACTTTTGGGGAGTCCCGTCGTTTCGCAGTCAATAAAGAGATACATAGGGTCAGTTTTATTGTAACTGGATATCGTATGACCCAAACTGTCCAGCGGAGGGAGGGGACTGGGGAGAGCGGCTGACAGACACAGTGATTGTCTCAGTACGAGGCGCAGTGAAGACAATACGGGATGAAAGGTTTGACGAATTGTTCACGGGGCAATCTGAAACACAATTCGTATAGGCAGCGCCATTCCCATTATCATTGGTCAGCAAAAGGCTGGGAAGGCTGATGATCGTGTCGGCGCCATTGGTCAGGCCAAACGTTTCAACAGTATACTGCTTTCCCGTTATGACAGAGATCGAAATCGTATCAATGTCTCCGGTGGGATCAAGGCTGGATTGATAAAGGGTGTGATGTTGGGCGTTGCCGTTTTGTATCAGTGGCTGTTCACCTGAAACATCATACGGATCTGGGAAAAATTCGATCTGTCGTTCTTGTAGTATGGCCAGAAAACCATTTGCAATGGCAGGGTCTTGAGTCTCAAGTATTTGCCAAAATGATTCGAGAGTGGTAGAGGTTATTGTCATGCCTTGAACTGCTTCTAAAATCGTCTCGAAAGGGACGCCTGCAACGAGATCATCATCTGACACGGGGTGATCGTACAAATCCCACAAGACCCCCGCGACCGCGATTTCACTGGTGCTGTAAATAACAACTTGTGAGAGAGTGAGGATCTGCGCAGAAGCGTATTTTTCTAGTTCAAATACAATGTCCAACACGCCAGAGGCGCCTGTATCCACGTAGGAAGGATCATTCCTTGCCGCGCTAGAAAAGAAGGTGGCCCATCCTTCAGACCAGCTAAGGCGAATATCTTGCTGATGATCTGTCAAAAAGTGGGCACCCCCAAGCGATTGGTCTGAAGAAAAATGGCTTAAGATAAAGTGCCCATATTCGTGGGCAATCACCGCATCGTCATATTCATCTCCACTCGGGTTACTTCCAAAATCTCCGGCGCCAATAACAATGCTATTGGGTGTATTACTAAAAGCGCTTCCTTCCCCATTCCCCGTCTCCCAGTAAAGGGTCAGCGGCGGTGGGATACAGGGGGCAGTCGGGGTGCATGCGGCTTGAACAAATTCACTCGCCTCTACAGCCACATCTAGTATATTGAATGCGCCTCCCACGTCCAATGCCGATGCCACAATTGTCGTGTTCAAAAAAGTAGATGACAGACTATCATCCAATGAAATGGAGATAACGCTGTACACAGCGGCCTCGACCGAATCATTTTTTACCGTGATTTGAGACGAAGTGTTTTGTGTCCACACCTGTATATAGACACCTCCGCGGGGGGCAGAGTGGTTGATGTTCGTAAAACTAAATGTTCCGTCACTCGCCGTCATCCCGGTGGCGATGATCCCAAATCCGTCAATTGAGATGACATAGACCAATCCATTCCGAATGGGCTTTGTTGATTGTGTTAGGAGACCCGTCGTATCGTACGCTTTGTCCTCGTAGGCGGCGACACCGGAAATCTGTAGCGTTCCACTCCCCGTATTTGGACTGACGACCCCGATTCTGACCTCGCTTTGTACTGCACTGCCCCCCGTTCCATATGTGGCGGAGAGATAGGCAACCCCGACCATATGTCCTGTCACCGTTCCAGTTGTATCTACACTTGCGACGTCTGGATTATCCGAGTTCCAGACCACAACAGGCAGATCCTGTACCGTGCAGTCAGTCTCAACCTGCGCGGTGAAGGGCTGAGTTTCGCCCATAACCAAAATGGTTGTTGGGGAAAGTATTGAAACTGTCACCCCACTGGGACAGACGACAGTGTCACTGTCGTGACCGCAGCCGGATAGCGCCATTAGACAAATTGCAACAACGAAAGACTTCATGGTTTTGACCTGAATGGATGGGTGGTTCCCCCTTTGGGACGGAGGCGGGACGCTGGAAAGGTATTTTCATTGCCTAAAATGAGGATGCTTTTTTGAATAAACCGATCTCGTTCGGTCATGTATAAAATGGCCTTTCCCATGATTTTACGTGTCAGTCCATGTCTATTCACAACAAGATCAATCTGTTTTTTTTCTCCTGTTTTCATGGGGCCTTCCCATTCAGACTGGCCATCCAAGACAGGCATATCGGAGGGAAGTTCAAGGGAAAGCTGCACCCTGTCTGTATCTCTATGTGATGTGGCTAACAGCGTCAATCGGGACGTTTCATCTGGTAATGTTTCTTCGGTTATGACGATTTCAACAGGTGGAAGTGGTTTGCTGGCCCATGTTGTTGCCGAAAGAAAAACCGACAAACAAAAAACAAAACATATCTTTTTCATCCTCTCCCCCTATTTTCCGGTTTTTGCCTTAGTACCCGTAAATAAATTAGGTTCATTCTATCATGCTAATCTGATGATCTGAAAATCCGAGTAAATAAAGAATGACATCCAATCTTTTTTGTGTAATGTGATAGGGGGCAACCTGATGCACTGCCGGTTTGGCATTGAACGCAATTCCCATCCCTGCCTTCAAAATCATCGGTAAATCGTTTGCCCCATCTCCCACAGCAACCACTTGCTCCAGAGGGATTCCCTCTTTGTTAGCAATCGCTTCCATGAAAGAGGCCTTTTCCACTCCATCCACAATTTTGCCTAACACTCGGCCCGTCAGGAGTCCCTTCCTCACCTCAAGCTTATTGGCACGAAAATAATCGAGTCCGAGTTCTCCTTGAACCCGAGAGGTAAAATAATCAAATCCACCGGTGAGGACGGCCGTACGATAACCGAGTCTTTTTAATATTGAAATCAGGGCAGTGGCGCCGGGCGTATAACGTATCCGACGATAGACCTTCTCGAGAACAGAAACCGGAAGGTTTTTTAGGAGACGAACCCGTGCCCGCAGCGCCTCCGGGAATGAAAGCTCGCCTCGCATTGCCTGTTCAGTAATGGCTGCAACATGATTCATCACCCCAGCCTCGCGTCCCAATTCATCAATCACTTCCATTGAAATCAATGTAGAATCCATATCGGTGACAAACAACCGCTTTCCCCTGTACCGAGACGGCCCATTTTGAATAGCAATGTCTATCCCTCTTTTTGCCTGAATAGGTAAACAGTCTTTTCGCAGCCTCGCAATCGAAATGGCCCGTCGCGAAGTCAAGACTACCTCAATTGCAGATGGGATTTTTGAAGACAATGTTCGGATTTCCATGAGACGGAATCTGTCTATCTGTACCAAGGCGAAAGTGGTTTTTAGAACAGAAGCGTCCAGATCATGCCCGATCAGGGTCATGACGTAGGTGTGTTTAAACGGTGGGGCACCTCTAAAAACCTGCTGCGTGATCCGATTACTGCGAGCACCGCGGGTGTTCGGAATCCTCGTGTACCCCAATGTACACTGCGGTTCCTGCGCCTCGCACTCGGATCGCTCACGACGGTTTTTAGAGGTGCCCGGTGGAATATTTTCGGACGAGACCTTAAAATTCATTGTCCAAAATATTGAAAAGAGATTCCCTTGATAATCAGATCGTCGGGACAGGAGTCAGAAAGGGCATCTGCCTTTCTGTAAAAGCCGAGAGTGACCGCATCGCCAGGGAGGATTTCATTAAACCCTTGTCCGGATGTCATGAGGTATATCGCCTCAACCCCTTCGTAAGGGGTGGCGGGTGCGCTCAGTGAGGGAGGGGCTGTTATTCCATCATCCACCCTGCCCGTTGCCGCAACATGGTTCCCTCGTGCTCGGTCTATAAAGTCGGGTTGAAATTGAAACAGACAAGTGGTGGAAGGGGTGGCCCATGTCAGAATGATTCTCACATTTTGGGAATCGGCCAAATCGTCTGGAACCGTCAATCCAAATGCCATGCTGGGATTTCCCTGATTGGGAAGATGAACACCACTACGACCGAAACTCCCATCAGTTATCACCGCCCCATCCCGCACAAGAACCCCCATCGGGTTAATCGAAAGGGTTCGGAGACGGAGTGACAGTTTTGAGGGCGTTACCGCTCCATCGGCAATGGATTGAGAACCAATCACCGGCATGTTATCCGAGGGCGGTGGAGAGGGGGAATCCTGAAGTGACGGAGCAAGTGGCACGGATCCCTCTGTCGCGGCAGGGCTTACTGAAGTGATGTTCGATTTAGAGAAGGCGGGACTAAAACGAACGCGAAACGGGTTTGTGCCGGTAGGGTCAACCAGCCGTTGTAGCGTTGGAGAGGAAATGTTCCCCTCCCAATAAATCGGTTTTTCTGTTTTGCCACAGCGCTCGTTGGGGCCGACAATTTTAATGGTGTTAGGACGTTTCTGATCTTTTGGAACACAAGCATGTGGCCGCTCCATCGGCT
>Ga0209082_1000308_pt1 | contig 19569 bp, 21 predicted proteins | sample ColdCreekSource_FD_184127 | JGI IMG/M metagenome (GOLD analysis project Ga0209082, IMG submission 184127) | Groundwater microbial communities from Cold Creek, Nevada to study Microbial Dark Matter (Phase II) - Cold Creek Source (SPAdes) (version 3) | ecosystem: Environmental > Aquatic > Deep...
GAAGCAGGAGCAGACATGGTAGCCCCTTCCGATATGATGGATGGTAGAGTAGGGGCAATCCGTCAAGGTTTAGATGCTGCTGGTTACTTCGATGTGGGCATTCTGGCATACTCGGCTAAATACGCCTCAGCTTATTATGGTCCATTTCGCGATGCTTTAGAATCTGCTCCTCAATTTGGCGACAAGCAAACCTATCAAATGAATCCTGCTAATAGTCGAGAAGCGATTAAAGAAGTAGCTTTAGATATTGCTGAAGGTGCAGATATTGTGATGGTTAAACCAGCCTTAGCTTACTTAGATATTATTCGTCGCCTCAAAGAATATACCAACTTACCCGTTGCTGCTTATAACGTCAGTGGAGAATATGCCATGATTAAAGCTGCTGCTGCACAGGGTTGGATTGATGAGAAGCAAGTAATTTTAGAAACTCTGACCAGTATGAAACGGGCGGGGGCAGATTTGATTTTGACTTATTTTGCTAAACAAGTAGCTTTGATATTGCAGTAGTCACATTAAATATTGCCTGACTGAACTAGAGCTTCCATCAATAATAATTCCCAGGACAATAATGGATACATTAATACAAGGCTTACCTGTCACCATCATTACAGGCTTTCTCGGCAGTGGAAAAACTACTTTACTCAATCATATTCTGACTCAACAGCAAGGATTGAAAGCAGCCGTTTTAGTCAATGAATTTGGAGAAATTGGGATCGATAATGAATTAATTGTTTCTAGTGATGATGATATTGTCGAGTTAAATAACGGCTGTATCTGCTGCACAATTAACGAAGATTTAGTAAAAACTGTCCATAAGATTTTAGAACGAAGAGAGCAAGTAGATTATTTAGTTGTTGAAACTACAGGAGTAGCCGATCCTGTTCCTGTCGCCGTAACTTTTTTGAGTGCAGAGTTACGAGGCAAAACTCGCTTAGATTCTATTATTACTTTGGTTGATTGTGATAATTTTTACACTGAAGCCCAGAAAAACAGTACCGCAGCCTATCAACAAATTACCTACGGGGATATTATCTTACTTAACAAAACTGACTTGGTAGAATCAGAGGTAGTCGATCGCATTGAGCAACAAATTAGCCAACATCGTACCGATGCCAAGATTATACGCACAGTAAAAGGGAAAGTTTCTCTCCCTCTAATTCTAAGCGTAGGTTTGTTTGCATCAGACCGCTATTTTCAAGAAGAGATCCAAGATTCTAATCATAGTCAAGAAGATCATCACCATACCGAACATGAGCATAAACATCACGAACATTCTCATCATTTAGATGAAGATGGTTTTACATCTTTATCTTTTGAAGCCGACCAACCCCTGGATATTCGCAAATTTCAATATCTTCTTGATAATCAACTTCCTGAAGAGGTTTTCCGTGCTAAAGGTATCTTATGGTTAAAAGGAAGTACCGCCCGTCATATTTTTCATCTCAGTGGTAAAAGATTTGGGATTGAAGATGATCAATGGAAAGGTACACCTAAAAACAAATTAGTCTTTATCGGACAGAATTTAGAGACGGAGAGATTAAGAAAATTACTTGAAGCTTGTGTTTGTTGATTTTGAATCACTTAGTTTGATTAGCAATAGCTTTCCTAATTGTCTCAATAGGCAAAAAAAGAGATAGTGGTTCATCCTGGAATTCTATAAAACCACGTTTTTGATAATACTGTTTTGCTGCTTCATCTTTAGCTTGAGTATAAACAGCATAAATTCCAGTTTTATCAGCAACTTCAACTGCACATTCAAAAGCGTTTCTTAAAAGCTTTTTGCCAATACCACAACTTTGTACTGATTGATCGACTGCAAGTCTTCCTATAAGTAAAGCAGGAATTCTGTTGGGGAAACCCCGTCGTGATTCTTTTGGTATCGCTTCAATTAAAATTTCACTCGCGCTAGATGTGTAATAACCTTTTATTTCTTTAAGATTTTCTGTAGAACAAGCGACAAAGACTCTGGCGGATCGTTTCTCTTGATGGTTTATCCAAGCATATTTTTTAATGTACTCATCTAACTCAGTGTTTCCAGAATCAAATTGAAGTTTTTTTAAGCTACTACGAGTATGACCGATTGAATCTAGCGGTTTGATTACATATTCCACAAGTTTAAAACTAATTACCGAAATTTCATCGATCTTATTGAAAAACAGATAATAAGCCTTCAGATGGTTGGGGTGGATTTTGTAGAGTAGCTATTAAAAATTCACTGTCTTTTGCAGACAGCCTGAGAACTTGATGTTCCGTATTAGAATTTATCTCTTCTTTTTTATTTTTGGTAGGGAACAAACCGAATATGCTGTTCCTCTGTTTTTTACTGGGAGTTTTTTTCATTGAAGATGCTAAATACATAGTCTTGTACTTAATTTAATATACTATTTACGAATACAAGCTAGCAAATAAAATTAGCAAATGTATTCAGGGAAAGTACTTATTTCATCAACTCTTTATCAAAAATCTAAATTTATATATTTTTTTATCCAGTATCATCAAGCCCATCTAAAACTTTATTGTATTGCAGGGTATTGATTTAAGGCAAAGCGATCGCCTTATTAACTTCTAAATATTAGCCTTATTGGCGATCGCCAACGAGAATTGCTAGATCAAGATAAAATAAGGAAATGAGACTATATCGAACATTTTTGTCTGAACAACGATGCCAAAAACTAGCTTTGACCAAATTTTAGAAATGATTGACAATCTCTCTTTGGATGAACAAGAAGATTTAATCAATATTGCTCAAAATAGACAAGCTGACAAGAGAAGAGAAGAAATAGCATCTAACATAACCAATTCTCGACTTGAATATCAGAAAGATGAGGTTTTTAGAGGAACAGTTGACGATATTATCTCAGAACTAAATGAATGATAAATTTAGTTTTTAGTTCATCGTTTAAACGGGCGTTCAAAAATAGCATCAAACGCAAACCAGATTTAAAGTCGAAAATTGAGGATAAATTAAAATTATTATCAGCAGATCCCTATAATCCAATTCTACGTACTCACAAGCTTAAAGGAAAATTATCGGGGGCTTGGGCTTGTTCGGTAGAATACGATTGTCGTATTGTATTTAGTTTTGAAAAAAATCAGGAGACGCAAACAGAAGAAATTCTTCTCATTGATATTGGTACTCATGACGAGGTTTATTAAGGCGATCGCTTTACTACCGTTTTTGGCTAATCGCAATATCTAAACTTTCTTTTAACTCAACCACACTCATCGCCCCCAAATCTCCTTGTTTGCGAGTACGAATGCTCAAGGTTTGATTCTCCACTTCCCGCTGACCAACCACAGCCACTACAGGAATCTTTTCTAATTCACCATTACGTATTTGTTTACCTAAACGTTCCCCAGTGCGGTCTAATTCTACTCGATAACCAGCTTGTTTGAGTTGAGCAGCAGCAGATTCCGCATATTCTCTTTGTTCGTCACTGACTGGTAGCAAACGTATTTGGATGGGTGCTAACCACAAAGGAAAGTCTCCTGCATAGTTTTCAATTAAAATCCCATAAAAACGCTCTAAAGAACCAAAAATAGCCCGATGAATCATAATCGGACGCTGACGAGAACTGTCGGCTGCCACATATTCCATGTCGAACCTTTCTGGTAAGTTAAAATCTACTTGAATGGTCGAACATTGCCAAGTACGTCCAATAGCATCTTTAATTTTAATATCGATCTTGGGCCCATAAAAAGCACCGCCCCCTTTATCTTCCAAGTAATCCCAACCCTTGGTATTCAAAGCTTCTACTAAAGCCTGAGTCGCCAATTCCCAACCCTCATCCGTACCTACCGATTTATCTGGACGAGTCGAAAGATTAACTTCATAATCCTTAAATCCAAAATCAGAAAGAATCTTTTCCGTTAAATTCAGCACACCGAGAATTTCCCCCGCAATTTGTGCGGGTAAACAAAAAATATGGGCATCATCTTGGGTAAATCCCCGTACCCGCATCAAACCATGTAAGACACCAGAACGCTCGTAACGATACACCGTCCCTAATTCCGCGAACCTTAGAGGTAATTCTCGATAAGAATGAAGGTCGTTTTGATAAGCTAGAACGTGAAACGGACAATTCATTGGCTTGATTTGATAAGCCTGTTCTTCAATCTCCATCGAGTCGAACATATTCTCGCGATAGAAATCAAAATGACCCGATGTTTTCCACAATTCTAAATTGGCAACGTGGGGAGTATAAAGAAGTTCGTAACCTGCATCTAAATGAGCCTTACGCCAATAATCTTCAATGATGTAGCGCATAATCGCACCGCGAGGATGCCAAAATACCAAACCTCCACCAGCATCTTCTTGAATGCTAAACAGTTTTAACTCTTTGCCTAATTTACGGTGATCTCGGCGTTTGGCTTCTGCTTTTTGTTGTAAATAAGCCTCTAATTGTTCGGGAGTTTCCCAGGCTGTGCCATAGATGCGCTGTAGTTGTGCTTTGGTTTCATCCCCCCGCCAGTAAGCACCAGCGACACTTTCTAAAGCAAAAGCATCCTGGTTAATCTCTCCTGTATAGTTGACATGAGGTCCCGCACACAAATCCCACCAAGATACACTCTTAGGAATTTTCACAGGTTTAATTAAAGATAGTTCTGGTAGTAGCGCATCTTTTAATTTCTCTCCCACATTGGGCAATCTACCACCATCAGGGCTACCAATAAAGTAACGAGTAATGGTTTCCCCTTGAGGAATACTGTCTAAAATCTCTAGCTTATAAGGTTCGCTTAACTCTTCGATTTCTGCTTTAATTCTTTCCCTGTTTACTTCCTCGCGAATAATCGGCAAATTAGCTTTAATAATCAACCGCATTTGCTTGGTAATTTTGGTCAAATCTTCAGGGGTAAAGGGTTGCTGACGACCAAAATCATAATAAAAACCCGTATCTGTAGTAGGTCCAATCGTAACTTTTGTCTCTGGAAATAATATTTGTACCGCCATTGCCATGACATGGGCGCAAGTGTGACGAATGCGCTCTAGTTTTTCTGGATTGGCAACTTGTAAGGGAGTTTTAGTTAACTGACTGACCATAATAGGATTATTATAATGATAATTGTTATCATAATAGCGTGAATTTGATGACTCTCAATCATAAAAACCAGAAGCAAATTCCAGCAAAGATATGACTCGTCTAAACTTTACCCTATCCGATGCCTTACCATCCCTACCTAAAAGTGGAATGCCCGTGACAATTATTACTGGTTTTTTAGGCAGTGGCAAAACTACCTTACTCAATCAAATTCTGCAAAATAAAGAGAATTTAAGAGTAGCAGTATTAGTTAATGAATTTGGCGATATTAATATCGACGAACAACTGCTAATCTCGATGGAATCAGATATGTTAGAGCTTGAGAATGGTTGTATCTGTTGTACGATTAATGACAGCTTAGTTGATGCCGTTTATCAGGTTTTAGAACGAGAAGAGAAAGTAGATTACTTAGTAATTGAAACCACGGGACTCGCCGATCCGTTACCGATTATTTTAACTTTTTTAGGAACAGAATTAAAGTTTTTAACTCGGATTGATACAGTGATTACAGTTGTCGATGCAGCAGTTTTTGATGCTCAACATTTTGAGAGCGATGCTGCCTTAAGCCAAATAATATATGGCGATATGGTTATTTTAAATAAAATCGATTTAGTAAGTGAAGAAAAAATTGAAGAATTAGCAGCATTTATTGGTGATATTAAGCCAGGATTTAGAATTTTACAGAGTGAATATGGCAAAGTTCCATTACCTTTAATTTTAGATATTGGTTTAACTCAAGAAGATCATTATCAAGATCGGATTTCTGAGTTTCAGCGCGATAAGTCTTCTTTTAATAATCATCTAGAAAACGATGGTTTTAGTTTTGTTTCTTTTCAAAGCGATCGCCCGTTTGACATTCAGAAATTTGAACATTTTTTGATCGAACAATTGCCGAATAAAGATTAAGAATTTATCAGACATTTAATTAATTAATAATCCTCCCCAAGCAAGCAATAAAGAAAAAATCACACCACGCCTGTTTGCCCAATAACAATAAGGCAAATCGAGCAGACTGTTCACGCACTATAACTATAGTAGGGTAACTAAACAAGGTAGCAACACTCCAGCTAGATAGGGAATTACCAAGTAAGGTAAATTAGCAGCACTAAATACCTCCAAGGTTGCTGCCAAACTGATAAGAACAAGCCAAACCAAAAGCGATCGCAGAAATACAAGTTCCTCTAGAACAACTAGAACAGGTACGGGTCTGATTACTGCAATACAATCACGCTCTAATTTTGACGGAGTAAAGATATTCATTTTGTAACCTAACAAACACAATCATTACTACAGCAAGAAAGGTCATCTAAAAACAAACCTTCTTGGCGATAAGCTTCCAGGGGAGTCGTATCGATTCCCAGACGTTGGGCGATCGCATTTCCTACCACAGCAAATCGCTGCCGAAATTTGTAAATGAAGCAAAAAATCAACTCCCCGTGACGTACCGAAGGACCGACGACAAATAGTCCTGGGGTAAGGGTAGACTCATCTGCTTCAGTCAGACCTGCATAGCCATTTGACCAATCAAACAGAGGCGCAATTTGTTTTAAACTGCCGTTAAAACCCGTACAGAGAATTGGTGGTGTGGAACTAAACCATTGTTCATACTCGCTCTCTACCACATATCCATTTTTAACCGCCTTGACTGCTTCAATGTGCTGCTCTCCGATTAGCTCGATTAGACCCATAGAATGAGCTATTTCTAGACGTTTTAAGCTATAGGGAGATAAGGAAATACTGGGATCTGAGTCTAAGTTTGACCAGCTACTCTTGCGGTCTAGCAACTTTACTTTTTTCCCTAATGCTGCCAAATTAGAAGCTGCATCTATACCGCTTTCATATCCACCGACAACCACAAATTCATCCCCTTCAAGATCTCTCCAAGAACGTACTTGAGAATTATGAATACATAATTCCGCTCCTGGAAAAGGGTTTAAATTGGGATATTGAAACTCTCCTGCTGCCCAAATCACAAACTGCGATCGCAACTCCTCTTGGTCAGTTTGGATGACAAAGCCCTTACCTTTAGGTAAGGGTTCAATAGTTTTAACTTCCGTTTCTGTTTTTACAGGCAGCTGAAAATGGTCGGCTACAGTCTCCAAATATAAGGCGTATTCTTTCCCCGTCAGGTGTTCCCGTCTGAAACTGAGGGCAGGTGAAGTATTTAAAACCACTGCGTTGAGATCCAACAGTCCAAAACCCTGACTGGGAAACGACGGCGTGATCAATCGCATTTCTTCAGGCCAAAAACTAAAGGAAGCCCCGACTTGATGCCGTTCTAAAATGACGAAGTTCTCAATTCCTAAATCTTTTAGCAGTACTCCACAGCCAATTCCAGCAGCCCCAGCCCCCACAACAACAACATCATGTTGATAATTCTTTTTTTTCACCAGCAGACAAACTCGAATAGATATATTATGATAATAATAATCATTCTGAGAATTAAAAGCTTCTTTTCTAACTAGAAATATTTGCGAGGCATTTCCCAACTGTAGTGAAAATAGATTTAAAGAGTAAATAGATTTCTTGTTCCAATAAATCCAATTAAGGTTACTATAAAAATTAAGTAATCGGTTCTAGTGGTAACCACCCACTAGAAGTAATGGGGAAAGTTCGGTGCAAATCCAACGCTGTCCCGCAACTGTAATGAGATTAGTAATTAACAAATCTCTTAGTCAGGATGCCCGCCGATGTTCACACTACATAAATAAACAATCAATCTGCGAGGTACAGATAATGGTTAGTGAAAATATTGTTTGGCAACGCACCCAGCGTTTAGTTTTATCATTGCCGATGCAGGTTTCCCTGCTAACTGGTTTGTGCATGATAATTCTTTGGACGCTTTATTTCTCCTCTTATCCTCCTGTTCATGATGCGCTACATGAGACTCGCCACCACACTCTGACAGTCGCCTGCCATTGATCGGGGAGAAAAAATGAAATCAATTAAATATGTTTTGTTGACTCTAATTGCGATCGCAGTTAGCGGACTAATCTGGCTATCTAAATCATTTCCTGTTGTATCCCAATCAACAGTACGACTTCAAACCGACCCGCCCCTAGAGCAAGTAATTGCAGACGATACGACGGTCAAATTTCAGCTTCAGGCATTAGATACTGACAAGCAACCTTTATCTATGGCTAACATTGGGGTTCGCATTTTCACGCCGACCAGAAATCCTTGGTTTACTTCGGATTTTCCCATTGTCGAGGGAACAGAATTACTCAATTTAGAAGCGATCACCTCTGAGGGAAATCTAGAATTCGAGCAGGTGTTACCAATTCGTGGTAAGTACGGCATGAAAGTAGCAGTAAGTCCCCTAGTTGAAGGAGCATTCGAGCCTTTTGAACAGTCTTTAGGGTGGAATGTCCCAGAAAATCCCGTTAAATACCGCAACTTGGCTATTTTAGCTGCTATTTTGTTAGGAGTCGGTTTTGCTGGCGGTTGGATAATAGGTGGAGAGCAAACTGTTCGCAGTGATGAAATTGCTCCTCAGCCAGTACGAATGTTATTAAGTGGAATGACGATAGTGGCGATCGCAGTCTTGCTGTTTGTTAACCTGAGTGCAGAGATGGCATCACACCATAGCGAGGCTGGAGAAGTCATGTCCTCTACTCCTTCTATTGTCAATGAGCGAGGAATGCAGGTAGAGTTATCAGGAGATACTCAAGCGGTTGTTGGCAAGTTGGCAACTCAAACAGTAAAAGTTACTAATTCCAGTACAGGAAAACCCGTTACGGATGTGCAAGTTAGGGTTCAGTCTGTTGCTTTAGAAAGTGACGCACTGATGTTTGCTTATCAAGGTATTCCCGACACTACTGGGAAACTAATTTGGTCAGAACAGTTTTTTGATGGCGCACCCCACAAAGTTACAGCAACGGTTACTCCCTTGGAAAGTGCTTCTCGGCAGTTTAAGCCTTTGCAATTATCTCAGGAAATAGAAGTAGAAGGCATTGCTCCTCCACTGTTTGTAAGGTTTGTTAGTCTATCGTATTTTACTCTCATTTTCGTGGTGGGATTAATCGCAGGATTCTGGAGACCGCGACGACGCAAAATAGTGCCAGTAACTTTTAACTCTTTGATAGCTAATAAGGTATAGCTTCAAAAATCACACGGCTATTCTCTTGGTAGCAGGAGAACCAAAAATGAAGTCTGAAATAGAAAAACCAGCTAAATTTCCGATTATTGTTCCAGAATTTGTCCTAAATTCCGAACTACCCAAACTCAATTTATGGCAAACAGCAGTACACGCGATCGCCAAAAGTAATTGGTGGCAGTTATGTTTAATTACTTTTGGTAGTGCCAGCAGTATTATCTATCCCCATGTGCCTTTAGTCGGTTTGGCTGCTGTTGCAGGTAATACCTTGACTCGCCAAAAAGCACTTGTCAGTGCTACGAGTATTTGGTTTGCCAATCAACTCTATGGTTTCACCATTCGCCAATACCCTAGAACTCCAGAGTCTTTGACTTGGGGGATAGTCATGGGTTTAGGGATGCTGTTGGTTACTTGGATAGTTACACTGCGACCAGTATTTAGCCGTCATAACTGGCAGGGTTATTTAATCTGGTTGGCTGTCAGTGTTGTGGGTGGGTATGCCATTTATCAAGGCAGTATCGTGCTAATTGCCCACTTTATGGGCGGACATGGACTGACTGCGATAATTTTAGGGCGCATTTTTGTTAGAGATGCAACGTGGGCTGTTGCCTTATCTGCAATTCACTGTGGTGTAGTCTGGCTAGTGATGCAGGCTGTGCCTCAATACTCCCGTCCTTATTTCCCTCCTACTTCTCAGTTAGGTTATCGTCCCCCTGGTTGTGGACGAAAAGGCTAGTCAAACAAAATTGCCAACAAATATTACGCATCGATTTCAATGTACATATACTACGCTCTTGGATTTCTTTTCTTACTATTAGTGGTAGGCATTACGCTCTATTTAATAACACCCCGCAGTTATGAATCGTCTGAGACGGTAGCCAATTCTTACGACGAATGGACTCAAGACGGTATTTTAGAATTTTACTGGGGCGAACACATCCACTTAGGTCATTATGGTTCGCCACCACAACGGAAGGATTTTCTGACTGCTAAGTCTGACTTTGTGCATGAAATGGTGAAATGGGGTGGCTTAGATAAGTTACCTCCTGGTACTACTGTTTTAGATGTAGGTTGTGGAATTGGCGGAAGCAGCCGTATCTTAGCCAAAGATTATGGATTTGAGGTTACAGGGATTACTATTAGCCCCAATCAAGTCCAACGCGCTCAAGAATTAACCCCCCAAGGAGTTAATGCCAAATTTCAGGTAGATGATGCCCTGGCACTCTCTTTCCCTGATAATAGTTTCGATGTGGTTTGGTCGATTGAAGCTGGTCCTCATATGCCCGATAAAGCCAAGTATGCTCAAGAAATGATGCGAGTCTTAAAGCCTGGGGGAATTTTGGTGGTAGCGGATTGGAATCAACGAGATGACTCCAGCTTACCTCTCAATTTCTGGGAAAAACCCGTCATGCGCCAATTACTAGATCAGTGGTCACATCCTGCTTTTGCTAGCATTGAAGGCTTTTCCGAATTAATAGCAGAAACTGGATTAGTCGAAGGAGAAGTAGTAACAGCAGATTGGACACAAGAAACTCTCCCTTCTTGGCTTGATTCGATTTGGCAAGGAATAGTTCGACCTGAAGGGATAGTGCGTTTTGGTGTATCGGGATTGATTAAATCTATACGAGAAGTGCCAACCATGCTACTAATGCGGATTGGATTTGGAAGTGGTCTTTGTAGATTTGGAATGTTCTGCGCAGTCAAGGCTAATTCGATGCCAAAGTCAATAGAAACTTCTACAGCCGAAGTAGTTCAAGCCTAAAAAGAGAATAGGGAATAGTGACTGGTTTTCCAGGATGTACCCCTTTATTGGGGAAATTGTGGTACGCTTAGGTGGTATTTCGGTTCTGATAGAGATCAGCTATCAGAAGAAATGGGGAAAGTTTGGTGAAAATCCAACGCTGTCCCGCAACTGTAATGAGATGAGTAGTTAACAAATCTCTTAGTCAGAATGCCCGCCGATGTTCACACCACATAAACAGTCAATCTGCGAGGTACAGATGTTTAAACCCTTTTTGGTTTCAAAAGTTATCAATTCTCTGTCTCCGATATTGCTCACCACTACAGGACAAACAACAGAGTAATTATTAAGCGCGATCTTGAAGAGATTTTGGCAGTTCGTACAATAGTATTTTGAGTAAATTTCATTATTACTCGAATTATGTTACTTTCAACATCGACGGCTTAATTTGTTATTTCAATTTTTGAGATCGTCGAAAGTAAAAAATGCGATTGTATTAAAACACTGTTTAATAGCGACTCCAAATAAATCTGTTTCGTAGAACGCAACAAATAATTAACAAGCATATACGGTATGAGGTTGCATTTAATTCAGAACGGCAATCGTCTAAGTTTTTAATGCTAATTCGATCTCGATTTTGTTCTTATTTTTAGTCGAGTTATCGTTCTCTTTTGTTATCGAAAAATTTGGCATTTTGGACTAGATATCAATCCGATAGTAGATAAAAACAGCATTTTTATTTACTGTTCTGCTTGCTTTATAAACATCGTCAATTATCAATCAAAGCGATCGCTCTTAAGAGGAAAAAAATGAATATTTCAACAGCAACATTAGGTTATCCCCGCATTGGTAAAAGTCGCGAAGTCAAAAAGGCACTAGAGTCTTTTTGGCGTGGTGAATTAGCAGAAGATAAATTACTACAAACCGTAAGAGAAGTAGAAAAAGCAAGCTGGAAAACCCAATTAGCAGCAGGAATTGATCGCATTGGGATTGGTGATGCTACTCTTTACGACCATATGTTAGATTGGGCGATACGTTTAGGGTTAATTCCTCAGAGATTTAAGGCTTTTACAGGATTAGAACGTTACTTTGCGATGGCGCGGGGCAAAGACGACATTGCTGCGTTAGAAATGACCAAATGGTTTGATACCAATTATCACTATTTAGTTCCAGAAATAAATTCTGACATTATCCCCAAAGCCGATTTTACAGATTTTATGGCAACAGTAAAAAGAGGGCAGACAATATTAGGTAATAAAGCCGTTCCGATTGTTTTTAGTCCCGTTACTCTCTTGCGTTTGAGTCGTTTAGAAGGAGTAGAATTAGGAACATTTTTGAGCCTACTCTTGCCACTTTACCGCAGTTTATTAACTGAATTAAAAAAACTGGGAATTGAAGAAGTTCAATTACATGAACCAGCTTTAGTCTTTGGCGATGCACCTAGTCTTAAAGAACATTTCCAGACTGTTTATACCGAACTGGCTAAAGTGGGACTAGACATCAACCTCGTTACCTATTTTGATGACTTGGGGGAAACCTATCCTTGGGTGATGGAATTACCCGTAACCGCAATTAGTTTAGATTTTACTCGTGGAAATAATTTAGACTTAATCAAACAGCATGGTTTTCCCAAAGACAAGCGTTTGGGAGTAGGTATTGTTGATGCGAGAAACATCTGGCAAATTCGCACCGATAAAGTTCTCCCCTTATTGTCAGAGATTCAAACCATAACCTCAAATCTTTCCTTGCAGCCATCGGCATCTTTGCAGTTTGTTCCCTATGATGCGGATCGAGAAAAACAACTACCCGAACAGTTACGTAATGTTTTAAGCTTTGCCGAACAGAAGTTACAGGAAGTCAGATTTTTAGCGCGGACTATATCAGGGGATAATAGTGAGATAGAACAAGAATTAACCGAAGACTTAATTAATGCAAACTGGGAAGCTTTCTCTAATTTTAGCCCTGCTAATCAATCCGTTCGAGATAGACTAAAAGCCTTAACCACCAAGGACTTTGATCGCAGCCTACCCTATCAAGAGAGAATTAGACAACAAGTTCAACTTCCAGCCTTTCCTACGACCACAATTGGTTCTTTTCCCCAAACTCAAGAAGTACGTAAATTGCGATCGCGCTGGCGTAAAGGAGAATTAACCCCAGAACAATATCAAACTGCGATCGATGCTCATATTGCCTACTGCATCGGTTTACAAGAAGGAATGGGTATGGATGTCTTGGTACATGGGGAATTTGAACGTTCTGATATGGTTGAGTATTTTGCCGAACGTTTAGAAGGCTATACCTTTACCGTTCATGGTTGGGTACAAAGTTATGGTAGTCGTTATGTGCGTCCGCCGATTATTTTTGGGGATATTTCCCGTCCTCGGCCCATGACAGTGCGAGAATTTAAAATAGCTCAGTCTTACACCTCTAAACCAGTCAAAGGAATGCTAACAGGGCCAGTGACGATGCTCAATTGGTCTTATCCTCGCACCGATATATCCCGCAGAGAACAAGCTTTTCAGATTGCTTTGGCAATTCAAGCAGAAGTAGCCGATTTAGAAACTGCGGGTGCATTATTCGTACAGGTAGACGAACCAGCTATGCGAGAAGGCTTACCCTTAAAACAGACCAGATGGAATGAATATTTAACTTGGGCAACTGATGCCTTCCGTCTGAGTACCGCAGTGGCTAAACCCCAAACCCAAATACATACTCATATGTGCTATTCCGAATTTGGCGACATTATGGAATCGATTAAGCAGTTGGATGCCGATGTGATCTCCATTGAAGATAGCCGTAGCAATAACGAAACTCTAATGCAGTTAACGGATGCAGATTATCCCCGTCAAGTAGGACCAGGTATTTATGATGTCCATTCCCCAGCCATTCCTACTGCGAATTATCTCACCGAAGGTTTGCGTAAATGTTCCCAGCATCTTCCTCCTGAAAAAATTTGGGTCAATCCTGACTGCGGTTTGAAAACTCGCCATTGGTCAGAAGTGATTCCTGCAACTCGTAATCTGGTCAATGCAGCGATCGCTTTACGTCAGGAAATTGAGTCAACAGCAGTTAAGCTTCCCGTAGAGTTAACTGCCAAAGAATATATAGCAGTAGAAAATCAATCAGAAACTGCACAGTAATCAACAGTAGGGGTAATTCATTCATCAATTGCCTCTACCAACAAAATATGTCATGAAATCAACTTCCAATTATCAAAACTGGCAACAGGCATTGATTGAAACTAATTTACTAATCATTGGTTACAACGCTTGGAATGGCTATTTAAAAACAGGACGGGGTGCAGTTATTTGTACGACTAATTCTCCTTTACTCGATCGCTTTGGCGAAACATTTAAGACACATTTTATACGTCGTCCTCGTCTAGCTGCTTTCTTAAACGCTTGGTTAGCTACACCCGACACTGTAATTCTTCAAGGTCATCATATTAACGGACATATTTTGGAGGCGGTTGATAACTACAATCCCGAACAGGATGCGATCTTACTCTTGGAATCGGGTAAAAAAGCTTCCTTTCTTTACTTGAAAAATCTACCCATAACCCCGCCGAAATGCCATAAAAGCGTTTGCTTTGCTTGGTCAGAATTTCAGCCCGCAGTAAACCACCCACACCAGACAAAAATTTAATTAACCTATTTTAGGGAAATTACCATGACCGAACATATTTTATTAGTTTGTAGCCTGTGCCGATTTTCTGAGAATCAAAGTAAAAAAAATGGACTTTCAGGAGGACAATATCTAATTGAAGAACTGCAAAAAGGTCTAGAAAGTTGTGATTTGAGCGATCTTATTACTATCAAACCTGTATCCTGTATGGCAGCCTGTCGCCGTTCCTGCGCTGTAACCCTAGCTGCTGCTGATAAACTAACATTTATTTTTAATCAGCTTTCGCCCACTGAATCTACACCCGACTTATTACAATTTGTCAAGCAATATATAACATCTCCCAACGGCAAAGTTTCTTACAGAGAACGTTCTACCCGCATTAAACAAGCCACCGCGTTCATCTTACCGCCTCTGCCAAATTCACCTTAAATTATTTGGCGATTTAATTTGAAAAAAGCGCGATCGCCAATTGAAATTAAAGAGAAAAGCGATCGCAATTAAATTATTAGATTTGTATTATGGTCTCATTATCTTTGATTTTGATAATGATTATCGTTATAATAAATTTCTGTAAACCAAATTGCTGCTTTTCACCATGTTAGAGATTTCCCAGGCAGAATTACCCGTAACAATCATCACTGGCTTTCTCGGTAGCGGTAAAACCACCCTACTCAATCAAATTCTGCAAAATGACCAGAACTTAAAAGTCGCAGTATTAGTCAATGAGTTTGGCGACATCAATATCGATTCTCAACTTTTGGTTTCCTATGATGATGACATGGTGGAGTTGAGCAATGGTTGTATTTGCTGCACCATTAATGAAGGGTTAGTAAAAGCAGTACAAAGGATATTAGCCAAAGAAGAAAAAGTAGAGCGTCTGATTATTGAAACAACTGGTGTAGCCGACCCTTTACCGATTATTTTAACTTTTGTTGGTTCAGATTTTCGCGATTTTACTCGCCTCGATTCAGTTATTACCGTAGTTGATGCGGAAACCTTTACCCCAGAACATTTCGATAGCGAGGCAGCTTTTAAACAGATTACCTTTGCAGATATTCTGTTGTTGAATAAAACCGATTTAATCAATGACGAACAATTAACAGCATTAGAAACCTATATTACATCTATCAAAAAGAGTCCCAGGATTATTCATACGAAATATGCTCAAGTTCCTTTACCTTTAATCTTAGATGTCGATTTAACTCCAATAGATAGTTACGTTCAGGAAAAACAACACCACAAACATCATCATCATGACCATCACCTAGAAGCCGATGGTTTTATTTCCATGTCATTTCAAAGCGATAAACCCTTTGATGTCTATAAATTTCAAAAGTTTCTAACCGACCAGCTTCCAGTTGAAGTATTTCGGGCAAAAGGAATTATTTGGTTTGCAGGCAGTGAATTACGCCACATCTTCCAACTATGCGGACAACGCAGTGATCTCAACTCCGACCGTTGGTCTACTCCTCCTGCTAACCAGTTAGTCTTTATCGGTCGTCATTTAGATACCGATAAACTACGCCAACAGTTAAATGACTGTTTGCTTACTTCAGTTACTGTTTAATTTAATCTAATTCAAATTCATGACCTTAGCTAAGTCCGAAGCAAATCAAATCGACAAAATCAACAATCAATTACCTAAATTAACTACTACACAACAGCCTCCTGTATCCGAAGCAGAAATGCGTCAAGCGGTACGGACTCTACTCCTAGGATTGGGAGAAGACCCAGACCGCGAAGGATTAAGAGATACTCCTAAAAGAGTAGTCAAAGCTTTAAAGTTCCTCACTTCTGGTTATCGTCAATCCTTAGATGAACTACTCAATGGGGCAGTATTTCACGAAACTGCCGATGAAATGGTTTTAGTTAGGGATATTGACCTGTTTAGCTCCTGTGAACACCATATTTTACCAATTCTCGGTCGCGCTCATGTAGCTTATATTCCTAACGGTAAAGTCATTGGACTATCGAAGATTGCCCGTATTTGTGAAATGTACGGACGGCGTTTGCAAGTACAGGAAAGATTAACCGCCCAAATCGCCGACGCACTTCAAGGACTATTACAACCAAAAGGTGTGGCGGTAGTAGTCGAAGCAACTCATATGTGTATGGTAATGCGGGGAGTGCAAAAACCAGGTTCTTGGACTTCTACCAGTGCCGTACGGGGTGTATTTGCTGATGATGCGAAAACTCGTCAGGAGTTTATGAGTTTAATTCGTCATGATCCTGGGTTTCGTTAATTGATTAGCCTGCCATTTGTAGAGATGGGTATTAACTCATCTAACTCATCTCGATTCTTTACTATCCTAATTATCGTTATTACAAAAATCATCTATGATTATTGCTGTAGCCAGTCCCCCAGGTGCGGGTAAGACCGAATGGATTTGTCAACAGATAGCCCAAACTAATAAACCTGTGGGCTATTTCAGTCCCAAAACCGATTCCGTACCTATTGATACAATTTATCTGCAAAGTAAATATCCTCAACTCAAAATTTACCAGACAGGGGAAGAAGCAGCGTTATTGACAGAATCAGATCAAACCATAACTTACATTGAAATTCCCTGGTATTTAGACTTGTCGGGAATCGAACCCTTACTAACAAGGCTGAACTCTCATCGAGTAGCGATAATTTTTCCCGATGCCAACAACACAGAATTTAAAACTTGGGCGGATGAGGTTGTTTCAGGCAATCAAGTTACTAAGTTGACAACATCTTTGCAGATTCATCGGGGAGTCTTAACAGGAGAAATTTTAGATTTTGATAGTTTAGCCACCTTTTGGCTGGAAATGACTCAAGGTGCTTATGGTGAGGTAGTTCGGGCTAAAGGAATCTTCGACTTAGAAGATGGACAAATTTATTACGGAGATTTTATGCCTAATCGACCTGAATTGGAGTTTAAACCCTTAAATTTACCTCGTTGGCTTGATGGTAGACCAGTTCGCAAGAGTGGTTTTGAAATTGTGGGTAACAAGCTAGATCAAACTGAAATTGCTCAAACCATTAAAGACTGTTGTGTTCCTGAATCAGCAATTAGTTATTACCAACAACAAGTAAAAGAATCTTTAGCAACTGAACCAGAGGTAGAATTAGTATGAAAATAGCAGTAATGTCCTGCATTCACGGAAACTATACAGCTTTAGAAGCAGTTTTACTCGATATTAATCAACAAAAAGCTGAAAAGATCTATTGTTTAGGTGATTTAGTGGGTTATGGCCCTTATCCCAATGAAGTAGTGGAACTAATTCGTTCATTAGATATTCCCACCGCACAAGGCTGTTGGGATGAAGATATTGTCGAAGGATTAAGTGCCTGTGACTGTAGTTATCCTTCTCTATTGGCAGAAAAAAGAGGTAAAACCGCCCATGAATGGACTAATCAGGAAGTAAATCCTGAAGTTAGAGAATATTTAGCACAATTACCCCATACTTATAAAGAAGATAATCTCTGTTTCGTTCATGGTAGCCCTAGTAGCAATCATGAATATCTGTTGCCTGAAATGGATGCCTTTACTGCCTTAGAAAGAGTCTTATCTAGCGATGCAGATGTGCTGTTTTGTGGACATACTCATGTTCCTTATGTTCGCACCTTAGATTCTGGACAATTACAGGTTAAAGTTAATCAGCCTAATCAAGATGAACAACCAGCCATTAGTTTCAATACCCCTGTCAAGCGAATTATCAATGTTGGTTCGGTAGGCGAACCTCGTCATGGTCGTCCTAATGCTACCTATGTGGTTTATGACACTGAGACAGAAGCAGTAAGTTTGCGAGAAGTAGAATATGACTATCAAAAAACCTGTGCTGCGATTTTAGATGCTGGTTTACCACCGATTTTTGCTTGGCGTTTGGCTAGAGGTCTAGAATTTGCCGAAAAAGCCGACGATCCGACTCATGTTTGTGAGAGATAGATAAATTTTATCTTGGTGCTTGGCGATAACCACTTGCGATCGCATCTGATTCTGTACAAAACCATTTTTCTCCTTTTGTGGGATTTATAACTGTTGATTCGTATTACTGAGGTGTATTAACAAGATATTTATAGATATCGTTAATAACAGCGTCGGCTGCCAGAGGATTGGCGACAACCCAAGTCCAACCATCTACGGAATATACTTGCCCATTCTGAACTGCTTTAAGCTTTTTCCACAGTGGTTTTTGTAATAAGTTTTCTAGCATTTGGCGATCGCGATCGCTAAAGGTTAGCATAAACAGAAGATCGCCATCAATTAATTCTAATCTCTCTTCCGAAATAGCCTCGATTGTACCACCAGGCTTACTTATAGCTTGCGATTGAGGACGTTGTAACCCCAGAGCCGACAAAATAGAGCCTGGAAAGGAATTAACAGTATAGGCTTCAGTGCCATATTCATCGTTAACTTGGGCGACAGATATGGTCTGGTTGGAGTAGCGATCTCCCAAAGCTATTTTTAATTCTTCAATTCGGCGATCGTATTTTCCTAAGAGTTGCTGTACTTTATCTTTTTTGTCTAATGCGGTTGCTAAAAATTGAGTGTATTGTTTCCAGTTGGCGTTAGGCGATTTGGTTATATCTTGAGGAACTAATAGGGTAGGACTAATCTGAGATAGGAGAGGATAGATTTTTTCATGATAATCCCAACCCAAAATTAAATCGGGCTTTAATTGGGCAATCTTTTCTAAATTTGGCTCGTAGTTGGTATTGCCAACAAACTCTATTCCTTCAACTTTTTCGGCAAAATATGGCGGAAATTCTTCCAATACTCCCGTAGCTGGCGTAATGGCGATCGGTTTAAGATCGAGAGCAAGTAAATTAGCCAAAGGTGTTGTATACAGAGTAATAATTCTTTGAGGATCTTTAGGAATGCACGTTTCACCCATCATATGCTCGATTACTCGGCACGATCCGATTGAATCTACTGCTGTTTGGTTCGGCTGCGAGGTGTTTCTATAACAGCTAGGGATAGTAAAAAATGTAACTGTTGCTAGGGCGTGTCATCAATTAAGTAGAATCAAAAGAAACAAAAAAGAAAAACAGCAATGACCAGAAGATATGCATTAAGGGATGACCAGTGGTCGCGGATCGA
>Ga0209082_1000309_pt1 | contig 19567 bp, 26 predicted proteins | sample ColdCreekSource_FD_184127 | JGI IMG/M metagenome (GOLD analysis project Ga0209082, IMG submission 184127) | Groundwater microbial communities from Cold Creek, Nevada to study Microbial Dark Matter (Phase II) - Cold Creek Source (SPAdes) (version 3) | ecosystem: Environmental > Aquatic > Deep...
ACATCGAATACGGCACCGCCATAGCCCGCACGACCGCCGGCAGCATCGGCATCAAGTGCTGGATCTTCAAGGGCGAGGTGCTGCCGCAGCGTCGCCGTAACGCACAACAGCCAGGCGGCGCTCAGCGCTGAAGGATCGCAGTCATGCTTCAACCCAAGCGCACCAAGTATCGCAAGCAGCAGAAGGGCAAGCGCCGTGGCCTCGCGCAACGCGGCAGCAGCGTGTCGTTCGGCGACTTCGCTTTGCAGTCGGTCGAGCGCGGCTATCTGACCTCGCGTCAGATCGAAGCCGGTCGTATGGCGATTCAGCGCGAGACCAAGCGTCTCGGCAAGCTCTTCATCCGCGTGTTCCCGGACAAGCCGCTCACCAAGAAGCCGCTCGAAACTCGTATGGGTACCGGCAAAGGCGCGGTCGAAGAGTACGTGGCGGTCGTGTTGCCCGGGCGCGTGCTGTTCGAGCTCGAAGGCGTGACGCGTGAAATGGCCGAGAAGGCGTTCAAGCTCGCCAGCAACAAGCTGCCCCTGACCTGCAAGGTCCTCATCCGGAGTGAACAGCTATGAAGATCACCGAACTGCGTGAGCGCTCCGTGGGCGACCTCATTGTTCAAGAGGCCGAGTTGGCCCGCGACCTGTGGAAGGCGCGCTTCTCGAACTACACGAACCAACTCGATGACACCGCGAAAATCCGCCGGCTGCGCCGCCAGATCGCCCGCGTGAAGACGATCATCACCCAGAAGCAGCGGACCGGAACTGAGGAGCAGGGTTGACCATGTCCGAGCAAGCAAATGAAACAGCGCCAGAAGCAGGGGCGGGGCGCGGAAGTCGCCGCCGACTGACGGGACGCGTGGTCAATGACACCCATGCTCCTGGCCGGTCGAAGAAGACCGTGGTGGTGGAAGTTCAACGCCGCTACCGTGATCCCGTCTACGGCAAGTACGTCAAGAGCCGTAAGCGCTACCACGCGCACGACGAAAAAGAGCAGTTCCGCACCAACGACTTGATCGAGATCGAGGAGAGCCGGCCGCTCTCGGCGACCAAGCGTTGGATTACGATCCGCCTCATCAAGCGTCCGGAAGAGGTGTAGCGATGATCCAGCAAGAGAGTACGCTCGATGTGGCCGACAACAGCGGCGCCAAACGCGTGATGTGTATCCGCGTTCTGGGTGGCACGCGCCGTCGGTACGCAGCGCTCGGCGATATCATCGTGGTCTCGATCAAAGAGGCCCTCCCGAACGCGAAGGTGAAGAAGGGCGACGTTGCTAAGGCAGTCGTCGTTCGCACGCGTCGCGAGTATCAGCGTCCGGACGGGTCGTACATCAAGTTCGACACGAACAGCGCGGTGCTCATCAACGACCAGCGCGAGCCGATCGGCACGCGTATCTTCGGACCGGTCGCGCGCGAGCTGCGCGGCAAGCGCTTCATGAAGATCATCTCGCTCGCCCCTGAGGTTGTGTGATGGCAACGCGCATCAAAAAAGATGACGAAGTGGTCGTGATCTCCGGACGCGACAAAGGCGCCCGCGGTCGCGTGCTCAAGGTTCTCGTCGACAAGGACAAAGTCATTGTCGAGGGCGTCGGCCGGGTGAAGAAGCACCAAAAGCCGAACCAAAAGAACCCACAGGGCGGGATCACCGAGAAGGACCTACCGATCCACGTGTCGAAGGTCATGTTGTTCGACCCTGAGTCGCAGAAGCCGACGCGCGTGCGTATGGGCAAGGACTCGGACGGGAACAAAGTGCGCGTCGCCGTCAAGAGCGGCAAGAATTTGGCTAGTTGATTACTACCGACTGATTACGGGAGTCGGCGCGCGCCAACAGCTTATCAAAGCGCGCGTGCCTATCACTGAGAAGAAACCATGGGCGAATACACCCCTCGACTTCAAGACAAGTACAAGAAGAGCGTAGTCCCGCAACTCATGAAGGATTTCTCGTTCGAGAACCTCATGGAAGTGCCGCGGCTGATGAAAGTCTCGCTCAACATGGGTCTCGGCATCGCCACCCAGAATCCGAAGATCATCGAGTCGGCAGCGGTCGAGCTCGCTTCGATTACGGGGCAGAAGCCGGTCGTGACCCGCGCGAAGAAGTCGATCGCGACGTTCAAGCTGCGTGAAGGCGCGCCGATCGGCGTGGCTGTGACGCTGCGTCGCGACCGCATGTGGGAGTTCGTCGATCGCTTGTTCACGCTCGCTTTGCCGCGCGTTCGCGACTTCCGCGGTCTGCCCACGAAGTCGTTCGACGGCCGCGGCAACTACACGATGGGCGTGCGCGAGCAGATCATCTTCTCGGAGATTGACTACGAGAAGATCGACAAGATCAAAGGCATGAGCATCACTTTCACCACGACCGCCAGGACCGACGAGCATGGCCGTGCCCTGCTCACGGCGCTCGGTCTGCCGTTCCGGAAATAGAAAAGGATCGTCCCATGGCACGTGCACAAGCTTTCGCCAAGCTAGAGAAAAAGCCTAAGTTCGCGGTGCGGTTCAAGAACCGCTGCCGTGCATGCGGTCGCCCCCGCGCCGTGTATCGCAAGTTCAACCTGTGCCGCATTTGCCTGCGCAACCTCGCGTTGGCTGGCGAAGTGCCCGGCGTCACGAAGTCGAGTTGGTAGGGAGAGCCGCTGATGATTACCGATCCCGTAGCCGACATGTTGGCACGCATCCGTAACGCGCTTCTCGCGCGTCATGAAGCCGTCGAGGTCCCGTTCTCGGGTCTCAAGGTCCGTATCGCTGAGATCCTCAAGCAAGAGGGTTTCATCAGCGACTACGCGGTCAAAGACGAGTTCCCCGCGAGCGTTCGCGTTCAGCTCAAATACACCGAAGGTCGCAAGCCCGCGATCGTCGGCATGCGTCGCACCAGCCGTCCTGGTCGTCGTGTGTACGTTGGTCACAAGCACATTCCACAAGTGCTCAACGGCATGGGGATCTCGATCATCTCCACGTCGCACGGTGTGGTCACCGACCGGGATGCGCGCAAGCAGTCCGTGGGTGGTGAGGTTCTCTGCGAGGTGTGGTGATGACAGCTCAAGCTCAAATCGACGAGGCAACCGCCGTCACGCAGTCACGCCTCGGCAAGCGGCCTATTCCGCTGGCCAAGGGCGTCGACTTCAAGCTCAGCGGTCGTCTCGCCACCGTCAAAGGTCCGAAGGGTGAGCTCGCACGCGAGCTGCCTGCTGGCATCAAGGTCACGGTCGTCGACAACGAAATCATCGTCGAGCCGGAAGCCGGTGCAGGTCGCACGGGACGCCAGTTCCAAGGCCTGACCCGCGCGCTCCTGGCCAACATGGTCCAGGGAACGTCCGAAGGTTACGCGACCTCGCTCGACTTGGTCGGCGTCGGTTACCGTGCCGAGGTCAAGGGCCAGGACGTCACGTTGGCGCTCGGTCTCTCGCACCAGGTCCACTACGTGATGCCGAAGAGCGTCAGCGCGCGCGTCGAGACCATCGACGAAGGCGGCATCAAGCGTCCGCGCTTGCACCTGACCTCGTACGACAAGGAAGCCTTGGGCCAGACGGCCGCGCGCATCCGGTCGTTCCGCAAGCCTGAGCCGTACAAGGGCAAGGGCGTTCGCTACACCGGCGAGAAGCTGCGTGTGAAGGCCGGTAAGGCCGGCGGCAAGAAGTAAGAAAGATCAAACGCCATGGCTAACAAACTCGAAGGCAGAGCTCGCCGCAAGCTGCGCATCCGCAAGAAGGTCAACGGCACGACCGACCGTCCGCGTCTGACCGTGTTCCGCAGCAACAAGCAGATCTACGCGCAGGTCGTGGACGACTCGCAGGGCAGCACGATCGCACACGCGACGTCGCTCGAGATCGAAAAGGCCGAAGTGAACAAGAGCCAGGTCGCCGAGAAGGTGGGCGAGGCGATTGCTCAGGCTTTGATCGGCAAGGGCATCAAGCAGGTTGTGTTCGATCGCAACGGCTACATCTACCACGGCCGCGTCAAGGCGCTGGCCGACGGAGCTCGCAAGGGCGGGCTCGAGTTCTGAATCGCGGGCGAGAATAACTATGAGCACGAACGAGCAGCAGCAGTCCTCTTCGGAAGAGTTTACCGACCGCGTGATCCACATCAACCGCGTGGCCAAGGTGGTCAAGGGCGGTCGGCGCTTCAGCTTCAGCGCGCTGATCGTCGTGGGCGATGGCCACGGTCAGGTGGGCGTGGGCTTGGGCAAGGCGAACGAGGTCCCGGAAGCGATCCGCAAGGGCACCGAGCGCGCGCGCAAGAACATGTTCAAGATCTCCTTGGACGGCGCCACCATTCCGCACACGGTCCACGGCCATGACGGCTCGGGCAAAGTGCTGCTCCGCCCCGCGAGCCCCGGTACGGGCGTTATCGCCGGCGGCGCGGTCCGCGCAGTCGTCGAGGCGGCGGGCGTGCACGACATCCTGTCGAAGTGCATCGGCAGCACCAACAAGCTCAACGTCGTGAACGCCACGATCAAGGCGCTCAAGCAGCTCGAAGCTGTGGCCGACGTCGCGGGCCGCCGCGGTAAGTCGACCGACGAAATTCGGCCGCCCCGTGCACCCCGTGCCACTGCCAACCAGTCGGCGCCCGCTCAGTCCTGAGCTTTAGACCCGCTTGTATTTCGGAGGCTAGAACCACATGAAGCCCAAACTCAAAATCGTGCAAATCCGCAGCGGCATCAGTCGCCCGGAGAAGCAGAACAAGATCCTCAGGGGACTCGGCCTTAGGGGCCCGAACACAAGCGTTGTGGTCGCGAACACGCCCGCTTTCCGCGGCGCGGTCAAGAAAGTCCTGCACCTGGTCACTGTCGAGGAAACCGATGCCTGACGAAGACAAAACGCCCATTCTTTCCAGGCTTCGCGCTCCCGTGGGCGCCGTGAAGGTCAAGCACCGCGTCGGTCGCGGTCCCGGCTCCGGCTGGGGCACGACGGCAGGTCGCGGCTCGAAGGGCCAATACGCGCGCAACACCGTGCGTCCGGGCTTCGAAGGCGGCCAGACCCCGCTCTATCGTCGTTTGCCGAAGGTCGGTTTCAAGAACCCCTTCAGCCACGCGGTCGCGGTAGTCAACCTCCAGGATCTCAAGCGTTTCGACGGTGGCAGCACCATCGAGCTCGCAACCTTGACTGATTCTGGCTTGGTCAAGGGCGCCTTTGATAAGGTGAAGATCCTTGGCAACGGCGAGCTCGACCGCGCTCTCACTGTTCGCGCACACGCCTTTAGCGCGCGTGCAAAAGAGCAGATCGAGAAGGCGGGCGGGAAAGCCGAGCTGATCGAGGCACCAAAAGCGAAAACGGCGGAAGCGGCCGGGAATTAAGTCGCTTGTCTCGTAACGGATGTCCAACTGACGTGAGCGCGAGACAAGGACCGACAGCCCCATGAACGCCTTCTTGAACATGTTCAAGATCCCGGAGCTGCGGAAGCGGCTCCTGTACACGCTCGGGATGTTGGCGGTGTACCGCGTCGGGATCTTCATCACGACCCCCGGTGTCGACCGCAACGTCATGCGCGACATCATGGACACCCAGTCCGGGTCGTTCCTGGGCCTGTTCAACCTGTTCTCGGGCGGCGCGCTCGAGCAGCTCTCGGTGTTTGCGCTCGGCATCACGCCGTACGTCACCGCGAGCATCGTGCTCACGCTGTTGAGCGCGGTGGTTCCGCAGCTGGAAGAGCTGCGGCAAGAGGGTGAGTCCGGTCAGCGCAAGCTGAACCAGTACACGCGCTACGGCACGATCGTGCTGTCGGCCGTGCAGAGCACCGGCATCGCGCTGTTTCTAGAGGGTCTAAACAACTCTCAAGGGCAGTTCGGCGACGTGGTTGCGAATCCGGGTTGGGGCTTCCGGCTCATCACCTGTATCTCGCTGACCACTGGCACCGCTTTCATCATGTGGCTTGGCGAGCAGATCACCGAGCGCGGTATCGGCAACGGTATCTCGCTGATCATCTTCGCCGGCATCGTGGTGCGCCTACCGGAAGCACTGTTCCACACCTCGCAGCAGGTGAAGATCGGGCAGATCCAGCCCATCAGCTTGCTCTTTGTGCTGGCCACCGTGCTGGTGATCATCGCGCTGATCGTGTTCTTCGAGCGCGCGCAGCGGCGCATCCCGATTCAATACGCCAAGCGTATGGTTGGCCGGAAAATGTACGGCGGTCAGGCCTCGCACCTGCCGTTGAAGGTCAATGCCGCGGGCGTTATCCCGCCGATCTTCGCCTCGTCCTTGTTGATGTTCCCGGGCACGCTCGCCGGCTTCAACGTTCCGTACATGGACAAGCTCCAGCAGATCATCGTGCCGGGCGACTGGCGCTATACGATGGTGTACGTCGTTCTGATCGTTTTCTTCGCCTTCTTCTACACGGCGATCCAGTTCCAGCCCGTTCAAGTGGCAGACAACCTCAAGAAGCAAAATGCGTTCATCCCAGGCATCCGCCCGGGTAAAGCCACGGCCGACTTCATCGACAACGTGATGACCCGCATCACGTTCTGCGGCGCGATGTACATGGCGCTGGTCTGCACGGTTCCGGACTTCTTGCGTATCATGTTCAAGGTCCCGTTCCACTTCGGTGGCACCTCGATCATGATCGTCGTCGGTGTTGCACTCGATTTGGTTCAGCAGATCGAGAGTCACTTGATCACGCGGCACTACGAAGGTCTCACCGGTCCCCGCGGCCCGCGTATTCGCGGCCGCAATGGATGAAAAAGGCAGGATGAAATGAACATCGTCCTCTTCGGTCCGCCAGGCGCGGGCAAAGGCACCCAGGCCAAGCGGCTCACCACTGTGCTGGGGATCCCGCAGATCTCCACCGGTGACCTGATGCGTGCGGAGCGCGCATCAGGCAGCGAGCTCGGCAAAGAGTTCGACCACTACATGTCGCAGGGCTTGCTCGTCCCCGATGAGCTCTCCCTCCGCTTGCTCGAGCAGCGTTTGGGCCAGCCCGATGCCAGCAAGGGCGCAATTTTCGACGGATTCCCGCGTACCGTGCCTCAAGCGGAGGCGCTAGATCGCCTGCTTCAGGCGAACGGCCGCAAAATCGACGTCGTTGTGTCCATGGAAGTGCCGCTCGACGAGATGATCGAGCGGATTGTGCATCGCCGTAGCTGCGAGTCCTGTGGACAAATCTACCATCTGCGCTACAATCCGCCCCCCTCTCCGGACGCGTGTGGCGCGTGCGGGGGGAAGCTCGTCCAGCGCAAGGACGACACCGAAGAAGTGGTGCGGAAGAGGAACGACGAGTACCTCGCGAAGACCGCGCCGATTCTCGGTTACTACACGAAGCAAGGCATCGTGAAGGCGATCAGCGGCATCGGCTCGCTGGACGAGATCGAAGCGCGGATCAAAAAGGCGCTTGGTAAGTAGGAAGTAGAAGTTATCGAGGTAGCAGGCTGGCCCATGCCGCACGTGGCGAACGTCCAGGGAGTGATCGAGCGAACGCTCCCGCAAGGCCTCTACCGAGTGAAGTGTGACGACGGAAGTGTACGAACAGCAGCGCTGACTGGGATTCCGAAGCAGACCATCGTGCGGGTCATCCCAGGTGACAGAGTCATCCTCGAGGTGTCGGAGCTCGACCCGACCCGCGGCAGAATCAAGTCTCGAATCCCCTAGATAACCCAGTGAGTTTCCGATGAAGGTTCGACCGAGCGTCAAGAAAATCTGTGAAAAGTGCAAGATCGTCCGCCGACGCGGAGTGGTCCGAGTCTTGTGCGAAAACCCACGCCACAAGCAGCGCCAAGGTTGAGAGGTAAGACATGGCACGTATCGCAGGCGTAGATCTTCCCGGTCGCAAGCACATCGTCATCTCACTCCGTTACCTGTTCGGCATCGGGCCGAAGGCAGCCGCAGACATCTGCAAGGCCGCCGAGATCCCCGAGAACAAGGTGACCGACACGCTCGACGAATCCGAGCTGCGTCGTATCCGCGAAACCATCGAGGCGAGCTACAAGGTCGAAGGCGACCTGCGCCGCGAGATTCAGATGAACATCAAGCGTCTGATGGACCTGGGCTGCTATCGCGGTCTGCGCCATCGCCGTGGGTTGCCGGTGCGTGGTCAGCGCACGCACACCAACGCCCGCACGCGCAAGGGACCACGCAAGGGCGTGCTGTCGCGCAAGAAGTAAAGCCGTAGCCTCACGCCTTTCCAGAGATAGCCCATGGCAAAAGAATCACAGAATCCCTCTTCAGCGCCCAAAGGTAAGGGCGGCAAGAAGAAACCCAAGAAGAACATCGCGACGGGCATCGTCCACGTCCAGTCGACGTTCAACAACACGATCGTCACGATCACCGACATCGCGGGCAACGTGGTGGCGTGGTCGAGCTCCGGTACGCGCGGCTTCAAGGGCTCGCGTAAGAGCACGCCGTTCGCCGCGCAGATCGCCGCGGAAGACGCAGCCCGCAAGGCTGCTGAGCACGGCATGAAGACGGTCGCCATCTTCGTGAAGGGCCCCGGCGCCGGCCGTGAGTCCGCGCTGCGCGCCTTCCAGACGGTCGGCATGCGCGTGACACTTATCCGCGACGTGACGCCCATCCCACACAACGGCTGCCGCCCGCCCAAGCGACGCAGGGTGTAATTGCCGCGTCTAATTTCCCGTCGTGAGCTGCTTAGTTCCGGTCGTCTTGATCGCGCTGCTAAGCTGCTCACCGATACTGCGACTTCGCTGACTAGGAGAACTGAATGTCAACAGTGACGCACCAGATTTCTCGGAACTGGAAAGACCTGATCAAGCCCAAATCCATCACGGTGGATGGTGGCAGCCAGAGTGATCGTTACGCGAAGTTCGTCTGCGAGCCGCTCGAGCGCGGTTTCGGTCTGACCTTGGGCAACGCGCTGCGGCGCGTGTTGTTGTCTTCGCTGCAAGGCTCGGCCATCAGCGCGGTCCGTATTGACGGCGCGCTGCATGAGTTCACCTCGGTGCCGGACGTCACGGAAGACGTGACTGACATGGTGCTCAACCTGAAGCAGGTTGTCGTTCGCAACTACGGTCCGAGTGGCGTCACGCTCCGTCTGGAGAAGGACGGCCCGGCAGAGGTCAAGGCTGGCGACATCCAGACCACCGATGCGATCGAGATCTTGAACAAGGATCACGTGATCTGCAGCGTCGCCAAGGGCGGCCGCTTCTCGGCAGAGCTCACGATCGGTCAGGGCCACGGTTACGTGCCGGCCGAGCGCAACAAAGAGCCGACGATGCCGATCGGGACGATCCCCATCGACGCGCTCTACTCGCCACTGCGCAAGGTCAACTACACGGTGACCAACGCGCGCGTCGGCCAGCAGACCGACTACGACAAGCTCACGCTCGAGGTCTGGACCAACGGCGCAGTGACCCCCGCGGATGCCGTGGCTTACGCTGCGAAGATTCTCAAGGACCAGCTGACGATCTTCATCAACTTCGAAGAAGAGAGCGAGACGCTCGCGAAGGATGATCGCCAGGAAGAGCCGCTGAACGAGAACTTGTTCCGCACCGTCGAAGAGCTCGAGCTCTCGGTGCGCTCGGCGAACTGCTTGCAGAACGCCAACATTCACTTGATCGGCGAACTGGTTCAGCGCAGCGAAGGCGAGATGCTGAAGACCAAGAACTTTGGTCGCAAGTCGCTCAAGGAAATCAAAGAAATCTTGGCTGAGATGGGTCTCTCGCTCGGCATGCGGATCGACAACTGGCCCGCAATGCTCGAGCGCTGGAAGTCTCAGCAGAACGCTAACTAGTCACTCGCGCTCTCTTTGGGCCACGCAGGGTTTGAGGTTTTGTCATGAGACACCAAGTTTCAGGTCGCAAGTTCGGTCGTAATACTCCGCACCGCCGCGCCATGTTCCGCAATCTGGCCGGGAACCTCGTCCTGCACGGGCGTATAGAGACCACGGAAGCCAAGGCTAAAGAGCTGCGTCGCGTCGTCGAGCGTCTCATCACCCGCGCACTGCGCCTGGGTGACGACCTCACCAGCGACGTGGCGAAGCTCAAGGAAGAAGAGCGCACCCGCGTGCTCGCTCGTCGTCTGCATGCGCAGCGCGGCGTTGCGGGTTTCTTGCCGCGTCATCTCGCGAAGACGGTATCCGGCGAGGATAAGAAGGTCGAAGTGGAAGAGGTCGACCTCATCTACAAGCTGTTCAACGAGATCGCGCCCAAGTATCTCGAGCGCGTGAAGTCCGGTAAGGGCGGCGGTTACACCCGCATCATCAAGAAGATCAACCGTCGCGGCGACAACGCCCCGATCGCGATCATCGAGCTGGTCTGAGGCCGCTGCAGCTTCGAGCTGCCCCACGGATCCCACGAACCAGGGCGTTACGGTATGCACACCGCAGGGTGCTCTTCGAGAGCACGCCTGCGGCTTGCCGTTAAGCCCAGGTCGGTGACCTGGTCGGCGGCGGCGCTGTGGACGTGAGCGCCACCCTGGTCGTGCACGCTCGACGTTCGTCCCCGCCGTCAACGACAATGGTGGCTCTCGTCTACGCCGACGTGCGTGTCAACGACTGTTGCTGTGGCGCGGTCAGAAGCCGAGGCGGCGCAGGGCAGAGCGCAGACGGCGGCGTGGAGGCGCCGCGGCAGGTCGCGTGGCGCGCTCGGCTTGGAGCTCGGCTTGGGCTGCGAACCAGTCTTCGCGACCGTCGCCGACAGGGCGACCGCGCGCAATCCAGCGGTCGTATGCGCGTTGAGCGACGTCGCTGTCGGTGGGTTGCGGGATGGGCGTGGCGTGCAGAATGGGTGACATCGTTGTCCTCGACTTTGGGCGGGCCACTTCGAGGTAGCGACGGAGATGACTGCCGTCAATGAGCGGCTTTGCGTAGCCACGTTCGCCTGGGCGGTACAGCAGGGCGCGCTCGCTACGCGAGTGATCGCATGGGTCGTGTGTGAGTCAGAACGCCGGAGCGGGACTCGCTCCACAAGCTCCGTGAGTCCCAACCTGCGACGCGATGGGGACGTTGTCCTAAGCTAAAAAGCTTGCAGCTGCGCTGGATCGAAGCGAGAAGGAGCTGTGAGCGCACAGCGAAAAGACAACTCGCGCGGCGTGGCATTGCCCCCGCAACACACTGGTTCCTCGCTGTTTCACGCGGTCCTGTCCGAGGCGGTGGCGATGTTTCCGGACGCGCTGCGCGGGGCGGAGTTTCCGCAACAAGCGAGCGCATGGAAGCGTAACTACGGCGCTACGCTCGCGCGCTTCGAAGCGCATCGCGCCAAGTCGCCGCAGCGCGCTGAGATCGCGCGCTTCATTCTCGAGCGTTCGCAAGCTGCGCTCTTGCACGTGCAGGACGGCAGCGCGCGCCCGCTGATCGATCACATGTCCGAAGCGCGTGAAGCGCCGGAGCTGACGCCGCTCGCGCTCGGCGACAAGCCGACGTTTCGAGTGGAGATCCCGTTCGAGGGCGAGTCGTACCGCGGCCACGATGCACTCGGATTGATCGACCGGCTCGCAGACCAGGGCGAGATCACGCTGGCTGCGCGCGCGGGTCTGCGCTGGACGGTCGAGCACATTGCCGCTCAGGGCGGCGTGCTGGATCTACGCGACCAGCGCTTTGCGTTGCTCGGCGCGGGCGCCGAGCTCGCGCCGACCGCCGCGCTGCTGCGCGCCGGTGCGAGCGTGTTGTGGGTGGACGTGGCGACGCCGGAGCGTTTCCTGCGCGCGCACTCGCCGGCCTCGGGCACGCTGCTGCAATCGGCGCAGCCCTTGAACCTGCTCGAGGAGCCGGCCCGGATTCGTGCGGCGATCGAGCGCTTCGCAGAGCAGGGCCCCGTGCATCTCGGTAACTTCGCGTACGCGTCTGGAGCGAGTCAGGAGTGGCGTCTCGCTGCAGCGATGAACGCGATCGCGTCGCATGTGCCTGCGGGTTTGTTGCGTTCGATCGCCATGTGGGTCTCGCCGACGACCGTGCCCACGCTGCAGCCCGAGTCGATTGCAGCCGCGAAGACGCAGCTCGGGCAGGAGGCGATGTGGAAGGTGGCGCTGCATCGCGCGGGCCTGCTCACGAAGCCGGGATCGTACAGCGCAGACGGTCATCACATCGGCTACTCGACGGTGTCGATCCAAGGGCTCAGCTACCAGGCGGCGCAGTACGTTTCGAAGGTGTGCGCGGCCGAAGCGTTCGCGCTGTTCGGGGGCGACAAGCCAACGAACGGAAGCGGCGCGCGCGGCATCACAGTGTCGGCGAATGTCGCGGGCATCACGCGCACGCGTTCGCTGTCGCATCCGGTGTTCGCGGCCGCATTCCTGGGCGCGCCGATGTTTGGCGTTCGCATCTTTCAGCCCGAGACGACGCGCGCGCTCAGTGTGCTGCTGATGCTGCACGACCTGCTCAACCCCGCAGCCGCTGGCCAAGCGAATTCTCCCGTTTCTGCAGAGCAGAAGCCCGCGCTGATCCACGCGCAGCAGATGCACGGCGGCATCTATAACTTGCCCTACGGCCTCGAATCCGCGATTCGAATTGCAGCCGTGTTGGGCATGGGCAAGAACCCGTTGATCCTACTCAAGCGCCCCAAGTCGAGCTCCGAAGCCCGCGCCTAAAGCGCGCGGACAGACGCTGGCGCGATTGCGAAGAGCAGCGAAGCCCCTTCTTTCTGCTGGCGTTCTTCGGCGCTCCTGGCGTCCCGTGGCGATTTCTCTCGAGTCCAAAAATACGAGAAAGCTCTGCGGACAGATGCAGGCGCGATTGCGAAGAGCAGCGGAGCCCCTTCTTTCTGCTGGCGTTCTCGAGTCCGAGTGTAGTTGCTCTGTGGCTGTCGTCTAACGGCGGAGCTTTTCGTGGATGGGTGTGCCGTCGGTGGTGCGGATGCCGCGGAGGAGCGCGTAGTTGACTGAGAACAGGAAGCCGATGTTGATGTAGATCGATTGCAGGATCGCGGGCGTGCGTTGGATGTCGAGGAGTGCGCGTGCAGCGCAGCCGTTGGCTGCGCGGAAGAGCTGCAGCTTGATGGGCCGATCGGGCCAAGCTTGCAGTTGCACGTGCACGCTGCCGCCCTGGTTCGAGCGCGCGAGCACTTTCTGCGTCTCGATTCCGTATGCCTGTTGCTCGTGATCGAGCAGGTTCTCGGTGACATTCGGTCCGCGTTCGCGCATGCGCCAGTACGCGAAGATCGGGTTCGCGCCTTTGGGTCGACAGGCAGCGTCGACGCGCGCCCCATAGAACACCTGGTTGCGATTTTCGCTCTTGTCGATCCGGAGGATCGCGTGCACGGGTGCAGCTGGTAGCTGCGACGGCGCGGGCACTACGCGCGACGCGAGCAGCGGCTGCTTGAGATCGGGCGCGGCCAGCGTAGGTGAAGCGCTGCATACCAGTGCGGCGCACAACATGCGCGCCCACGCACGGCCAACCTGCGATCTTCGAGTGTGTTTGCCGGAGGGCATGATGCGACGCTACGGACGGGCTGTGGCAGCGCAGTGTGCTCCCGGGAACGATTGCGCCGCGCGTCGGCCACAGACGCGTGCCGCCGGCATCTCCTCGAAACCTTGCGCCGACGAACAACCGGGCGCTCGATCGCCGCGCTCGCAGCCACATGCACTGTGGCAGCGTGGCGCTAAGGTGGACTTTGCAAGAGATCGGACGCGCGGCGGCGCGTGCAGTATTGTCGCGCGCGGGCCCAGCGCTGATCGCGTGGGCCGCGAACGAGGACCAGCGATGACTTCCGATAAGACCCGCCAGCGCTTTTTCGTGCTCTTGCTGCTGCTGTCAGTGTTGCTGCTCGCGCTGGTGATGCAGCCATTGGCGTACGCGCTGCTCTTGGCCGCCGTGCTGGCAGGCGTGTTCTGGCCGATCCAGCGCTGGCTCACAGTCAAGCTGCGCGGGCGCAACCAGCTCAGCGCTGGCTTGATCGTGCTCGGAACGGTTCTCGCGCTCGTTGGTCCAGTCACAGGCTTCGGCGCATTTGCCGTGGATGAAGCGATCACCGGCGTCGCGTTCGTAAACGAGACGCTGCGCGACCAAGGTCTGGATGGCCTGGTCGAGCGCGCGCCTGGGCCCATACGTCCGTTGTTGAGCGATGCGCTCAGCGCGCTGCGCGAGCACGCGAGCAGCGACATCCGACAGAAGCTGCAGGAGCAGGCGAATCAGCAGGTGTCACGCCTGGCTTCAGCATTGGGCGGCGCGCTGGCTGCGACCTGGCGCGTGGTGTTCAACGCCACGATGATGCTCATAGCGCTGTTTTTCCTGCTCGTGCAGGGACCAGAGCTCGTCGCGTGGCTCGATCGCATTTTACCGCTCGGGCCCGGACAGACGCAGGAGCTGCTGCAGGAGTTCAAGAAGACCTCGTACGCCGTTGTGGTCTCGACCTTGGTCACCGCCGCAGTGCAGGCGTTGGCCGCGCTCGTCGGCTACCTGATCACGCGCGTTCCGCACCCGATCTTCTTCGCCGGCATCACTTTCTTCGGCGCGCTCATTCCAGCGATCGGCGCGGCGGGCTTTGCGCTCGCCGCCGCAGGTCTGTTGTTGATCACGGGACATCCCTACCTCGCGCTGTTCCTCGCGATTTGGGCGGTCACAGTGGTCGCGCTGGTCGACAACGTGGTCAAACCGATCTTGATCCGCGGCGGGATGAACATGCCCGGGGCGGTCGTGTTCTTCTCGTTGATCGGCGGTCTCGGCGCGTTCGGCCCGGTGGGGTTGGTGCTCGGGCCGATGATCGTCGCGTTTTTTGTGGCGCTCGTACGCATGTACCAGCGCGGCGAACGCGCCGTCGTGCTCGACCCGAACAGCATCACTTAGCGACAATCGCACAAGACACACGCGTGCTCGTGGCAGCGGATCAGCGGCGGCGTAAACGAAGCAAGGTCGCGCAGCGCGGCTTCAAAGCTCTCGACTGAGCACGCTTGAAGCTCTCCGCGCTGCTGCGCGCGTGACGGCGGCCAGCTGACCAGGCGCACCATGAACTGTTGGGCCGCATGACGCGCCTCCGGCATGAAGCCCGGCCAATGAAGGAACAAGACCCGTTGCGCTTCGTCGCTCGTCATTCGCACGATCTACTTCGACGCTGATCGTTTGTCCAGTTGTGCGCAATCGATCTTGAGCGATGGTCCCCGCCCATGCGGCGGTATGTAATCGTGGGTCAGCGCGCGCGGAGCGAAGGCGACTTTCTGCTGGCGGACATTCCCAGCACCAGCGGACGCGTCGACGTGCTGCTGCGTGCACTGCGTTCGGCGTTGTTGGTTTCACACAGCGTGCGTCGCGACACGGTCGTGTACTTGGTACTGCTCGGCTCACCGGAGCGCGTGCGCACAGTGCGGATCGAGGGCGCTGCATCTAAGTATCTGCGACCAGATGAGCGCAGCTTGGCCACAACGCTGAAGAAGGCGCTGCTTTGCCCCACCACCGAGGCCACATTTACGCCCGTGCGACCGGGTATCGCCGTCGCAGCGGAAGGCCTCGCGTGCGTGTTACCCGAGCTCTCGAACAGTCGATTGTTTCTGCTCGAGCCGGGTGGTGCAGACGTGCGTGGCTGTGACTTTAGCCACCCGGAAAATACCTTTCTGTTGGGTGATCATCTCGGGCTCACACCGGAAATTCGCGAACAGTGGCTGCAGCTCGGCGCTCAAAGCATCAGCGTTGGACCTGTTGCTATCTACACAGAGGACACAATTGCACTGGTGGCTAACGAGCTCGATCGTCACGCGCTTGTTTCCGATCTTTCGTTCAGCAAATAGCGGGTTGCGAGCGACTGGAAGCGTAGCTAGCCCGCGTGCGTTCGCGTAGTCTTACCTCGTGCCGCACTTGGTCTTCGAGCCGACTTTGCAACGCCGAGGAGCCTGTCAGAGTGATTTTGCAGTGGGAGTCACGCTGCGAGCGCTGTTGGAAGACTATCTGTCGCGCCACGCAGACGCGCGTCTACAGCTCCTAGATGACACTGGGCGCCTTCACCAAGATGTGATGGTCCTGATCGATGGCAGGCAGCTCGTCGATCGCGAGAAACTGTCGGATCCTGTTGCGGCTGCATCCGAGGTCTACGTAATGCAAGCATCGTCAGACGACGATTAGGATCTGCTTGCTGCTCGCTAGTCATTCGTAAGTTTGTTTCGCGGGCCATTTCTGGTACGCCGATGTTCGTTGAACAATGAAAGAGCTAGACGCAGACGAGTTTAGACGTCTGGGCCACATGGCCGTCGAGTTGGCGGCTGAACACATCTTCGGTATGCGCGAGCGCTCGGTTTACTCGCCGATGACCAGCGCTGAGCGTAAGATTATCCAAGATGCGAACCTGCCCGACGGAGGACTGCCGCCGTCGCGGATCCTGGAAATCATTCGGACACGAATTCTTCCGTATCCAATGGGCAACGGGCATCCGCGCTTCTTTGGTTGGGCGAGCTCTGCTCCCTCGTCGATGGGCGTGCTCGCCGAGCTCATCGCAGCCGCGATGAATCCGATCGGTGCGGGCGATCAGCGCGGCAGTGACCACGCGGCGAAGTACGTCGAGAGCTGCTCGACGCGTTGGCTGTTGGAGTTGATCGGCTTTCCACTCGAGAGCAGTCGCGGCGTGCTGGTGAGCGACGGCGCGCTGGCTTCGGTGCTGTGCTTGGATGCTGCCAAGCGCGCGATCCTCTCGCGATCGGTCGGAGAAGCTGGCGAGCTGGATCCGCAGCGCCTCGCGGACGCCAAGCTGGTATTTTACGTGTCGGAGCTTGCGCCGGAGTACCTGCGCGCTGCAGCGCACCTGCTCGGTGTGAGCGCCGAGCGTGTGCGTGTGATCGCGAGCGCCGATCAGCGACTCGATCCACACGCGTTGCGTGATGCGATCGTGAAAGATCTCGCGGACGGGCTTACGCCGTTTTGTGTGTGCGCTTCCGCGGGCTCGCTGAACAGCGGCTTGATCGATCGGCTGCCGCAGCTTGCACAGATCTGCGCCGAGCAGTCGGTGTGGTTTCACGTGGATGGTGCGGTCGGTGGCTTAGCCGCGCTCGACCCCACGTTGAGCGAGCTGGATGCCGTGGCGCTCGCAGATTCGGTGGTGCTGGAACCCCAGCGCTGGATCGGCGTGCCTGTCGAATGCGCGGTGGCGTGTGTGCGCGATGCGTCGTGGCTGGAACACACGGATGCGTACTCGCTCGTACGCCATGCACAGGGCTTTCGCGCGCTGAAGCTGTGGTCGACGCTGCTGCACCTGGGCCGCGACGGGATCCGCGCGCGCATCGAGCTGCATCGTGCGCTGGCCCGTGCGCTGGCGGCGCGCATCGAGCGGGAGCCGCTGCTAGAGCTGCTCGTGCAGCCGGAGCTCGCGATCGTGTGCTTTCGCTACACCGGCATCGCTGAGCCGCGCGACGAGCGGCTGGATATCTTCAATCGCGCGCTTGCGAGCCAGCTGCAGGCGGAAGGCGAAGTGTTCGTGTCGGGCGTGGAGGTGGGCGGCCGCTATGGGCTGCACGCCAGCATCATGCACCACGCGACGCGCGCGACTGATCTTTCACTGCTCGTGCAAGTTGTGTTGAATGCGGCCGCGCGACTGCAAGAGTCTTCGATGCGCTTGCCGTAGATGTTTTTCAGCGCGAGCCGCTCGACCGGGTCGTGATCGACGCGATGTAAGCTGCTGCAATGCGATCCAGGCGCGTAGCGATGGTTCGGAGCGCCTCTTCTGTGCGCGTGGTGCTCGGCACCGAGCTCTCGTGCGCAGCGCTCAGTTTGCGCTTCGTTCCAGCCGTGGTTCCAGCCGCCAACAGTCGCGACTCGACCACTTGCGAAACACACTCATCCTGACCGTCGCCGAGCCCGACGTTCTTCACACGTGTCTGACAGTCCAACGCAAGCGCTGTGCTGCCGTCTTGTTGCCGAGTCACATGATTCATTCCCATGATCACACCTGCCCCGAGAACCTAAGTGCGAAGCTATAACTGCTACGCCCCCGCGTACATGCGCGAAATACCACGAAAGCCTACAGCTCTCCCAATACAACCGACAACGAGCTCCCCACGCTCGCGAGTGGCGGTTAAGCACGGTGCATGCCACGCCACTTTTGCGTGTGTCGGCGCTGAATGAAGCAGCAGCCGCAAAATGCCTTGCGCACGAGGTGTACGCGGACGTCCGGACGTCCGCAGGTTGCTGCGGAGCTGCACTAGACAACTCTGTTAGGGGCTCGCGCAGTAGCCCCATTCGACGTCTGCGGCGAACTGGGTAGTGGAGAATGCGTGACAGCTACCTGACGAGCAGTCCGAAGTGCCTCGGCATAGGCCGACGCAGTCGCCATCGGACGTGCAGGTGTAGCCAACCGCGCAGTCGTTGTCGTCGTCGCAGACCGCGCCTGCAGTGCCGCGTAGGTCCGCCGATCGACAATAGCTGATGCCGTCCGAGCTGATGTCGCAAGCGGAGCCGGAGTTGCAGCTCCCGTATTGTCCATGCGCATTGTAAGGGTCGGCAGGATCACACGGCCTGCGGCAGGTCGCGCCTGCGGGCATGAACGGCGCGTCGTCGAAGTACGAGAGCTCGCAGGTAGCGTAGCGAGGGCAGTCGTAGTCGGTGAGACAAACGGGCCGGCATTGGCTGCCTACACATTGAGCTTCGCGGCCGCAGTCGTACGCGGACTCGCAGGTTTGGTAGAGGCCAACACGGCCGAGCGGTCGACACTCGTGCACGACGTCGTTGTCATCGTTCAACCAGGTGTCACACGAGTGATTGTTGTCACAACCACACTGCGTGCTGAGGCCGCAGATGCGTTCGTTGCGATCCAAACAGTCAGGTTTACACATGCCGAAGGACTTCTCGCCCATGACGACAGGTGTATCGAGCGCGCAGGCGAAGCCCGACGGGCAATCCTTGTTGCTTGCACACCACTTCGCGCAGGTCGCGCTCGCAGCGCATGCATAGCCTGACGCGCAGTCGTATTGGTCTCGACAGAACTCCCCATGCCGCCGCGTCGCATGGTCACTGTACGAGCAGAATGTACCGTTGTCCCACCACGCACAGATCAACCCGTCGCCGCACGCGTTGAGCTTTCCGTTCGCGGTCTGCGGGTCTACCGGATTGCATGCGCTCGCGCACATGAACACGCCGGGTACAGGCTCGGTTCCCCAGAAGAGTTGCACGCAGGCAGCTCCACCGCTGCACTCTGGATGATCCGGATCACACAGCTTCAGGCAGGCGTTGCTGGCACATTGATAGCCGACCGCACAGTCGCGAGACTCGCCACAGTATTGGTTCTCGACGGAGTTGCCCGCTGCGACGCACTGGACTTGAGCATCCTCCACCGCGCAGTTCTCACGCTCGTCGCATCCGCACTGTTGTGTCACCGAGCAGCGGAGGGCGGCGGTTGGGTATATGCATTCAGGCTCCATCTCCTCTTCGGAGACGCTTCCGCCCGCCCCAGCCATGTCGCTGTTACTGCCTGGGCCGCCTGCGCTGCCTCCTCCGCCTGCGATCGGACCGATGGGGGCCCTCATCGTGCGGCCGGCTGTGCCTGCCGTAGGACCGCCGTTTCGCGCGCCACCGCCCTTGCCACCCACGTTACCCGGCTCGTCTGGGTCGCCATGATCGCCCGGTCCGGCGTCCATCATCGATCGCGTTTGCTTCTCTTCAGGAGCGTTCTCCTCTTTCTCTTCCGGAGTCTCGTCCATGTTGCCGATCTTGCCTGAAGGCAGCACACCGGCGTCCGTACCTGCATCAGGGCTCAGCTCAGGCTTGGCGTTCGTTGTCTCAGGATCTGTCGTCGGATCGGTATCGACG
>Ga0209082_1000310_pt1 | contig 19541 bp, 18 predicted proteins | sample ColdCreekSource_FD_184127 | JGI IMG/M metagenome (GOLD analysis project Ga0209082, IMG submission 184127) | Groundwater microbial communities from Cold Creek, Nevada to study Microbial Dark Matter (Phase II) - Cold Creek Source (SPAdes) (version 3) | ecosystem: Environmental > Aquatic > Deep...
ATATTTCGACCATGTGGGTGAAGACAAAAATCAATGAAGTAAATATTCGACAGATTCAGGAGGGGCAGGGGGTTGAGGTGCGTCTGGATGCGATTCCGGGTCAGCTCTATCAGGGACGGGTGGTCAAAATTTCCCCTAAAGGCGAGAAGAACAACAACGTGGTAACGTACGACGTGACCATTTCAATCCTCAACTCCGATCGTCGTTTGATGCCGGCAATGACGGCCAATGTAGACATCCTCACCGATTTTTCCCGCCAGGCCCTTTATCTCCCAATCACGGCTATTGTTGAAGAGAATGGGAAGGATGCGGTCTGGGTAAAATCCGCCGCAAACGGAAAACAGTTAAAAAAGATCGAGGTGGGAATCAAAAACGAGACATCCATCGTTGTGACTCAAGGGTTGAATGAAGGAGCGATGGTCATTCTACCCACGCGTGTGAAGGCAGATTGAGTCTTCCGAAGGAGCGTGACTGGCTTCCGACCCCGCCCTGAGGGTTGCCATCTCCACTCTCTACGATTCCATCTGAGATCTTTTATACTCCGATCGCATCTCGGATGAGAGACGCCCCAACCGATAGCTTTTCCAATCAATGAATTTTGCAACGCAGGAGAGCGCCGGATGCACCTCCTCAATTTTTCGCCACATTTGTTGTACAAGCAGACGATAGTCCGCATGTCCCTGCGCCATCGTCCGAAGCTCACCGATATGCACCGCCTCCCGTAAATTCATTTTCATATACCACCGAATCCGATAGGCAAACGGAACGACATATTGGGCCTCCAGTGGAAGATCTCGATAAACCTTTTCATAGAGCGCCGCCGCCCTTTCCATGCAGGTGTCGAATATTCGGTGCAACCCCATCTCCTCCATCTCCGGGGGGCGGTCATATCCATGCGCGGTGGTAAAGTCCTGTCGTTCTTGGCTGAGGATACGATGGCGATGCAGGTCGCGATAAAGCCCCAAATTCCCAATGAGGTCAAACGTATAATAAACCTGCTCCAGCGCTCGTCCCGGCTTGTCACGCCGGTTTTTTCTCCGCGTAATATAGGCATCCAGAATTTCACCCCGTTCGGTGGACGACATCTTCTGCACCCGATGACGAAGCGCCATCAGCGGTTCACGGGTATGTGAATAGAGAATCGCAGCGACAATCCTCTCTTCCGCATTGGGATCATAATCGACCAACGTCACCGGATCGGAAGCAAGTGATAAACCGACCGACATCCCCCCCGCAAGCGCTCGTATTGAAGAGAAGGTCTCGGACAGATAGCGACTCGGGTTGGCCCGTTTTACAAATGACGGGATCATCTGATTGAGTGACTCATGTGCGGCGCGGGCGATCTCGCCCGCCTCCGTCAACGGATTGGAATAGAGCTTGGTGAGTAAGTGTTCATACGCCTGCCCCGTGCCAAAAATGCCGACGTGGGTCAGTGTGGCAGCAGGGAGATAGCCGCGCAGTAGATCACAGACGTGCGCCCGCACCGTCGCTTTATAGGCCGAATCGGCCCATTTTTTCATCTCCAGATCATCCGCAGTATCTTGGTAACGAAGCGGGGCACCCGTTCTGGGGTGCTTGAATTCGATTGTGCCGATTGGCAGGCTCTTCTTAATAAACTCTGTTACCGGCCCAATCTGTTGCGAGTAGGTCTCAAATAGAAGATCCATCGTTTTGAGATAGGCATTTCGATGGGGGGATGTCAGAATTTTTGGTTCCCTGTAAAAGGGATATTCCCCTTGCGCATTCTTTTGGTCGAAGTAGACATACCGCGTTGATTTTTCCAACGGTGCGATGCCGATTCGGGCATCTTCCAAAAGTTTGGCTGCGACGTTTGACACATCTTCGCAGGCGATATGTGCCCCACCCAATTGGGCAATGGAGTCATCTCCATACCCAACCAGCACCCGATCGTAAAATGCCCTTGCCTTTTGAAGGGAAGCGTTGTCACTATGACCGGTGGTGACTGGGGGGGGCAATAATGCGCCGGCATTTTTCAGAAACTCATCCAAGAAGGTACGGCGCAGTGTGTGGGTCGAACGGCTGTAGCGAGAGAACAACGCCCCGGCCACTTCGTGGGGGAGATTCAGCCCAAAGACCGGCGCATGAAGATTCGTGAAAAAGGGGGAAATCTGACGCTGTTCTTCCTCTGTAAAGGGTTTGTCCATTATTTTTCAAGTTCTTTCTCGCTCCAAGCGGGTCATCCGACCTTGCTGTCATCCAATCATCTTCTATTTTCCTCGGAGATTGTTGATGTCTATGAACGGCATGGCGCCACCTGTCATCTGGGGGAGGACGCCGTTCCATTTTTCGATGGCACGCAATTGAAGCACCTCTGCCGTGAGGGTGGCCCTTTGAAGCGATTGCGCTTCGGACTCCCCGCGGGCCATCGTCAATTTCTGTTCGGCTTCTATCTTGATCCGATCCAGATCTCGTTTCGCTTTCAGGGCGTTCTGTTCTGCGGTCTGCTTTAGTTCAATTGCTGTGTTGAATTCCTGAGAAAACTCAAAATTGACGATTGAGAATTCCTCCAGTTGAATGTTGAACCGCGCCAACCGTTCGGTGAGGGTGACCGTCACCGTGTCTTTGACCTCGTTCCGACGGGTAATCAATTCCTCTGCCGTGTAGTGCGCCGTAGTCGCTTTAATGGCCTCCTGCGTGGCCGGATCAATAATCCTTTCTCGATAATCCACCCCGACGTTCTGGTAGAGTTTCTGAACGTTGGCAGGATCAATCCGATAATTCACGGCAACGATCACGGATACCGTTTGCAGGTCCCTGGACGATGACCGAGACTCGGTCTGCAATTTTTGGACCTTGACATCAACTGGGATAATGGTTTCGACAAATGGAATTTTGAAGTGAATTCCCTCCCCCAATTGGACTGCCTTCACGCCACTGAGCTGACTGAAAACAACCCCTCGTTCGCCCGGATGAATCGTCTGAAACGAAGAGAATACAAGCACCAATAGCAGAACTGCCCCGCCCATCAGTCCAATGGTTTTGGGCAGTTGTGCAAGACCAGGTGGAATTTTATCGTAATCGTATGTTGCCATGTTCTTCTCCTTGATTTTATTTTTTCCGTTTTTTCAAGTGCGTGATTACTTACAACCTGATCAAACAGCGCTAACAATACTCAATCGGAATGGAGAAAATCAATGGCACCCCCGCGCAACGCAGCAATCGGATTGCGCAGCAGATTTTTAGAGGTACCCGCAAGTCTTTTGGGTGGATGACCCTGTAACTCTGTAGCTTGAAAAGTTGACAAATGGGATGGAACACTTATACCGTGTCCGCCTTGATCATCATGAGTAAGAGTCGCTGAGGAGGGTTGAGACATGGCAAAAATATTAGAAGGCCCTGGTATGGGATTGTTGGCAAAATGGGGGATGGATGTCCCTCACTTTGTTGTGATTACAGAAGCCGATCAGATAGATCGGTTGGCCGCCGTTAATCCGTGGCTTCAACAGTCGAAATTGGTTGTAAAGGCACACGAGGCAATCGGCAGTCGGATGAAACTTGGTCTTGTCAAAGTCGGGCTTCACCTTGATGCTGCAAAAAAAGAAGCCAAGAAAATGCTCGGTATTCACCCTTCCGGTATCCCAATTTCACAAGTGATCGTCTCCGAAATGATTCCACACGAAGAGGAGTTCTACCTTGCCATTCAGTCCACCCGAGAAGGGGCCAACATCCTGCTCGACAGCAAAGGGGGCATTGAAATTGAATCCCACTGGGCACAGGTCAAACGCCTCTCTGTTCCAATTGGTTCTGATCCGACCCGTATACAATTAACTCAGCTTGCGACGGAGGCCGGCTTCGGAAAGCGGGCCGATAAAATGGCTGACTTCGCTCTCAAGTTGTTTCAGTGTTACGATCAAGAGGATGGAACCTACATGGAGATTAACCCATTGGTTCAAAGGGGATCGGATGGCCCGTTGGTTGCGTTGGATGCAGTGGTGATGGTGGATGGCGATGCCAGGTTTCGTCATCCAGATTGGAATTTTACCTACGCGTCAGAGTTTGGTCGCCCCTATACCGATGATGAACGTGCGATCATGGAGATTGATTCTCGTGTCAAGGGATCGGTAAAGTTTATCCAACTCCAGGGCGGGGACACCGCCCTGTTGCCTGCCGGTGGTGGGGCCTCGGTTTACTACGCGGATGCTGTCTTGGCAAAGGGTGGGAAGATTGCCAACTATGCAGAATATTCAGGTGATCCACCCGATTGGGCGGTGGAAGCCCTGACTGAAAAAATCTGTGGGCTGAAAGGGATACAACGGATTATCGTGGGAGGGGCGATTGCCAATTTTACCAATGTCGAAAAAACCTTTGCCGGTATCATCGCCGGTTTTCGGAAGGCAAAGACAGAAGGGAAACTTGACGGCGTGGAGATTTGGGTTCGACGCGGTGGGCCATACGAAAAAGAGGGGCTTGCGGCGATGAAGGGACTGGAAAAAGAAGGGTTTAATATCCATGTCTATGACCGGTATACACCGTTGACCCATATCGTTGATTTTGCTATTGCAGGGGGAGGGGCAGCGCTATGAGTATTGTGGCCAACAAAGAAAGTCGGGTGGTTATCCAGGGAGGGCCGGCGGGTGTTAGTGCAGCGCGTCGGATGGCCGAGTTTTGTCATCTGAATCGCCTTCCCCTCAACGTTCTGGCCTTCGTTTTTCCACCGAATGCCGGAAAAACAGTTGAAGTACAATGTGGGAGTCAGCTCATTTCTGTCCCTACCTACAAGACGGTTGCCGAAGCGACGGTGGCCCACCCTGCGATCGACACGACCCTCATCTACGTAGGGCCGGATCGCGCTTACAAGGCGACCATGGAGGCGCTGGTTGATCCACACATACAACTCGTTTCGATGATTACGGAAGGGGTTCCGGAAAAAGATACGAAGCTCCTTTTTATGGAAGCCCAAAAGAGGGGTAAAATATTTAACGGCCCCTCTGCTATCGGGATTGTTTCCGCTGGGGAGTGTCGGTTGGGGGTGATCGGGGGTTCTTTTGAAAATCTCGTCCTCTGCAAACTACACCGCCCCGGATCGTTTGGTGTGATCACGAAGTCGGGTGGCCTCTCCAATGAAATCATCTGGATGTGCAGCCAATTTTCCGATGGAATTACCACCGCCATCGGGATCGGGGGAGACACCTATCCCGGCTCTGACTATGTTACCTATCTCGAGATGTTTGAAAACGATCCGAAGACCCATGCGGTGATTATTGTGGGGGAGATGGGAGGTGACTTGGAGGAACGGGCTGCACGGTGGTATGGCGCCGCCCCGCGGAGAATTAAGTTGATTGCAGTCGTTTCAGGGTATTGTCAGGAGCAGTTGCCCAAGGGGATGAAGTTTGGTCATGCGGGGGCCAAAGAGGGACTGCATGGAGAGGGTTCTGCTCGGAGCAAAGCGACACTCTTACAGAAGGCAGGAGCGATGGTGCCTGAGACGTTTGGGGGGTTGGGGGCCGTTATTAAAGCGACTTATCAGGAATTGGTTGCCAAACATCTTGTGAGACCATTGGCAAAGGAAGAAACAGAGGTGCTGCCGATGCTTCCAAAATCGGTGGAGCAGGCTGTGAAGGCTGGGGATATTTTTGTGGAGCCGCTGATCAAATCAACGATTTGCGATGATCGCGGGGACGAGCCACTTTATTGTGGCTATCCTGCATCTGAGCTGATTGAAAAGGGGTATCAGATTCCCCATGTTGTCGGCTTGCTATGGAACAAGCGGCTGATTGGTCCGGTTGAGGCTGAGATTATTAAACGGATCATCATGCTATCAGCCGACCACGGCCCTTCTGTATCCGGGGCGTTGGTAACGATTGTTGCGGCATGCGCGGGGATACAGATGGCGCAGTCGGTGGCAGCCGGCCTGATTATGATTGGGCCTCGCTTTGGTGGGGCGGTCACCGATGCTGGGCAATGGTTCAAGTATGGGGTGGAAAACAAGATGACGCCGGAAGCGTTTGTGGCCCACATGAAGACAATTGGCCCAATTCCGGGAATTGGCCATCGGGTGAAGAGTGTTAAAAACCCCGACAAACGGGTTCAGGAGCTGGTTCGTTTTGCGAAGGGACAGGCTGGCTTGGCGCTGCCGCACCTTGATTTTGCGTTGTCTGTGGAAAAGCTCACGACGGCCAAGAAAGAAACACTTATTTTGAATGTGGATGGAGCAATTGCGGCCATTTTGGTGGACATTGGGTTCCCGGTGGCATCGCTCAACGGCTTTTTTATCCTGGCCAGAACGATTGGTCTCATCGGACATTGGGTTGATCAGAACCGTGAGGGGGGGCGGCTAATCCGCCTTTTTGGATACCTCGCCAACTACGCCACCGGCAAGCGAAGAGAGGTTCCGCCCTTACCGAACCCGTAAAACGATAGGGCGTATCGGCTCTTCCTCTGTGGAAAGGTCTGCAGTCAGTTTACCTTCTATCTGTTTCGCCTTTTCCTCGGAATCAAAAGGGCCGACCCGTACACGGTACAAGGTTTTGCTATTGGAGTCGTAGCGATCCATGTGAACAGGGTAACCCAAACGTCGTGTTTTTACCTGCATGCGATCGGCATTCTGTCGAACAGAGTAGGTGCCCACTTGTACAAAAAATCTAGACCCAACTTCTTCTCTTGGTGTCTTAATGATCTCTATTTCAACCTGAAAGACTCCTTCTTCGACTGCATGGAGTTCCTTTGCCGCTGCATAAGAAAGGTCCAAAATCCGATCCCCCACAAAGGGGCCTCGGTCATTGACTTTCACACGGACCGAGCGGCCGTTTTTAAGATGTTCCACCCGGATCTCTGTTCCCAGTGGAAGGGTTTTGTGCGCCGCTGTCAGTCTGTTCATGTCATAGATCTCACCACTGCTGGTGGGTCTCCCATGAAAGTCTTTTCCATACCAAGAGGCCATTCCAATTTGTCGCTGCCCCGTCGTATAGCGACCACCTTGTCTGATCCCCTGGTGAGCGCAGGCCGATACCATGACGATTATGATCCCTATCAAAACGAGATGGGTTATCTCCCTTGGGTAACGCATGGCTGGCCTCTAATGTGGAAATTTCTTCCGTCATAATGAGTTGTCGGATAGAAAAATTCAACTCTTTCTGTCTACGTCGCCTATGGTTAGAACCTGTGGAGGCACAGAGTTATGACGATTTGATTCGACTGCTTGAGTTTTCTGTAGGAAGGAGCTAGAATGGGTCGTGTGGTTTGGGCAGACGTGCTTTCTGTCGTGCGGTTTCTTGATTTAGGAGGGGAAATGGCCGAAAAGTTTATGTCTCGCGCTATCGCGATTTTTTTATCCGTTTTTCTCTGTTCTCAGCCATTTGTCCGAAGTGGCTATGCGGGGGAATCTTTCGATAGCCCGTTCAACCGTCCTTCTGTCGCTGATGTGGATCAAATCCCCAGCGCGGCGGGAATGGCAGATCAGCCTGTTGAATACCTCGCTTCGCCCCAGTCTCATCCAGAATCAAACTCTCTCTCATATGACTTTTTTGACATGACCTTTTTTGAGGCATTTTATTCTGAAGAGCCTGGCGGTGGTCAGGAGCCTCCTCTACTTGATTTCTCTGAATATGGGGCTTCTATTGTTGTGAATGATCTTGTAAAAAATCATATTTCGTTTTTTCAAACACGCATGAAGGGAAAATTTACAGAGTGGCTGGATCGTTCTGGAAAATATGTCGGAAAAATGAAAGAGATATTTAAGTCATACCAGCTCCCGGAAGAGTTGGCCTTTTTGCCTCTCATCGAAAGTGGTTTTAATCCCTACGCCTATTCAAAGGCGAAGGCAGTTGGCCCTTGGCAATTTGTCAGGGCAACAGGGATTCAGTATGGTCTAAGAATAGACAAGTGGGTAGACGAACGGCGTGACCCTCTCAAATCAACGGTGGCAGCAGCTAAATACCTGAAGAATCTTTACGGCATATTTGGTTCTTGGCCACTTTCACTGGCTTCTTATAATGCCGGAGAAGGAAGGATCATGCGTGCCATGTCTCGATCTCAGTCCGACGACTTTTGGGAATTAAGAAAAACCTCCCATATTGCCTCAGAAACGAAGGAGTATGTGCCCAAATATATGGCCGCGACCATTATTGCTCAGAATCAAGAAGAGTATGGATTTTCCGGAAACAATCAAGCGCCCTTGCTTCACGACGAAGTAGACCTCCCAGGGAAAACCCCTTTGAAAAAGGTTGCGAAGGCGTCACGTGTGCTGATAGGAGAAATCAAAGCGTACAATCCAGACTTAAACGGGGCACTAACCCCTCCCTATCGATATCGCTTAAAACTCCCTCTCGGGACGAAAGAGGTTTTTGCCGCCAACTTTGCGTCAGTCATGGCAGAGCAGGAGAAAGTAACCCCAAAACTTACCAAAAAATTAGCAAAAAAACGGGCTGCCCTCAAGACGCATAAGCATAAAAAGATACGATCAAGTCGTTCCAAGCTGTCATAGGTTATCCTGAAGCATGTCACGTAAGATCCCATTCAAAATCTCTTGCAAAACTCCCTCTGAAAAACCGTGCCTCTCCTCTTCTGGGTGGGCATCTGTCTCTGCATCCATGGCCGTCGTTTTTCTCTTTCTCATGGCGGGGTGTGGCCAATCTACCTCTTCATCCTCTTCGGGGTCTGTCCAAGGGTCACCTGTAACCGTCGCCGCTGGAGGATTCAGCGGGACAGGGGTGCCAGATCAGGTTCAGTCTGTTCAAATGGATGTTTATAACACCGCTATGATGGAATTAGTGGATCGCTCTATTCAAAATGTAGCGGCAGGGGATGCCCCTCTCTTTGCTTTCAATCTCCCTTTCGGCATTAATGCGACATTTATTGCGACTGCCTACAGCAACGTGGATGGGTTTGGACTCGTCCTCTACTCTGGGGAAACGGCAGGTATTCCCATACCAGAGATGCTTCTTACTGGGGAATCTGTACAAATCGAGGTGGTTCTTGATCTGGTGGATACCCTCCCACCTGATGCCATCACCCAATCTGCTACGGAAATGACCAATACGATTGCCACCCTGAACGGGACCGTGAATCCGATTGGGCTTGCAACAGCCGCCTATTTTGAATGGGGATTCACCGCCAGCTATGGGAACAAAACTTCTATCAGGCAGATGGGGGTTGGGGTTACACCTCAAACCATCGCAGAGACCCTAACTAATTTGACTCCAGGTGCGGTCTATTATTATCGGTTGGTTGCATTGAGAGGCGACCATACTGTTTATGGGGAGAATTTTGCTTTCATAACCACTGCCAGTGTACCAGTTGGTAGTGGTGTTGGTTTTCAGATTTTTGACCCGCCGGTGGTGACCTACCCAGCAACCCCGGTTACTCAGATCGGGAAAACGATTGCCACCCTCAATGCAACGGTTATTCCAAATGGGCCTGATACGCAGGCCTATTTTGAGTGGGGACAGAGCACAAACTACGGAACAACAACAGACCCGCAGGCAATGGGGAGTGGGTATGTGGGGCAAAACCTGATAGATGTTCTGCTCGGGTTGATGCCGGAGACAACGTATCATTTCAGGGCCATTGCATTTCATTCGACCAATGTGGCAATCGGTGACGATCTGGCATTCCAAACCCTGAACAGATCGTGGGCGAACAGGGAGATTGTCGGTACCTATCCCTCGTCTCTGGCCACTCAGCCTCAAATTGCCGTTAATGAAAATGGAGATGCGATTGCTGCATGGGAATCTGAAAATACCGTGGGAGGAATAGGTTCTATCTATGCAAGCCGGCACACCCCCTGTTCTGCTGAATTTTGTTGGGAATCGCCTCAACTGCTTGTGGAGGGCGGGGATCCCCGTAGGCCACAGGTTGCTATTGATCAGGATGGAAACATCGTGGTCGTATGGGAACAAGACGACGAGACGGTTCCTTCGGACAGGAATATCTTTTCAGCACGATATGATGCGATTCTGGGCGATTGGCGTGGCGCCAGCTCCATTGAGAATCTTCCTGGTGATGGGGTAAAACCCCAGATAGCGATGGATGCGCAAGGGGCCGCCCTTGTTGTCTGGCAGCAATTTGATGGCGCAGACAGCATCTATTCCAATCGCTTTGATCCGGTTTTCGGGTGGGGGATGGCTCAAGCGGTTGAAACCAGAACAGGATCAGCGGAAGACCCACAGATTGCCATAGATAAAACCGGTAATGCGCTCGCCGTTTGGCGACAGAAAAATGGCACATACTATGACATTTTTGCAGGCCGACTTTCCGGCAGTGTCGGTTCGGTATGGGGGCCATCTTTCGTCCTAGAAACACAAAATGGGGATGTCTTCAATCCGCAAGTTGTGGTCAATAAAAATGGGAATGGGGTGGCCGTTTGGTCGCAAGAAGACACGACCCTCCCGACCCCGAGTCGTTTCGACATTCATGCAAATCGCTTTAGCTCCGCTACACTTTCTTGGGAATCTTCCTCCACGATACTGGATACAAGTTCTGCCATGGCGGAGCATCCGCAAGTGGCGATGGATGAGACGGGGAATATCACCACTGTCTGGGAGCAGTTTGATGGCACCACCTCCATTTACGCTGCCCGATTTACGGTGACGGCCGGTACTTGGGGAGGACCTGTGAACGTTGACTCTTTATCGGGTGGAGCAGGTGCCCCACAGGTACAAGTGGATCAGGAGGGGAATGCGCTGGTAATGTGGCATCAGATTGATAGCGATGTAAACAGTATTTACTTTAACCGATTTACCGTTCGTTCGGATACGGTCAGTGTTGGCTGGGGAAATGCAACGTGGTCTGGCACGCCCAATCCGAATTGGCAGGTCGAGGGTGAAACGGGAGATGCCCTTCATCCGCAATTGGGTATTGACGCTCAAGGAAATGCCCTCTCTGTTTGGGAACAATTTGACGGAGGTATCTCCAAGATTTATTCCAATAAATTTGAATAGAAGTGCCAAAAAAAATTTTCAATTGGGCACATCGTGGCGCTTCAGGAATTGCGATTGAGAATACGCTTTCCGCCTTCACAGAGGCGGTCCGGTTGGGGGCAGATGGAATTGAGTGCGATATACGGGAAAGCCTCGATGGTGAGCTGATTATTTTTCATGACCCTACCTTAAAACGATTGGCCGGCATGTCAACCGCTGTGGCTGCCTTGACCTACACCGACCTCAAACAGATTCGTATCGGAGACGGCCTTTTTGATCCACCCCAGAGCGAGACGATTCCGACATTGTCCGAAGCGGTTTCATCTGTTCCACCATCGGTTCGGTGGAACTTTGAGGTGAAAGCGGTTTCCGCAGAGAAGATCGTTCATTTCATCCAACAACATCGAATCGTCCATCGGGTGATCCTTTCATCATTTGATCATTCGGTGCTCACCGAAATTCGCAGGCTTCACCCCTCTGTAGAAATTGCCATTTGTGTGAAAAGGGAAGCGCGGCGTGATCTGTTCAAGAATGCCCACCTCTTGAGGGCCGTTTCTCTTACCGTTCCGGCAAGGCGGGTGAATCAACGTCTGGTGAACGAGATTCACCGAGAAGGGCTGCGTGTTGATATTTATACGGTCAATGAAATAGAGCAGATGGCCACTTTCGTCGCGCTGGGGGCGGATGGCCTGTTTACTAATTTTCCAGATCGCTTAGGACGGTTGCAATGAATCCAAGAAAACTTCTGAATCTCGTTTCACTCCGTAAAAAGGTGAAGGCCCTCCAACGACAAGGGAAGCGCATCGTCTTTACAAATGGTTGCTTTGATCTCCTACATGTGGGACATATCCGATTGCTCTCTCGTGCCCGTGCCCTCGGTGATTGCTTGATTGTCGCGGTGAATACCGATACCTCCGTCCGAAAATTAAAGGGCCCAACCCGCCCTATTGTGCCACATCGGGAACGAGTCATCGTGTTGGCTGCGCTGTCGTGTATTGATTATTTAATCCTATTTGGTGATTCCACGCCAATCGAACTGATCAAACAATTGTGTCCGGACGTGTTGGTGAAGGGGGGGGACTGGGTGGATATTGTTGGAAGCCATGAGGTGTTCGCGTGGGGGGGGGAGGTGGTGAGAATTCCACTCGTCAAAGGGCGTTCCACAACCCGTTTAATTGAAAAGGGTCTTAAGCCCTTCCTATCTGGCTCTTGACCAGATGCCTCTCTGAGCGAGTTTTGCGGCAGCCTCTGTGCTCGCAAAAAGCAAACAGTATTTTTTTTGTCTACAGTAAAGACGCGCCAATCCCTTGTCCAATAAGGTTTGATTGACGAACGTGTTCCCAACGAAGAGATAGGCCAACAAGCGACCATGTCGGTCGGCCTGTTCTGTTTCATCCCATTCAAGGTGGACCGTTTTTCCTTCAACCAATTGCTTGTTAAAAGCCATTGCCTTTTCGGCATATGGCTCCGGAGCGTAGACCCAACGGTCACCAACACGATGTCGTACTTCAGGTGTATCAACTCCGATATATCGTACCAATTGCCCCGTAGAAAGACGAACGGTGTCGCCGTCAATCACCTTTTCGACTACTGCCGATCTGGGGAGGGACACAGCAGAAACCGGGACAACGAAGAAGACAAAAAAATAAAAGAAATAAAAAGAGAACAACATCTGGAGGCGCCCGAAGGGCGAAAGGAAGTACAACGGTTATATCTATCGTTCTTCTTCGAAGGCAATCAGGGCAATGTTTCTTGCCCTTTTTATTGCAGCGGTGGTCTGGCGTTGGTGGGGGGCACAATTTCCAGAAATCCGTGCCGCAATAATTTTTCCTCGGTCCGTCAGAAAAGGTTTCAGGACATGCACATCTTTGTAATCCACCCCGGTACTTTTTTCTTCACAAAACCGACAAACGCGTTTTTTTTGAAATACGATCTTTTCTTCAGCTTGTTTGAATGCCATGTCTATAACCTACATTTTCATTAAAAGGGAACATCTAAAAAGGAACATCCTCTGTCCCTTCAACGCCCTGTTCCACTTTGTCTCCCCCTTCACTGCCTGCTCCTGTCTTTGGGAGGAAATGAACGGTATTGGCCACTACTTCGTGTTTACTTCGTTTCTGCCCCTCTTCTGTCTCCCATCGCCGCTGCTGAAGACGCCCATCTACAATAATGCCCTTCCCCTTGGACAAATATTGACCGACATTCTCGGCCTGCTTTCCGAAGACCACCACATCCACAAAACAGACGTCATCCTTTAATTCATCTCCCTGTTTGTAGCGATGATTGACGGCGAGACCAAAGGTCGCGACAGCCGTGCCACTGGGGGTGTACCGAAGTTCTGGATCTTTCGTTAGATTCCCTATCAGTATGACCTTGTTGAAACTGACCATATCTTTATCCAAAAAATCACTTCGCTGCAGCTGCAGTCAATGTCGCCTTATCCGAGGCGACCCCTTCCGAAATCGGGGCTGGTTTCTGAAGCGATTTTGGATCCACCCGAACAACCATTGACTTGATCACCATTTCACTCAGTCGGTAACCACGTTCTAGCTCAAAGACTGTTGTCCCATTTCCCATAAAATGGGAGAGGATGTAAATCCCCCGCGTCTCCTTCTTGACCTCGTACGCAAGTTTCTTTTTTCCTATGTTTTCAGAAGCAATGACGGTGCCGCCGTGGCGCTGAACGACATCATGGAATTTCGCTATGGTGCTGACGACCTCTTCGTCAAGGACGGATGGCCTTAATATAAAAATCGATTCGTAAGTATTCAACTAAAAACCTCTTCATTGTTTTTATACGCCTGCGTCATCCTCTTCCGATTGGTGATGAAGGAGGGAATGACGCAACGTAGATGATTGTTACCTTTTCGGCAAGATGGAATCTTTCGCGGCCTTGGCTACACGAAATTTCAGCACTTTCTTGGCCGGGATTTTAATGGCTTCACCGGTTCTTGGGTTTCGGCCCATTCTGGCCTTACGCTGTACCAGGACAAGCTTTCCGACACCTGGAATTGTAAATGCATTTTTCGCTTCACGATAGGCAAGCGCTGCAAAGTCGTCCAAAAACTGCGTCGAAAGTTTTTTTGAAATATCGTATTTCTTTGAAAAGTGATCCGCAATCTGAGATTTTGTCATAGCTTTTGCCATATCTCTCCCTCCTGAATTGAATGTAGTGTTTTTATCTTAGACGGACATGCCCAAAGAGGATCCTTCTAAATTGTTCTTTGTTTCCAAGATGCCTTCATCCTTCCAAGTGCCTGCACACTGAAACGAGAGGATGTATACTCCAATTTCTTCGGTGGGTCAAGCGCAAAATAACGCCCGTGTCGTAGGTGGCACTTTGATTACAAATATCGAAGCGCCTCGGCGGGGTCCATTCGGGAGGCCTTGATCGCAGGATAGAGGCCAAAGACAACCCCCACCCCCACCGAGAAACAAAACCCCAACAAAATAGAATGTGGCAAAATGACGGCGTTCCAACCGCTGATCGCCCGTTCCGCAAAAAAACCGAATCCGTGACCCAAAAAAATACCGAGCAAAATACCCATGCCCCCCCCGACACCACTGATAGCCACCGCCTCAACCAGGAACTGTACCATGATTGCGCCACGACTTGCACCAACTGCCTTTCTCAATCCGATTTCCTCTGTTCTTTCCGTCACACTGATCAGCATCACATTCATGATCCCAATTCCACCGACCAGCAACGCCAACGCCGCTGTCCCGCCCAAAATGACACGAAACGTAAAAATAATCAATTCGGTGTTGCGGAGTAACTCGTCCTGGCTGCGAATGACAAAATCCTCCACCCGGTCATGACGATCAAGAAGTATCGCCCGAATCATTTCGTCGGTCTTTTTCATATGCTCACGCTGATCCACTTGTATGAGAAACATGCTCAACATATCGTTCCCCGTAAAATACTTCATGGCAGTCGTCGCAGGGATCAAAATGGCTTCATCGAAATTCATCCCATGCATTGCCCCCTTTTCTTTCAGCGTCCCAATGACCGTAAAACGTTGATCTCCCATTTGTATATGTTCCCCAAGCGGATATGTGCCGACAAACAACTTTTTCACAACATCGCTTCCCAAAATTACCACCTTGCCATATTCAACGCCATCCTCTTTTGATAAAAAACGGCCCCGTTCTATTTCATAGTTCCGAATCGCCAAATACGCATCCCCCACCCCATCTACCGATCCGCGGTAGCTCCGATCTGCATATTTAAGCAGAAGGGGTCTACTGACAACCGGTGTGATCGCTTTGGCATACGGAACCCCATCTCGAACGAAATCGGCATCCCCCATACGGAGGCCACGTGAACGTCCGGAAAAGGTGCGCCGTTCCTCATCAGTCAGCTCTTTCGGGCGGATTGAAAGGAGGTGTGTTCCCATTTTTTCGATCATCCCAACAGACAACCGTTTACCCCCTTCCACGATAGAAGACATGGCAATGACCGACGCCACACCGATAATGACCCCCAACATGGTCAGGCCAGACCGGAGTTTATTGGCCCCCAGATTTTTGATGGCGTCACTTAAAATTTCAACAATGTCCATTCAGAATGTCCCCTACCACCTGACCATCTTTAATGGTGATCATCCGATCTGCGAGTGAGGCGATCCCCGTATCATGCGTCACCAAAATCAACGTATGACCGTTCTGATGCAAAGCAATGAGAAGACGGATTACCTCCGCTCCGGAGACCGAATCAAGATTCCCAGTTGGTTCATCCGCAAGGATCATGTCCGGTGAGTGAACGAGCGCACGGGCAATGGCGACACGCTGTTGCTGGCCCCCCGAGAGCTGATTGGGGCGATGATCCATCCGGTCAGAAAGCCCCACCTGTCCCAGTGCTTCTGCAGCTTGCTCCATCCGACGTTTTCTTGAAACCCCCGCGTAAGAAAGTGGAAGGGCAACATTGGAGAGGGCGGTCTGACTTCCCAGTAGATGGAAGGTCTGGAAGACAAATCCAATCTTTTTATTACGGATACGTGAGAGTGTTTTGTCGGATGCTTCGTGGACAGCGATGCCATCGAAACAGTAGCGGCCGGAGGTAGAATGAGAAAGACATCCCAAAATATCCAAGAGGGTGGTCTTACCACTCCCAGAGGGGCCAACAATGACAACAAACTCGCCGCGGCGAATGGTCAGGCTAATGTTTTGGAGGACAGGGACTTCCTGCCCCCCCATTTGATAGGTTTTCCCTATGGAGATCAATTCGATCAACATAGAACAATTACCGAGCGGTGCTGAAACTATTCCTCTGCCTGGCGGGCTCGGTAGGCGCTTGGTTTTTTTCGCATTCGGATGGTCTGAGGCGTCACCTCTACCAATTCTTCGTCAGAGATAAACTCCAGTGCCCTTTCCAGCCCCATCTCCCTGTACGGAACGATCTTGACCGCAATATCCGAGGTGGACGACCGCATATTGGTCAACTTTTTCTCTTTGGTCGGATTGACGTGCATATCATCTGTCCGTGAGTTCTCACCACAGATCATCCCTTCATAGACTAATTCTGTCGCTTGGATAAACAACTGTCCGCGCTCTTGTAAAGCGTTCAAGGCATAGGAGGTGACCTTGCCCCTCCGATCTGATATGAGGGCACCGTTTGTCCGTGCTTCGATCGTTCCTTGCCACTCGTCATAGCCGTCGGATAGATGATTCATAATTCCCAACCCTTTGGTATCTGTCAAAAAATCTGTTCTGAAACCGATCAAGCCCCGTGCCGGAATCCGGAACTCCATCCGCACCCGCCCACTCCCATGGTTGACCATTTTAATCATCCGGCCCCGTCGCGCACTTAATTTTTGTGTCATGATCCCGATAAACAGATCTGGACAATCTACAAAGAGAAGTTCCATCGGCTCCATTCGTTTTCCATCTACTAGGCGGGTAACCACCTCCGGCTTACCGACCTCCAGTTCATATCCTTCGCGGCGCATCGTCTCAATGATAACCGCAATCTGCAGCTCTCCTCGTCCGACGACACGAAAGGAATCGGTACTGGTACCGGGTTCCACACGGATACTCACATTTTTAAGGAGCTCCCGATCAAGTCGCTCTTTCAGGTGACGGGAGGTCAGATACTTTCCCTCTTTGCCGGAAAAAGGAGAGGTGTTGACGGAAAAGACCATTGCCAGGTTCGGCTCATCAATTCGCAAAGGGGGAAGCGGGTGTGGGTCGTTCTCATCTGCAATCGTCTCACCGATCGTGATTGTCTCGCTTCCGGCAATTGACACAATCTCGCCTGCTTGGGCTTCAGCCACCTCTTCCTGCTTGAGTCCAGTGAAGACATGTAACTTGCTCACTTTCATCTTTTCCTGTGAGCCATTCAATTTACAAACGGTCACGATTTCGCCCTGGCGAATCGTTCCATTTACAATCCGTCCAATCGCAAGCCGTCCGAGATAATCGCTGTAATCAATGTTGGTCATCAGCAATTGAAGGTTTTTGGTTGGATCAACCTGAGGAGGGGGAATGGCCGTGAGGATTGTTTTGAAGAGAGGATCAAGGGTTGTCGTTTCGTCCGAGAGATTCAATTTTGCAATGCCGAATTTTGCGATGGCATAGACAATCGGAAACTCAATCTGATGCTCGTTGGCATCCAGATCAATGAAAAGGTCATAGACTTCGTTGACGACTTCGGCAATACGGGCATCGGGGCGATCTATTTTGTTGATGACCACAATGGCCGGTAGATTTGCCTCCAACGCCTTACGAAGGACAAAACGGGTTTGTGGCATCGGTCCTTCAGAAGCATCCACCAGCAACATCACACCATCCACCATATTAAGAACCCGTTCGACCTCGCCGCCAAAGTCAGAGTGGCCTGGGGTATCCACAATGTTCAGCTTGATATTGTCGTAGAAAACGGAGGTGTTCTTTGCGAGGATTGTGATGCCCTTTTCACGTTCCAGATCGGTATTGTCCATGACCCGATCTTGCACCACCTGATTTGCTCGGAAGGTGCCACTTTGTTTGAGGAGGGCATCGACCAATGTTGTCTTCCCATGATCAACGTGGGCGATGATGGCCAGGTTGCGAATGTCTTCTCGTATCATTTTCCCCTTGTTGTAATAATGAGTATGTGAAAACGGAAATGATACTGGAAGGGGGTTGCTTTTGTCAAATAAATTCAGGACTAAAAACTCAGCCGTAGGCCCTCTTGGAGTAGTATTGCCTGCCCACCCCCTTTCAATTCCTCCACCTGGCGCTTGATTTCGGCCAGATAGACCGGCTTCATGTGGTACAAATAAAGTGTCAAGTCTGGGCGCTTCAGTTTGGTAAACTCTATCTGAGCAGATAGCGGTGTCAGGTGGCCCGCCACTTGAGCGAGAGCAGCAAGTTCGTTTGGAAACGAGGCTTCGATAAAAGCAGCTTTTAACGTAGTGACTCTGGATGCCACTTTCCACAGGGTGTCCGTTGCAAAGGTATCCCCGCTAAAGACAACGGCGGCATTCTTTTCTTCGATGACGTAACCAACCGATGGAACGACATGATTAACCTCAATGGGCGTGATTTTCATCCGTTCTAATTCAAAAGATTCTCCCACCTTGACCTTCCGATACCGGAAGATCGGATTTTCCCCTGAAGGAATCTGGGTAAAATCGGGCCAGAGACGGTCGTTAAAAAAATGGTTTCGGAGTGTGTCAATCACTGCTCCGATGCTGATGATCACAACCGGTTCTCTGATTCGGCCAAGGAGAATTTCAGACAGAGAAGCGAGGCCTGCTGTGTGGTCTAAATGAGCGTGGGTGAGAAGAATATATCGAACCGCAATGACCTCTTCTAACGGCAGAGCACCACAAAGTGTTCCTGCATCCAGGGCAACCGTCTGATTGATCAAAAACCCGGTCTGGGAATAGCGTATTGTTTCCTCATGGTTGGTAGCAAGAAAATCCCCTCCATGGCAGCCCAATACCCTTATTTTCATTGTGCCTCACAAATCCTTCATTTTTTCCAGAAATTTCAGAAGAGAAAACTGCGGGAAAATATCAACGCAACACCCGTCCGTCAAGACCTCCCCCTAATCCTACAGCCCCAAATAACCTGAGTCGTTGCCAGAGCGACTTTGTATCTCTCTGGCCCTTCGGAGTACCCACACGTGGCTTTTTTCTTTCGTTTAAACAGACTGAGAGGCAATCTCAGCCAGCTCTTTGGCCATCTGCGACATCAATGTGGCATCTTCTCCTTCAAGCATGATGCGCAGCAGGGGTTCGGTCCCGGAGTAACGAACTAAAACCCGCCCAGACCCCTTGAGTTTTTCCTCACAGGCCATGATCGCGGCAGATAGCCCAGTCATGTCCGAGAGAGGCGGTCTTCTGGTAACCCGAACATTCTCAATAATCTGTGGAAACGGGACCATACACGAGGCAATCTTCGATACGGGTTCCCCCGTCCGCTTCAGCAAAGAGAGAAACTGCATGGTCGTTACCATCCCATCCCCGCTGGTATTGTGGTTCAGAAACATGACATGCCCGGACGGTTCTCCCCCCAGATTGTATCCCCCACGTAACATCTCCTCCAGCACATAGCGATCCCCTACTTTCGTACGAACCACCGCGATACCACTTTTGCGAAGGATGTGCTCTACGGACAATGTGCTCATGATGGTGGTTACCAGCGTGTTTTTATTCAAATTATTTTGACGAAACAAAT
>Ga0209082_1000315_pt1 | contig 19454 bp, 22 predicted proteins | sample ColdCreekSource_FD_184127 | JGI IMG/M metagenome (GOLD analysis project Ga0209082, IMG submission 184127) | Groundwater microbial communities from Cold Creek, Nevada to study Microbial Dark Matter (Phase II) - Cold Creek Source (SPAdes) (version 3) | ecosystem: Environmental > Aquatic > Deep...
CACTGGAAAGAACAATCACTTTTTTGATGGCGCACCCTAAAAATATTTTTTCTCTATCAAATAATCTTGCACGTACTCTTTTACTCCCTCTTCCAGCGTACAAAAGGATTTCTTGTATCCGACTGCGCGCAGCTTGGAAATATTGGCCTCTGTAAAGTATTGATATTGATCACGAATATCAAGCGGGGTATCTACCCATTCGATCTGCGGAGATTTGTTAACTGCATTGAAGATATTTTTGGACAGGTCAAGAAAGGTGCGGGGTTGAGATGATCCCAGATTGTAAATGCCAGATGCTTTCCGATGTTCCATGAAAAAGAGACATGTACCCACGACATCTTTGACATAAACAAAATCCCGAGATTGTTCGCCGTCTCTATACAGGGGATGATGTGACCGAAAGAGTTTTGTAATTCCATTTTCTTTGATCTGATTGTATGCATGTAGAATCACCGAGGCCATTCTTCCTTTATGATATTCGTTTGGGCCATATACATTAAATAATTTGAGGCCTACCCAGAAAGTGGGTTGACGCGTTTGTTGCAATACCCACTGATCGAAATCATTTTTTGATTCACCATATGGATTGAGCGGTTTTAGTTTGTAAATGGTTTCATGATCGTCACGGTACCCCCATTCACCCATACCATATGTTGCTGCCGAAGAGGCGTATACAAGCGGTAAGTTCCCTTCGACACAGATGTCCCACACTTCTTTTGAATAATACAGATTGAGCCTGTTTAGGATTGTTCTATCAAATTCGGCTGTGTCGGTTCGCGCCCCCAGGTGAAACACAAATGAAACAAGCTGCAGGTTTTCTCTTAGCCATTTTGGAAATTCATCGCGATGGATCTTTTTTGAAAACCGCTTGTTTTTTAGGTTTTTATCTTTTCTCATATCAGAAAAATCATCTACGAGCAGAAGATCAGAGAGGCCCTCGCAGTTGAGTTGGCTCACCAAACAACTTCCTATAAACCCTGCGGCCCCGGTGACGACGATCATCGTTTTGCCTTTTTCTGTTTCATCCGATGAACGGCGCCAAAAAGCTCGGTGATAATTTTCAGAGCCGCAAAGCTGGTTATGTCAGAAATATCAAGTGGTGGCGCCACCTCCACCAAATCAGCGCCGACAAGAGGGAGAGAATCCAGCGAGCGAATCAACGTCATGATATCGCGTGGAGTCAACCCACCCGCATCGGGGATACCGGTTCCCGGCGCAAAGGCCGGGTCAAGGACATCAATGTCAATTGAGAGGTAAACAGATGAGAGTGCCGCCATCCGTTCGACAATTTCTTTGGCGATGACACGCATTCCCCGTTCTGCCACCTCATAAGCAGGATAGACCTTTATCTGATGTTTCTGGATAAATCTCAATCCTTCTTTTTCAAAACAGCGGGTGCCAATTAGAATTGTATCTTTCGGTGAGAAATGGGCCAACTCCATCGTTCTGCGAAGGGGACAGGCATGAGAATAGTCGGAGCCATCAAATTGATCTGAGAGATCGGTATGGGCATCCACAAAAATGAGACCGATCGGTCCAGATGTCAATTTATCATAAGCACGGTGTACTGGAATGGCAATAGAATGATCCCCGCCCAACGTCAAAACAAAGGATTGTCTTGCTCGTTTTTCGATCTCTTGCTCAATGGATGGGAACCCTGCGACAAAATCGTCGCCCCACGTAAGGTTTCCATCGTCTCGGATGACGAGGTCATCCAAAATCTCTCCGGTCTCTAAGACGGGGGGGACATTTGTGGAAACTTCACGAATTCGATCGGGGCCGAGTGCTGCCCCTCGGCGGTAACAAACCGCGCCATCATACGGAATACCGATAATCGTAATGTCTGGGGAAGTGGCCCCAGGACGATTGAGGCCGGCCCACAATAAATTGGATACCAAACTAGAAGATTCCAAATCCCCTCCGGCCAAAAGAAAAGGCATCCACTGCCGAGAAAATAAAAAGAATCACATTGAATAGCATCGCAGGTGGCCAGTAATCGCTGATCATATAAGCGAATCCACAGATGACCAAGAAGACAATACCCCGAACATATTGCCGTAGAAAAAGGTGTCCCAAACCTGCAAAGACAAGTGATAAAACGGCTACCGCAACCGGCTTGAGTAACGACGGGGAAATGGGTGCGTCCACCTGCTGAATGTCATCGCTCATGAGCCTGGTCCATAAAGTTGTGTGGCGGCCTCGCTAGGTGTCATCCCCTTTTTCTTTGCAAGTGCAAAAACGGCCTTGAGCTGATTGTAAACAGAGCGCCCTTGTTCTGCAAGGTCGGGCGGTGTCACACGCGTGTCAGGGCCCATTGAAAGGCTGCCCCGAATGATCCAATCTGGGGCATACAGAATGTCATGTCTCTGTAGAAGATCGGCCACATCCTTTTCTTTGAGTTGGTTTGGGGCGGATCCCGCGATGATTTTACATGAAAGACGTGGCACCGTCTGTTCGTTCAAAAACCGCTCCATGGCGCAAGGAGAAAAGATGTCCACATCCATACGATAAATTTCGTGACCTAACAAAGGAGTGGCATTGAACTCACGAACCCCGATCGCCACATGGGCCGGATCACTATCAGAGATATAAAGTGTTGCGCCGGTCGTATGAAGTTGTTTTGCCAACAAATAGGCAACCTCATCAAATCCCTGAATCGCCACGCTCCGACGGCAGAAAGAGATGTCACCAAAAACTTCTTCCAAGCATGCCTGCATACCACAGAAGAGGTTGTGTGCGATTGTTTCGTGTTGGGTTTCGAAAGGAACCATTTGTATGACAAACCATCAACCAAACTTCTGGCGCGACGTCAGCAATTGGATCGCGTAGCAGGTTTTTATTTTGGCGTGCTTGAAATGTTGTCCACCGTCTATTTCCACCACCAGCCCCCATTGTTCCCCCCCGCTTGCGGGGGGGGTAGGGGGGGAATCATCACTCGCACACAAAACCCGCGTCCCCCTCCTCCCACAAAAGAAATCGGCCACCATGTCGCCTTCGTTGGACGAGGCTTTGATAATGCGTTCAAATAGGGCTTCGGGTTTTTGGGTGGGGTAGCCAATTCGTTCATGTGCTACAGGTGCGATGATGGAGATATTCCAAACATCATCCAGCGGTGCACCTGCCGATTTAACTTGGTCGCGGCATGGGAATACGTCTTTTGAGCATAGGGCGATTTTGGAAAGTTGGGAGGGAGCGCCATAGAAATTTAAGTTAGCAGGTTTTTGTTTGCGGTAATAACGGCAACGTCTCGTTTCTTGAAATCACCATCGTCTGTTAACAACTTCAACCCTTTTTTTTTGCACAGGGTTACCAGAACATCGTCGTTAAAATCAGAGTCGCCCAACGCATACCCATCAAGTAATGTGTCAATCATAAGTGATTCAAAACCGCTTTCTATGCGCGTACAGTCTTTCAACACGCGCTTTATATCGGAGGCGATCTCTTGCGCAACGGGCTTAAAATATTTACTTTTGCGGAATTGCTTGAATTTGGACGACGGGGATAGGAGTCTCCATTTTAATTTGGCGTAGGTGTTAATAAATTCGGAAACGATCAGAACATCAATATAGATGCGGCTTCGAGCGGAAAAAATCTTGGACAAGGCTTGAGAATAGACGTCGACTCGCTTGTCTTTAAGATTTTGTGGGCCATAGACAAACATCCATACATTCGTATCTAACAGTAATTTATCCGAAGACTTAAAGTCATAACTGGCGATTTCTTCCACACTATGCGCCATGCTCGCCATCTCCCAACGTTTCCTGAACCGCCCGCTCAAATTTTTGAGGGTCTTTAAAGTATAGTTTGGCTGTTTCAATTACTCGTTTTAATAAACCTAGATCATCGGGTTCCATATCCTGAACCTTGAGCAACGAACGTATTTTCGCTTCGCTGAATTTGCAGTATAACTGGCCAATTGCGGCATTCAAAAACGCTGAAGTCAAGGTAGAAATGTTATGGAATGAGAGCGTGACACCCCTTCCTTCGTTCAGGACGGTGGCAAGGCGATCATAAACTTTTTGTCCATCGCTGGAGGCAACGCAAAGGGGGCTACCTACGATTTCAAATATGGAAAGCACCAAATTGTTGTTCATAATAATTTCCTTAAAATATGTCGGCTTCCGATAATTCGGAAGAGAGCAGATAGGAACGTGTATCAGCGGTATTAATCTCCACGCTTACCACTGTGCCCGGAAAAGGCTGTTGTAATAGAGCAGTAACACTTTTACCCTGTTCTCGCCGCCAATATCCGGCATCCGACACAATTTGAATGCGGCCGCCATTCAAATCAATGAACTCCCCCAGGAGCTTTAAACCCAGCCCGCCTGGGATTTCACCGCACTTCGTTGTATTACGTTCTTCAGTGGCCCATACGATTGCTTTTTCCGGTGCCAGATCAAGGCCGACACTTTCCTTTATTTTTTGGCGTATTCCAATACCCAAGTCGGTTACGGAAAAATCAAGCCGATGTTTTTTGGGGAAAAACTGCCCGCAGCTAAAAATTCCCTGTTCGGTTTGTGAGTGTAACACTGCATTACTGAAAATTTCAAAAATGCTTTCGCGGAACTTTTTCAGTAGTCCCGGTGACATAACAGGCATTTCCAAGCGTTGAATCAACTCCGTCTCCATATAGCCTGCAAAATAACGATCGTCTTTCACATCAAAACGTTGATAGGGAATAGTTGTTTTCCATGTATCGGGAATTTTTTCGCGTCCATAATGACTAAGAAACCCATTTTTTGACAGAACTTTTCCCACATCAGGGTGGACATTTTTCAATGTGATCATATTCAATTTCTTGCCCAGACGGTAAAGAATTGCGCCCAATGCCGCACACATATCGGCGTCAAACCAAGTTGTTCCGCCCATGTCAATGTCAATATCATCAAATAGACAATCTTTTGTTTCCGCCCACAGACCAACCAACGCCTCAAAACCTGCTTGATCATGGCTAATTTTTTGCAGAGAGTACTTCATCCCCTCACCTCTACAGATGTAATCCCCTGTCCAGACTTCCTCAAATTCCCTTTGCCCCCGCGGCCGTTGGGGGGGGACGTGCGGCTTGACCTCGATGGCCGCCACATCGTGGAACACCACCTGTATTTAGTCATACGGTTAAGTGGCTTTGATTTGTAGTAAAAATATCGGGTGTTGTATTGTAGAAGTCCAGTATAGCCTCAAACGGGGGGTGTCGTTCAATGGCACTTCATCCAGCACTTCGAAGACACTCCCGTGTCCCGGCTAGTTGCCCTTAAGTACCACCCCCCCCTTCCCCACGATCCAGCCTTTTCGGCCTGGCGTGAAGGCGATCCCATTCAGACGTTGCACCACCCCACTATCTGCAGGAGACCATCTTTTCCCTTGATCGGAGGTATGGAGAATCAATCCCATATCACCTACAATCCATCCTTCGTCGCCCCGCATCTCCATGTCAAAGAGCGATAAGCTTGTGCTCGATTCCTGCCGAGACCAATTTTTTCCACCGTCGGTTGTCATAAAAATGACCCCTTCGCCCCCAATGACCCAAGCCGTTTTTCGATCCTTCAATACTATTTTTGTCAGTTGGGCCTTTGTGAAGTGTGGAGAAACCGTCCACTGATTTCCACCATCTTGTGTGCGGATCAGTGTCCCATCATTGCCAATTGCCCATCCAAAACTTTCATCCAGAAAAACGACATCGGTTAGGTTTGAAAGGGTTTGACTGAATTGAAGGCGCCATTTCTTTCCTCCATCAGTTGTTTTAAAAATAAGTCCTGTTTCCCCCACAATCCAACCGGTTTTAGGATTCAAGAAAAAGATGGTGCTAAAATCAGCCTCGATCAACTGAGGTTGCACCTTCCAGTGTCGGCCCGCATCTATCGTATGCAGGAGGAGACCTTTTTCACCAACCAGCCACCCTTCTTTCAGCGAAACAAAATCAACCGAGAAGATTGAGTGGTCACTTTTAATCTCCTGAGTATCCCATTCATTGCCGCCGTCTTGTGTATGAAAAATCAGACCTCCCTCTCCGACAATCCAGCCGGTTGATTCGTTGATCAACTGGATGTCAAACAGTCGTTCAGAAAAACCGCGCGCCTGTGCCTTCCATGTTGCTCCGCCATCGGCGGTATGAAGAATCACCCCCCCCCATCCGACCACCCAGCCTTGTTTCGGAGAGGGGAAAGAGATTCCTTCCATCGTCTGCTCTAGCGGCAGGGTCTGTTTATTCCACTTGGCACCACCATCCTCTGTTTTCAAAAAGATGCCCGATCCTCCCACAATCCAGCCCGATTGCTCATCAGAAAATTGAACGCCCAATAACATGTTTTGAGAGAGACTTTTTTGAGAGACCCAATGCCCTCCGCCATCGGTTGTATGTAAAATCGTCCCCATCCGCCCCACCGCCCATCCAACAGAACGGTTGATGAAAAAGAGCGATTCTAATGGGTAGTGTGTTCCACTCTTTTGCGGCTGCCAATGTTGGCCGCCATCTTCCGTATGAAGAATCAGGCCATCCCATCCGACAATCCAGCCGATTTTTGAATTGATAAAGAAGACCTCTAGTAATGGGTTGGTTCCGAGTTTTTGTGTGTCCCAGTTTTTCCCGCCGTCGCTTGTGGAGAGAACGGTTCCATCACCCCCAACCGTCCATCCGTTTTTAAGGTCACTGAAATAAACGTCCCATAACCATGGATGTGCAGGGGTTGGCTGCTCTGTCCATTTCCTCCCCCCGTCATCAGTGTGAAGGATTTTTCCTGTCCAACTGACCGCCCAACCGTGGAGGGCATCTGGAAAATGGATCGAAAAAAAACGTTCTCCCTTTTCTTTGTATTGTGCTTGCCAATGAACCCCTCCATCCGTTGTATGCAGGATGGCCCCTTCTCCTCCGACCGCCCACCCTTTCCTTTCCGAGATGAAATGGGTTCCCCAGAGGCCGTTGGAATTGACCTCCCCCTGTTGAATAATCCATTGAGGATCGCCTGAAAGCGATGCACCCCTGACAGTGGCCGTGCATAGAAGAAGCATCTGTATGAAAAAAAATAAACGGTTCATACCTTGTTTCATCTTTTACCTGTCGTCATGGTGAGTCTGTCGAACCATCGGGGTGACAAGGGGTGCGACCCCTGCGGGGGGTGCGACCCTTGCGAGTGGTGTGACCTCTGCGACTGATTTGAAGAGACATTGCCCCCATGATAAACTCCTCAATCACCGCCCGTAAATAGGCCAGATGGCCTCTCCATTATGCAAAATACATTTACCATTAAGACGCCCGCAAAAATCAATCTCTATCTTGATGTTCTGAATAAAAGAGAGGATGGCTATCACAACATCCTCTCCCTCATGACGATGGTCGGATTGTATGACCGATTGACCTTTTCTGAAATACGGTCCGGTATTCGGCTCTCCGTAAATTCTGCAAAAGGTGTTACCTCAATAAAAGTTCCTGAGGATCATACCAATCTGGTCTTTCGGGTGGCGGAGTTGGTTTTACAGGAAATATCCCCTCGTCGTCGAGAGGTGCGACCTCTGCGAGGGGTCACACCCCTCGCAGGGGTTTCCATTCATTTAGATAAAAGGATTCCGGTTGCCGCTGGATTGGGTGGGGGGAGCAGCGATGCCGCAGCAACACTGATAGGACTCAATCGTCTCTGGTCGCTTCAATGGTCGCATGAGCGGTTGACCGAGCTTGCGGCCCAACTGGGGAGTGATGTCCCATTTTTTCTGCATGGCCCAACGGCATGGGTCTCTGGAAAGGGCGAGCAGATTCAGTATGCCGCTCCCCCCCAATACAGATGGGCCGTCCTTGTCTGTTTACCGATTGCGGTTTCGACGGCATCGGTCTATCAGCAATTTTCAGACGACTGTTTGACAAGGAACAGGGCAGGAGTTAGCATAAGCACCAAACTGGCTACGGAGAAGATAATACACCATTACAATAATCAGCCCTATAACCGATTGGCACATATCACAGAGAAGGCGTTTCCCGTTATTAGGAAAGTTAAAAAAGCACTGCGTGAAAGTGGGGGAGAATTTGTCTTGATGTCTGGAAGCGGGCCAACGGTCTTTGCCCTGTTTCAAGAGAGGGAACAGGCAGACAAAGCAGTAGCGGAAATAAAGACGACCCTTCCATTTGGAAAGACGGTACTCGGTTCTATATTAAAGCGGCGCTTGAAGTATTTTTAGAACTTATCTATTGGGGCGTCGACAAGCGGTAAGTCACGAGACTTTGGATCTCGCATTCCCAGGTTCGAATCCTGGCGCCCCAACCCATCATTTCCCTTGCTTAGGATTACGCACATCCGTATACTAACAGTCTTGGTGATGAGGGAGTTTTCATGGAAAAGGAACTCCTCTCCTCCCACTTCATAAGAACAGGAGTTGCAATGACCGAAAGAGAAATTTTGTCAGCGTTAAGTACCGTGAAAGACACGGACATACAGAAGGATATTGTATCGCTTGGTTTTGTACGGAATGTTCGGATAGATCAGGGACGGGTTGGGTTTGATCTCGTTCTGCCAACTCCGTTGCTCCCCAGCAAAGAATTATTGCGCGAAGAAATCAAAAGAGTGGTACAAACGATTTCCGGTGTTTCAGCGGTCCAGGTGGTTGTCCGTTCTGATATATCCCGAAAGCCAACGGGATCGGATAATAAACTTCCCAATATCAAGAATATCGTTGCAATCGGCAGTGGAAAAGGGGGCGTTGGAAAATCCACCGTCAGTGTCAATCTGGCTGTTGGGCTTGCGAAACATGGAGCAAAGGTGGGGCTTTTGGATGGGGATATTTACGGTCCTTCTCTGCCGATCATGTTGGGCGCGACAGACAAGGATTTATCCGAAGAGGGGGGACGTATTGTTCCCGTTTCGGTACATGGTATCAAGTTTATGTCATTTGGATTTATGGCGAAGGGAGACCAACCGCTCATCTGGCGTGGACCGATGGCACACAAAGCGGTTCAGGAGTCGTTCTTTCGAGTGGACTGGGGAGACCTTGATTATCTGCTGGTGGATATGCCTCCCGGGACAGGGGATGTCCATCTAACCTTGGTACAATCGGTTCCGTTGGTCGGTGCTGTAATCGTTTCTACCCCACAGGATGTCGGCCTGACCATTTCGATGAAGACATTTCGAATGTTTGAGAAGACCCATGTCCATCCGCTTGGCATCATTGAGAATATGAGCCATCACATCTGTTCACATTGTGGATCGCGTGAAGAGATTTTTGGATATGGCATGGTTCGAAAAGAGGCCCAGAAATTAAACATTCCATTCCTCGGTGAAATTCCACTTGACATAAAGATTCGCCAATGTACAGATGAAGGTGTCCCGATTGTACTAACTGGGACGGCGACTCCGATCGGAAAAACCTATCTTGATATTATTGAACGGGTCGTTGGCCAAATCAGTCTTCGAAATTATCAAGAACGTCCGATTCAGATGATTGAGGAACCGGAAGAAAATGCCGAAACCTTTTCGGTATAGGTTGTCTCGGCCATTCTTTCCGTTTTGTCACTGCGGGAAATTATGAAGCGTTCGTCAGAAAATCGGCCACTCTCTGTCGTGAAGAAGGGGAATCAATCGGTTTTGATTACATGGGACGACGGGCATATCAGTCGGTACGATTTTCGATACTTGCGCCAACAGTGTGCCTGTGCGGGTTGTGTAGACGAAGCCACAGGGCTTCCGAGACTTGATCCCAATACCGTCCCGCTTGATCTTTCTGGGTTGAAAATTGAACAGGTGGGAAATTATGCACTGAGCTTTTCGTTTTCTGATAATCACAATACGGGTATTTATCATTTTGGCCATTTGCGTGGAATCTGTCCGTGCGATATATGTAAAGTATTGGTTTAGTTTTTTGAGAGCCATTGTGCAATGAGAACAGACGATCTTATTAAGGTGAAGGCGGAGGTTATTGATAGCAGTCGCTGTCGTTTTGTGGTGGATCGGCCTATCCTCAGAATGGGGGGATCGCTTCAATTTCGGGACAAAGGGGATGCGAAGGGGTTTCCGTTGGCGGCTGCGCTTTTTGAAATGGACGAGGTGATCGGTTTGCTGTTGGCTGGGGACAAGGTGGTTGTAGAAAAACGAGGTGAAGAGGCATGGACGTCCTTCGGGAAAAAGGTGGGTGGGGTGATTCGATCGGCCATTCAGAATGAAGCGGCCTTGATTGCGTCTGGAATGAATGTTCCTCTAAGCGTTGCGGTAGAAGAGCGGATACGCACAAAGATGGAGCATCTCTTAAAGACGGAGATTAACCCATCGGTTGCGGGACATGGGGGTCAGGTCACTTTACTAGATGTAAAAGGAAGTGTCGTTTATATCAAAATGGGTGGCGGGTGTCAGGGGTGTGGATCGGCTTCGGTTACCTTGAAGGAGGGGATTGAAAAAACGATCCATCAATATGTTCCTGAGGTTACAGAAATTTTAGATATTACCGATCACGCCGGTGGAAAGAATCCGTATTATGCTCAAAATTAGCGCAGACATTCAAAACATCCCGCCTTATTTGCCCGGCAAACCGATTGAAGAATTGGAACGGGAAGAGGGAATTGTTGGGGCGATCAAACTTGCTTCCAACGAGAACCCACTCGGCGCGTCCCCAAAAGCAACGGCCGCACTCCGCAACAGTTTACAGGGAATGTATCGCTATCCAGATGGGGGGTGTTACTATCTGAAACATGCCTTGTCAGACCGATGGAAGGTAACTCCGGGACAGATTGTCATCGGTAATGGATCCAACGAGATCATCGAGTTAATCGTTCGAACGCTTATTCTCCCGGGGGATGAAGCGGTCATGGCCCATCCCAGCTTCTCGCTTTACTCAATCATGGTGCAGGCAGGACACGGGAAAACAATTCGTGTTCCACTCCGAGATGGATGTCATGACCTTGTCCGTATGGCGCAGGCAGTCACGTCCAAGACAAAGTTAATTTTTATCTGTAACCCGAACAATCCAACCGGGACCATTGTCCGAAAACAAGAAGTAGAATTGTTCTTAAACCGCCTTCCCCATCACCTTCTTGTGGTGTTTGATGAGGCTTATGCAGAGTATGTAACAGACCCAGATTTTCCCTCTACGATTGATTATATCCGCAAAGAGATACCTCGAAAACCGGCCATCATGACGTTACGAACCTTCTCAAAAATATATGGTCTGGCCGGTCTGCGGGTGGGATATGGTTTGAGTCGGCCTGATTTGATAGACTCCCTCAACCGAGTTCGCCAACCGTTTAACGTCAGTTTTCCGGCACAGCAGGCGGCGCTCGCTGCCTTGTCGGACGAGAACCATGTTGCGAAGTCTTTAAAAACAAATCGTGAGGGGATGAACGATCTGACCCGCGCGTTCAACCGCTTGGGAATGACGTTTCTTCCTTCTCAAGCCAATTTTGTCTATTTCGGCATGAAGAGTGCTGTCGTTGCGAAAGGGGTTTATATGAGCCTTCTGGAAAAGGGGGTAATCATTCGCTATTTTCAAGACAAGTTTCTTCGTGTGACCATCGGAAAACCGAGTGAAATGAGCCGATTTATTCAAGCATTAGAGGAGGTTTTATTGAGATGATCATTGTGTTGAAACCGGGTGCGTCAGATGCCGAAGTGGAGCAGATCACCCGCAAGATAAAAGAGATGAATCTGGCCCCGTTTGTTACAAAGGGCGAGGAGCGGACGATCATTGGGGTGATCGGAGATGAACGCCTCCTCCAGAACAAACCACTCACCGGTTTTCCAGGTGTGGAGAAGGTGTTGCCCATTTTGGCCCCTTATAAATTGGTAAGCCGGGAATTTAAAAAAGAAAATACGGTTGTCGAAGTAGGGGATGTACGGATCGGAGGAAACAAGGTGATCATGATGGCTGGTCCCTGCTCGGTGGAAAATCAGGTGCTCCTGACATCCATTGCCCATGAAGTCAAAGAAAGCGGGGCGACGATTTTAAGGGGAGGGGCTTTTAAGCCGAGGACATCACCCTATGCCTTTCAAGGGTTGGGAGAAGAGGGGCTGGAGTATCTGGCCGAAGCAAAGGCGGCGACGGGGCTTCCAATTGTTACGGAATTGATGGACCCACGGGATATGCCCTTGATGCTAAAATATACCGACATTATTCAGATCGGCGCGAGAAACATGCAAAATTTTCGTCTGTTGTCGGAGGTTGGTTCGTACGACAAACCGGTGATGTTAAAGAGGGGACTTTCGGCGACGATCAAGGAGTTTTTATTGTCTGCGGAATATATTTTATCCGCTGGGAATCATCGAGTCATTCTTTGCGAACGGGGAATTCGGACGTTTGAGACCGCCACACGGAATACGTTGGACCTCTCGGCCATTCCGGTGATTAAGCAGCTCTCTCATCTTCCGATTATCGTGGACCCAAGCCATGCCGTCGGAAAGACCGATCTGGTGGCGCCGATGGCGATGGCTGCTGTGGCAGCCGGCGCAGATGGCTTGATGATTGAAGTCCACTCCAAGCCGGAAGAGGCATACTGTGATGCGGAGCAGGCGATGCTGCCCAAAGATTTCAAAACGCTTATGGTTCAACTCAAGCAGATCGCTGCCGTTATTGGCCGGGAAATGTAAAGTCAGCCGCAGAGCGTTGAGTTTTCCATCGCAGCCACCAAGCAGCAGGTTGGTGTTTGATCTGCGATCCCATTGAGACCTTCATATTTTTTTGATGGTTCCTATGCCCCTTCATCCCCCATTATTCAAACAACTCACCCTCATCGGGGTGGGACTGATCGGTGGGTCACTGAGTGCCATATCAAAGAAAAAAGGGCTTGTCGAACGTGTTGTTGGATACGATATCGTATCGGCCTCACTTGAGAGAGCGGTTTCGCTTGGCGTCATTGATGAGGCGAGAGAACGCTTGTCTCATGCCGTCGAAAAGGCCGATCTCGTGGTATTGTCCACACCGGTGGGTAATTTCAACTCTTTATTAAAAGAGATTGCAGGTCATCTAAAGCCGGGCGCTATTGTGACCGACGTCGGGAGTATCAAGGGGGATTTGGTGGCAGAGATGGAGGCACATCTCCCCTCCACGGTTTTTTTTGTGGGGGGACATCCGATTGCAGGACGTGAAAAATCAGGTGTGGATGCGGCGACCACAAACCTATTTTATGGAAGCCGAACGATCCTCACACCGACCCGCAACACCCAGATGGATGCCCTTAAAAAAGTGGCCCTTTTATGGGAGGGTGCGGGGGCAACGGTCATTCAGATGAGTCCTTACGATCATGATCGTGTTTTCGGTGCGGTGAGTCATCTTCCTCATTTGGTTGCCTATGCGTTAATGGATGTCATGCTTCATCCCAACCTTGTCACGATGGATCCCGTCCGGTTTTCTGCGGGTGGCCTGAGAGATTTTACCCGCATTGCAGCAAGCTCTTCCGAGATGTGGCGCGATATCTTTTTGTTCAATAAGAAGACGATGTTGGAGATGATTGAGTTGTACCAGGAGTCGCTTGACCGAATAAAAGAGATGATTGTGGAGGAAGATCGCGATGGATTGTTGGATTTACTGAACAAGGCCAAAACGGTTCGCCAGAAAATCATTTCAGAAACTGGGTAATTATGGCTTTCTCTGGAAATACCCAGTATGAAGGGTTGGCGCTCATTGCCGATCCGATTCATAACTACATCACCTTTACTGTCCCCTTCGGCAAGAAGGACGAGGTAACCGAAAAAGAGATCATTGACTCAAAATGGGTGCAGCGGCTTCGGTATATCAACCAATTACAATCGGCCCGTTGGGTTTATCCCTCTGCTGAACATTCGAGATTTGTCCATTCACTGGGGGCGATGCACATTGCCGGCCGATTTGCCCGGCACCTCTATCCCTCGCTCAAGCAGGTTGTTCCAGATGCCCCATCACTCGGTTTGATTGAATCCATTTTGCGTCTCTCTGTATTACTGCACGACGTGGGACATGGCCCATTTTGTCATTTTTTCGATCATAACTTTTTGAATGAATATGCCCTGACGCATGAGAAACTGGGCCAGGCGATTATTAAAAACGAACTGGCGCCACTTCTTTCGCGTGTCCGCCGATCACCGTCTGCAGCCTATGAGAAGGGGGAGGCCATTGAACCGGAACAGATCGCTTTCTTAATCGGCAAAGATGAAAAAGAAGTGGTGCCTACACATTATCCACGCTGGCTCACGATCTTAAAACCGCTTTTTTCCGGTATTTTTACAGCCGACAACATGGACTATGTGTTGCGTGATTCCTATCTGTGTGGGATTGCAACAGGCCCGGTGGATATAGATCGTCTTATCTATTACACCTATTTCACCCAACAGGGGCTGACGCTCCATCAGGCAGGGCTTTCGGCGTTGACGATGTTTTTGAATGCCCGTTCTTATCTCTACTACAACGTCTACTATCACCGCACCACCCGTGCACTCGACATTCAGTTAAAGGAAATTTTTTATCAAACCCTTCATTTGATCTTTCCGCATAATCCACTTGATTGCTTGGATGACTACATTGATTTAACCGATTGGTCACTCCTTTTGGAGGTCAAGTCATGGGAGAGATCAAGATCAAGAAAGAAGCAAGCCCTTTTTGAGAAATGGAACAAAATTTTGTTAAGGGACGTCAAGTGGAAGATGGCCTATGAAAGGACATTTTCCATAACGAAACGGGTAGACTTGGAAAGGGTGGTTGATCCAAATGGGGTTGAGAAGAAGATACGACGACGGCTTCCTACTTCACTGAAAACAGTTTCTTTTCAGGTGGACATGGCCGTACAGGACCCACGTCCAAACGATCTGGCGCGCATGGGGGAACGACAACTCTATGTTTATAACCCCTCGACTCGGAATACCTCCGCAGAGGGGCTGATGGCCGCCATCGGCTCCATCCCAGCGTTCCTCATTCAATGTAGGATTTTCGCCCTCAATCACGACCACGACACCCTCTTGTCAGGGGTGGCCGAAGCGGTGTTGGATGCCTATTTTTAAGGGCATCCTCCCTAAAAACCTGCTGCGCAATCCAATTGCCGTGGTGCACAGTGCTGCGAGTGCTGCGGGTGCTCGAAATTCTCGTGTACTTCCATTATTCACTTTCCTTGGAAGTATATTTTGGGATAGAGATTTTTAACTCTTTGATTTTTTTTCGAAGGGTATTCCGGTTCATGCCAAGTCGTTGGGCCGCCCTCATCTGATTTCCTTTGACTTGCTCCAGCATCAGCGAGATCAATGGCTTTTCGACCTCTCGAATGACAAGGCTGTGTAGGTCTCTAAGCTCGTACTGCTTTGTTTTTTGAAGGAATTCCCTCAGTTTTTTTTCAACCCACATAGCAAGATTCAGATCGCGCCCTGTGGTATCAGTTTGTTCTTTTTCTGTCATTTTCAAATGGCCTCGTCCAAAATAAGGGGGGAGTCTATCATGCCATATTTTTTTGTCAATATCGTTCTGACCTTGTTTGACTAAAGCTCAATCTTTGATTATCTTTGTGACAAGGGAGACGATGAAAATGTTGAAAACAATAGCAACCATAACGCCCCACTTGAATCTCAAAAAACCCAATTTACTATTGGGTGTCACAGGGAGTATTGCAGCTTACAAGGCAATTCAGATTGTACGAGACCTTGTTGCGGAAGGGGCCTCCGTTCAGACGGTTCTCACCCCTTCTGCCCTCCGGTTTATCCCAGAGATTACATTACGCATTTTATCAGGCCGACCTGTCTTTTCGGATTTGTTCGATCCACATGATGACGTCATCCATCTCCGTTTGGCCGAAGCGGCCGATGCGATTTTGATTGCCCCGGCGACCGCAAATTTTATTTCAAAAATGGCCGTTGGAATGGCCGATACCCTCTTGGGAGCACTCCTCCTCTCTGCACATCAACCGATTCTCATTGCCCCAGCAATGGATGGGGGGATGTGGGATCACCCAACTGTTCAAAAAAACGTGGCGCTCCTTCGAGAGCGGGGGGTTCAGATCATCGGCCCGGAATATGGTCCACTTGCCTCTGGGAGGGAAGGGATCGGACGGATGGCCTCCGAGAAGGAAATCGTGGCTTCCGTTCGTCGCGTCCTTTCTCGATCGCTCGCACTGGCAGGAGAAGTGGTGTTGGTAACGGCAGGCCCAACCCGTGAAGCGATTGATCCGGTTCGCTTTATCTCCAACCGATCTTCTGGAAAAATGGGTTATGCGGTGGCAGAAACTGCATGGAAACTGGGGGCGAAGGTGATCCTCATCAGTGGCCCGACCGCCCTCCCCGTCCCTTTTGGGGTGGATCGTATTTGTGTTGAAACCGCAGAAGAAATGAAAAGGGCGGTGGAGGAGTACTATGGTTCCGCAACGATGGTTGTTTTGGCAGCGGCCGTTTCGGACTACCGGCCGGCGCAATTTCATTCAAATAAAATAAAAAAGACGGGCATGGGCGTCCACCTGGAATTAGTAGAGACAAAATATCTTTTGGAAGGAATGGACAAGGGGAAGCGACTTTGGATCGGGTTTGCAGCCGAAACAGAGCATCTGATCCAAAACGCGCAGAAGAAACGGGCTGATAAAAAATTTGATCTGATCATCGCGAACAATGTCTTGGAGGAAGGGGCGGGGTTCGATACAGAGACAAATATCGGCCAATTGATTCATACCACAGGAGAGGTCACTTCACTCCCGAAGCTATCCAAAAAACGCCTCGCAGAACGGATCATGGATGAAGCCATTTTGTTAAAAAAACAGCAGGCAACGATTGAATGCTGAACCAGAGATTCTCATTGGAATCCCACGCTCAAGTTAGGGAGCGCATGCCGGCAGAAATATTGGACGAACTCCAAAAATCAGGTGACAGTGCGGACATTGAAAATGGTGTTCGCAAGTTCGTGGAGTGGATTAAATCCGGCAAACTGGAAGTCCGCGCTTATCCACATGACGTTCCACGAGGGCGACCGCGATAAAGGCTGCGTTGCACTTGGACCTTGAAACCGCCCTGCTCAGAGCGGCGAGCGAGCAACAAAATCTGGGGTAGCAATTGGTGGAGCGTATCCTCGCCACGAAGCAGCGGGAAGGTGACACAGACATTTCTGTCTGTGCCGTGGACAAAAAGAACACAGACAAGAATGTCTGTGTCACCGCGTTGGAGCGGAAGATAGACGCGTTGGTGTATGCGCTCTACGGCCTGACGTTGGAAGAAATCGAACTCGTGGAAGGTGTACGATGAAAACGCTGTCGCAAATCCAGCAAGAGTTGGCCGCTGGACAATTCGAGTTCAGCCGGCACGCCTTTCGTCGCGTGGTGGAACGGAACATAAGCGAGCAGGAAATCCGCGAGTCGGGCGCAAAAGCGGAAGTCATCGAAAGTTATCCGCAGGACAAGTATTCGCCGAGCGGATTGTTACTGGGCATCACGCGCGCGGGACGGGTATTGCATTTTCAAGTAGCGTTTGCCGAGTCGGACGTGACGAAGATCATCACGATTTATGAACCTGACCCGAATCAATGGATCAGAAACCGGAAAAGGAGGTAACCATGTTTAATTGCCAAGTCTGCGACCACAATGCAGCAAAATCGGAATTTGTCAGCGAAGTCTTCAACCTTGAAGGACGGCGCGTGCTGGTGGAAAACATTCCCGCCCTGGTGTGCGAACGTTGCGGGGAAGCCACATTTTCACGCGAGACGACGGAGCAAATCCGTCGGATGGTTCATGGCGCAGGCCGCCCGGTCAAAACCGTGTCGATGGATGTGTTTGCAATGGCGTGACGTAAGTGCGTTGGAAAGGGAGATAGACGCGTTGGTGTATGCGCTCTACGGCCTGACGCTGGATTGCCACCACTTGAAATGATCAACGGGAAAAAAGGACAAGGACCGCGGCACGCGCGATTTCTTTTTCAAAAAAACTCATTGCCGTAGCAGTTAGCAGTTCGCCCAGGAAGAGGATGACGAGCCAGCCAGCACGCCTTTTAATCATCTGCCAAAAGCCCATCTGCATATACGGTTCCTCAAGGGCCGAAACTCCCCCGATTTTGTGAATATCTTCCGTCGCCTCGGCCTCAGCGACCTCAAGTAGGTCGTCAATGGTGACAATTCCGACCAATGTCCGCTTGTCGGGCGAGCATTTACCAATCAAATGGGCCATTTCGGGAGGGGGGCAAGTTGTCCAAAACATGGCGCATCTCTGCAAAGTTACCGCAGCGAGCTATTTCTTCGAGATCAAGTGGGGGAGGGGGATTGCCAGGGCTACGGCAAAGTGGTGAATAAGTTATTGTGATGCAAGTGTTTTAGTTCTTTGCTGGACTTTTAAAGCAGGATAGGCTATTCGGCTCTTCAGCAGAATCTGTGGGTCTGTTTAGTCCCACGATTAAGAGGAAGTAGAAGTAAGGAGTAAAAAGTGAGGGGATTTTAAAAGGAGATTGACAGGGAGATATAGAAAAGCATATATGAGGAGTTGTTTTCCTTGTTTTGGCAAGGGCAACGATTTTTAAAAGTGAATAAACGGGAAGAATAACGAGCTATATAAAGGATTTTTCTACAGGCTCGTTGGGCGGGCACACTCTGCCAGCCAACAACAAAACCACTTAAGGAGGAACCCATGAACAACAAGCAGACAGGAACGAAGCGCAAATTCACCGTCGCATTAGTGCTTCTCTTAGATTTATGCTTTAGCAGTGTCCAATCTGCGATGGCAATGACCTTCGAATTCTTTCCGGCGAGCACATACTCGGCGGACACCGCGGCGATGGATAAGACGTTAGGTATCGAAGGTTTCATAATCGAGGATTTTGAGGATACCTCTCCTTTGATCAACGGCTTATCGCTGACTTACACCGGTAATGGCTTTAACGTGACCCAGAGCAGTCTTCCACAAGTTCTGGTCGTCTCTGGAGGCTGGGACGGGATTGCTCTCATGACTAACGACCCCGACAATATCTTTTTCAATGGGATTCATCCTAGTCTAACGACCTTAACCTATAGTCCGGGCGCAAGTTCGATTGGGATTGGTTTAGGTGGGTTTCAGTCGCTTAATCCACCTTCGGACGTGTATCCGGTGACCGACCACCGACTCTACATTAACGGGGTGGTGGCATCAAGCCAGACGCTTGAGAGCTTGGCCGGTGTGAATTGGACTAGCTCGCAGCTTGGGCGCACCACTTATCTCAGGATTGACGCTGGTCCTAATGAGACGATCACGTCCGTTGGGTTTGAGAACATACAGAGTCAGAATGGCCAGGGTCTCGTCGACGATGGTTTACATTTTGACCACCTTGCAATCCGCGCTGTCCCCTTGGCAGATGTTGGTGGTTCAGTCACTGGGATGAGTCCAACAAGGGGGACAGTAACCTGTCGGAATGTCACTACCATGAAAACTGTGAAAATTGAAATCCTTGCTGGTGTTAAGACGTGGAACTGTGAACAAGCTGGTCTTGTAGTGAATCCAGGAGATGAAATTAAGCAGTCGATGTCGGTGACAGGATCAGCAGACTGACATGGATGACTACAAGTCCAACCTTGGCAAGGGAGCCGTCGCTAATAGT
>Ga0209082_1000320_pt1 | contig 19200 bp, 14 predicted proteins | sample ColdCreekSource_FD_184127 | JGI IMG/M metagenome (GOLD analysis project Ga0209082, IMG submission 184127) | Groundwater microbial communities from Cold Creek, Nevada to study Microbial Dark Matter (Phase II) - Cold Creek Source (SPAdes) (version 3) | ecosystem: Environmental > Aquatic > Deep...
TTCCCACTCTTTGTCTGTCAAATCGCTTGAATATACCATTTTTAACCCCCGCTTAGTTAAATTTATCTACTCCGCTTTGATTCTACGCGATCGCCCAAAAGATCTCAAATGGGTTCTATAAATACTTTTGACTTTATACAATATGAAGCAATATCTTAATAGTTTAGATGACATTATCGAAAATATGAGTTGCGTTTTGACCATTTATTCTCGAAGTTGCGCCAATTAATCTGGCATCTCTGGCTTGTGATCTTCTTAAGCATTAGAAATAACTTTTTCATAGATCTTTTCTAGCATAGCGATCGCAAATAGGGGGATGTTATTATTTGCTTTTAAACTTATAGACTATATAAGTAATTTATATAAGTAATTTGTGTTTCCTGAGTTTGTGCGCTCACTGAGAAATCCTCAACCTATAGATCACGGTTCGCAGTAAGCTGGATAGATGGCGTTCTTCACAATTGAACATGGTAACTATTAACGACAACTATCTCAAACTCAAAGCAGGATACCTATTTCCCGAAATTGGCAGGAGGGTAAGTGCCTTTGCAGAAGCTAATCCCGATGCACCGATTATTAAACTGGGTATTGGGGATGTCACCGAACCTTTACCAGCAGCATGTCGCGATGCAATAATCGAAGCTACCCAAGAAATGGGCGATCGCGCTACGTTTAAAGGCTATGGACCAGAACAAGGTTATTTGTGGTTAAGAGATAAAATAGCCCAACAAGACTTTCAAGCGCGGGGTTGTGAGATAGATGCTGCGGAAATCTTTATCTCAGATGGTTCTAAGTGTGATTGCGGCAATATTCTCGATATCTTTGGCGATGATAATAAAATTGCTGTAACCGATCCTGTTTACCCGGTGTATGTCGATACTAATGTCATGGCGGGACATACGGGATACGCGAAAGATGGCAAATATGAGGGTTTAGTTTATCTTCCTATCAGTGCTGATAATAACTTTACCGCCGAGATACCTACAGAGAAAGTAGATTTGATTTATCTTTGCTTTCCTAATAATCCGACTGGCGCAACTGCTACTAAAGAACACCTCCAAGCTTGGGTAGACTATGCCAAAGAACACGGTTCATTAATCCTGTTTGATGCAGCTTATGAAGCCTTTATTACCGATCCTGATTTGCCTCACTCTATTTATGAAATAGAAGGTGCAAAAGATTGCGCTATAGAATTTCGTTCTTTCTCTAAAAATGCGGGATTTACTGGGACTCGTTGTGCTTTCACAGTTGTACCTCAAAACTTGAGAGGAAAAGCTGCCGATGGTTCGGATGTTAAACTATGGCAACTGTGGAATCGTCGTCAGTGTACTAAATTTAATGGCGTGTCTTACATTGTCCAACGGGGTGCAGAAGCAGTATATTCTGAAGCAGGACAAGCACAGATTAAAGAATTAGTTAGCTTCTATCTGGGAAACGCTAAAATCATTCGCGAACAGCTAATCACAGCAGGAATCAAAGTATACGGCGGAACAAACGCGCCTTATGTATGGGTGCAAACTCCCAATGGTTTATCTAGTTGGGATTTCTTTGATAAATTACTCCAGAATTGCAACGTAGTTGGTACACCTGGTTCTGGTTTTGGTGCAGCAGGGGAAGGTTATTTCCGCATCTCGGCGTTTAATAGTCGTGAAAATGTTAATGAGGCAATGAAACGTATTACTGAAAAGTTTAAAGTTTAATTTTTTAGTATGACTGAGGCGATCGCATTTTAAACTAATTGTTTTTGAATAATGCGATCGCATTTATGCTTTTCAATTATTATCTCTCTTCATACCAGATATACTAGCCCCATCGGGAGGGCGTAATCGAACTTTAAAAACTCAGATGTCATTAACAGACTCTGATAAAGCGATTTCCTTTCCTGCGATCGCAATTTCATTCTCAGCATCACCCCTCATTCGCCGTCTTGGGTTCTTACGCCTACAGCTTTATCATTGCGAACGATAACTTGTTTGACTTGGCGATCGCACAACACCACACCCTCATAGTCTGTAATTAATTTAACCAGGGATTTAACCAGCATTTCCACCCCGCCAACCACAATGGGCGTACTCATACCAATTAACTTAAATAATGCTATAAATACTTAAAATATCAAAAAATAGCTGTTTTGTCGTTACATTATTACAGTCTTGTTTGATGTATTTTATGAAGAAAGCATTTTAAGCTAATAAGCTAAATTGTCTCTAATTAATCGTCATTTTCTCTTGTTGGCATAAAGTTAAATTTTCCAACCTAGTTTAGTCGGTTGTTGATAAATCTTTTTCAAGGTATTGATATCTCTCTCTGAAATCGGTAAAGGAGCGCGCACCTGAGAATAATATAATGCGTCCCTTTCTTCTGAGCTATGTCCCCAAATTCCTAAAGCATGACCTAACTCATGGCGGACAGTTGCTAAAAGCGATCCCCCTGCGGAACTAGGATTGATTTGCACTCTCATCCGATGGGCGATTACAGATGAATTTTCTGGCAGATAAAACTCGTAATTTGTCTGAGCTGCCTTTGCTCTGGGCAGATCATAGAGTCCAGTTTCAGGATTTAGCTTGACTTTTCTGGCAGGTTGCGATCGCAAAATGATAATATCGGCTATTTCTTGATCTTCTATTTCTGCCAGAGGTAGATATACGTTCCATTCTGAGATCGCTTTGCGGACTGCAATCGTCCATTCTTGAAATCTGCGATCGCTCGCTGTCACTTGAGTCGTATTTCGAGGCTTTTCTAAATAGATTTTCACGGGAAATTGCGACCAAACTAGATACCCTAGAGGTGTGGATTTAATTTGGTCAAAATAGTCGCCGCTATTTTCTGTACCTTTCCATTTGTTGAGAGAATCAGGAAGGGTATGAGATTTAAGAGGAGGCAACTCTGAATCTGGATTTGAATCTGGAACAGATTGAGCTAAAGAAGGAATATTTCTGGAGTTGATAACTAATAATAATAACACAGTGGCGATCGCTAATAGAATTCTTTTCCACTGCCTAAATCGCCACTTAATCATTTTTTGACTTTTGACTTTTGACTTAACTCAACCAAAGTTTTGGGAACCTATCCAAGAAGTTTACTGTCCTAGCCAACCTGCACTTAACACCACGGTTAAAGCCATAAAAGTAACACTGAATCCCCAGGTAATTCGATTTAAGGCATTTTCTGCACTTTTAGTGCTGGTAAACATTTGAGATTGTCCACCAATACCACCTAGACCATCTCCTTTAGGACTATGTAATAAAATAAATATAATTAACAGAAAACCCGAAACCGCCCAAATAATTTGAAATAATTGCTGAATATCCATTTGATTCAATAACAAGAACTAGGTTTAGTGTAGCCGATTCACTAGATAGAAAGACGAATAGGAGTTCGACTCTGTTTCGCTTCATACTCGGCTGGCTGAATCAGGGATACGCCAGTCATTTCTTCAGGCTGAGGTAATTGCAATATATCTAGTATTGTCGGTGCAACATCTGCCAAACAGCCGCCAGATCTTAAAGGCGTAGCTGAACCATGTCCGACTATTTTTCTACCTTCACTCTCAACTAAGATAAATGGTACAGGATTTGTCGTGTGAGCGGTCCAAGGATTACCGTCTTTATCTTTCATACATTCAGCATTGCCGTGATCGGCAGTAACTAACAATGTTCCTCCAGCTTTCGCCACTGTGGCAATAACTCTTCCTAAACATCGATCAACGGTTTCAATCGCCTCAATTGCTGCTTCTAAATTACCTGTATGACCAACCATGTCTGGATTGGCGTAGTTAACCACAATTAAAGTATAAATTCCTTTGTTTACTGCTTGACAAACAACATCAGTTACTGCATCTGCGGACATAGCTGGAGCGCGGTCATAAGTAGCTACCATCGGACTTTGAACTAGTTCTCTTTCTTCTCCTACAAAAGGCAGCTCTAAGCCACCGTTGAAGAAGTAAGTAACGTGGGCATATTTTTCAGTTTCGGCAGTACGAAATTGCAGTAAACCTTGATTGGCAATGACTTCGCCCAAAATATTAGTTAGGTTTTGCGGTTTAAACACTACCTCTACTGGTGCATTGGGATCGTATTGAGTGAAAGTAACAAAATGGAGTGGTGTAATTTGTTCTCTGGGAAAGTTATCAAAATCTGGCTGTACAAAAGCATAGGTTAGCTGTCTTGAGCGGTCTGGACGGAAATTATAAAAAACTACAGCATCACCTGGTTCAACTGCGCCTGTGGTGATTCTCGTAGGGGGAATAAATTCGTCAGTAATATCTTCAGCATAAAAGCTGGCTAATATTTCTGAAACTGAACGTCCTGTGCCTGATCCATCTTGGGTCATAATCTCGTAAGCTTGTTGAATGCGATCCCATCGGCGATCGCGATCCATCGCAAAATAACGACCACTTACGGTGACAATGCGTCCAATGCCGATTTCATCTATGGCAGCTTGAATTGTTGCCATTGCTTTTATACCGTCTGTGGTGTAGGTATCTCGACCATCGGTAATAGCATGAATACAAACATCAGCGATCGCTTGAGATTTAGCTAAATCTAATAATCCAATTAGATGTTTAAGGTGGGAATGCACTCCTCCTTCGGAACAAAGACCGATTAAGTGAAGTTTTCCTCCAGAAGCCTTGACTTTTTGACAAACATCGACTATGACTTGGTTGTGCAGTAAAGAACCATCTTCTACAGCATTAGATATTCTGACTAATTCTTGAGGAACAACTCTGCCTGCACCCAAATTCAGATGTCCGACTTCTGAGTTGCCCATCTGACCATCTGGAAGACCAACATACCTACCTGATGTGTTAATTAATGTATTAGGATAGACCTCCCGTAAGCTACTAAACACTGGTGTTTTCGCAGCGGCGATCGCATTAGCCTCTGTTGCCTCGCGATGACCCCAACCATCTAAGATAGCTAGCACCACTGGAGATACAGGTGCTTGAACCATAATTGTTACCTGACTAAATAACTAAATAACTGGCACATTGATGATAGCATCGTGAACCACTTCAGTTCGACCGTATTTATTTTGATTATTGATTCAAGTAATTAATAATTATGAATATCTGTTAATTTTACTTGTGTGCAAGCTAGATTGTTATTAACAGAGAACAAGAGAATCCATACGCGATAAAACTCTCATATCTTCTCGATCCAACTCGGCTGGTATCCCATTACGAATTAGTTCGCAAAAATCTTCATTCGGCACCATGATGCACAAAGCATACAGACGTTGAGAACCTGTATTTTTGAGATAGTGAGTTCCTGTTTTTGGCATCAGCACACTATCGCCAGTATTTATCGATACTTCTTTTCCATCACAGACAGCCATTCCTTCTCCTTTGAGGATGAAAAACATTTCTACCGCAAAATTGTGACGATGAGCAGGAGTTGCACTACCAACTTCAAAAATTTCGACGCAAACAGTTAAGGAGTTATTAGCATTATCTGGATCAAAGATAATTGCTAAACGGTTATTGTCTTGTGGACTAATGCGATAGGCTTGATAATCTTTTGCAGTTTTGATAATCGGAATCATACACCGTTCATTCATAGCTATTTTATAGATTAAATTAATTGTTCTTAATGCTATGAATTGTGACTTATTAATTGGCAATATCTCCTAATTCGTAACGATGATTTCAGGAAGTCAGAGTCAGCCGACAAATAGCGATGTGGATGAGTGTTGAGCAATTACGATAAATAGATAAACTGAACTATAGTTACTTCAAACAAGATTAAGAAGAGAAAGGATGCAAATTAGAGCAACCGATACAGCATTATTAGATTGGACTGGCGATCTCCTTGCCGTTGGTATATTTGAAGGCGAAACCGAGCTATCAGGAGACTTAGCTAAATTAGACGAGAAATTAACAGGCATTATTCAAGAATTAATTGCCGAAGAAGAATTTACCGGAAAATCTGGTAGCAGTGTAGTTAGTCGCGTCGGGGGCAAAAATCCGGTGCGCAAAATTGCTCTGATCGGATTGGGCAAATCTGATGACTTAAAGCTAGACAGTTGGCGCAATAGCGCAGCGGCGATCGCTCGTATGGCAACTAAAGAACAACATCTGGGGATCGCTTTACCTACAGGGGCGGAAAAACCAGAAGTGATCGCTCAAGCCTTGACCGAAGCGATTATTTTATCCCTTCATCAAGATAACAGGTTCAAATCTGAACCAGAAGATCAAGAGCCTAAACTGGAAACTATTGATTTAATTGGCTTAAAGGGTCAAGAGCAAGCGATCTCCAAAGGAGAAACTATTGCTTCTGGGGTGATTTTAGCGCGAGAGCTAGTTAATGCTCCTGCTAACGAAGTTACTCCCGTAACTATGGCAGAAACAGCTAAACAACTAGCTACCGAATATGGTTTGACCCTAGAGATTTTAGAACAAGCAGATTGCGAAAAGTTTGAGCAGGGCATGGGAGCATTTTTAGGAGTATCCCAAGCTTCTGAGATCCCTCCTAAGTTTATTCATCTCACTTATAAGCCAGCAGGAACAGCCAAACGTAAAGTGGCGATTGTGGGCAAAAGCGTGACCTTTGATTCTGGTGGTTTGAATCTTAAGATTAGTGGTAGCGGGATCGAAACCATGAAAATGGATATGGGTGGCGGTGCAGCGACTCTCGGAGCAGCCAAAGCAATTGCCCAACTAAAACCCGATGTCGAAGTTCACTTCATCTGTGCGGCGGCAGAAAACATGATTAGTGGTCGTGCGATGCACCCAGGGGACATCCTCAAAGCCTCCAACGGTAAAACCATTGAAGTTAATAATACCGATGCTGAAGGCAGACTTACTTTAGCCGATGCTTTAGTATTTGCCGAAAAACTAGAAGTTGACGCAATTGTTGATTTGGCAACCCTAACTGGGGCTTGTATTATTGCTTTAGGAAACGATATTGCGGGCTTATGGAGTACCGATGACACTTTAGCCAATGAAATGAAAACTGCGGCTGAATTAGCGGGAGAAAAATTTTGGCAGTTGCCAATGGAAGAGAAGTACTTTGAAGGCTTAAAATCACAAATTGCTGACATGAAAAATACTGGTCCCCGCCCTGGTGGCTCGATCACTGCTGCCTTGTTTTTGAAACAATTTGTTAAAAACACTCCCTGGATGCACCTAGATATAGCTGGCCCAGTGTGGACGGATGCCCCCAGTGGAGTGAACAACAAAGGTGCAACTGGTTTTCCTGTCAGAACATTAGTTAATTGGGTTAATACCTAAGATGAGTATTGACAATGTCACCTCCTATTGACAAGATTATTAAAATGTATCTAAAAGTACATCAAAATCAAGGTAATAACTGGTAGCTTTGTTTCGAGGATTTAGGCGTTACTTTGATTCTTAGCGCGATCGACAAAGATAGTAATTTTTAGAGGTGTGAGGAGAATGTTTAAATTAATACGGAACCTATTTCTGGTTAGTCCAGCAATGGTTATACTTGCTTTTGGCTTCCAATTGTCCGCTTCTGCCCAATCAACTCCAGGAGCAGAAACAGACAATAGTCAACTACTCAATCAATTAAATCAATACAGTCAAGAAGGAAATACCGACCCCATCAACCAGGTAACCAACGTTAACCAATTACGAGATGTTGCTCCTACGGATTGGGCTTACGAAGCACTACGTAGCTTGGTAGATCGTTATGGTTGTATTGCTGGTTTTCCTAACCAAACCTATCGCGGCAATGAATCCTTATCTCGTTATGAATTTGCAGCTGGTTTAAACTCCTGTCTCAGTCAAATTGAGCGTTTAATTGCCTCTTCCGAAGCGGTAAACAAAGAAGATATTGATGCCATAAATCGACTATCTCAAGAATTTGAAGCCGAACTAGCTACCTTGGGTGGCCGCGTCGATAACATCGAAAGTCGCACCGCTGCTCTAGAAGAGAGTGCTTTTTCAACTACTACCAAGTTACAGGGTGAAGCTGTCTTTGGTTTGAGCGGCGAATTTAATAACTCCGATTCTAACGAACTAGTTTTCCAAGACCGAGTTCGTTTGGCGCTTGTTTCTAGTTTCACTGGAGAAGATTCTTTATACACTCGTCTAGATGCTGCTAATGCTGGGTTCGATTTTCAGACTACACAGAACGAAGGGGAAGCCAATGAAGCGGCAGTGCCTCTAGATACTGGTGCTTTAACTTATCAAACTTCTGATAACGATAACACTTTCGGGCTTGGTTGGTTAGCCTATTACTTCCCCGTTGGTGAACAAATTGATGTTTACGTACCAGCAGCAGGAGGTTTATGGCAAGATTTTGTACCTACACTAAGCCCCTATCTAGATACCTTTACTGGAGCAACTGGTTCTCTATCTAGTTTTGCTGAATCTAGCCCAATTTATAAAATTGGTATAACTAGTGCTGCTGGTGTTGGTATCAACTTTAATCCTGTTGAGTTTGTTACCGTGAGTGCTGGTTATTTCAGTGATAATACTGCTAATCCCATTGAATCAGAGGACGGTGGTCTTTTTAACGAAGACTATTCGGCACTAGGACAGGTAACAGTAAGTCTTCTTGAAGATAAATTACAGTTAGCAGGAACTTATGTTCTTAATCAACTAAGTGCTTCCACCAACGAAATTTACGATCTAGGCGTTGGAACTTCATTAGCCAAACAACCTTTTGGTGAAGGAACTAAAGTATCTGCCAATTCTTATGGTGTTGAAGCTGCTTTCCAACTTAATGACAGGATTGCTCTTAATGCTTTTGGTATGTATACCGATGCTCAAGAAGCTGATGGTCCTGGTGATGCAGAAATTTGGTCTTATGGTGCAGGATTATCACTTCCTGATTTGGGCAAAGAAGGCAATTTAGCGGCTCTCTTTGTTGGTGCAGAACCTTATGAAGGAACTCAAGATCTTCCTATTCATCTTGAAGGTTTGTATAAGTATCAACTAAACGAGAATATTTCGGTTACTCCTGGGGTAGTTTATCTGATCTCTCCCAACGGTAGTGAGGATGAAGAAGATGCTTTAATTGGTGTACTGAGAACTACTTTTACTTTCTAACAAAGCACTAATGATCTTGGATTAATTACTGATCAAGTATCTGCCGACCACCGTAGGGGCATTGCGTCTTTCGGGTTCGACAGTAGGGGTTGTCGCGACAACCCCTACTGTTTTTTTTGGACAACTCAATTTTCAACAATATTGAGAATATCGCACCCTTATTGATTCTTGCGCTTACCCTGGGATAAATACCAGGGGAGGAAAAACCAACGCTAACCAAAAAATAGACAAATTTTATGATCTAGACGCACAATCTATGCTTTTAAATATTTATAAAAATGATTTTCTTAATTTTGGTTATTCTCTTGATATATCTACTGGTCAGGGGGCAGAATTTAAGAACAATACTTGGTATTTTGACAAATAAAGTTAAATAAAAATATTTATGCAAGAGATCTAATGAGTAAAAAACAATTAAGAAAAATTATTAACTGGTTAAGTTTAGGATTGATGACGGTTTTACTGTCATTCATGATCCGTCTTCCAGCGATCGCAGATACCCCAAAACATTATACAGAACTTGAATTTCCTTCTCTACCAGAAATTCAGATACCAGAATACAATCGCTACGAACTAAATAATGGCATGGTGGTTTATCTTTTAGAAGATCGGGACTTGCCCTTAGTTAGCGGCACCGCATTAATTCGTACTGGTTCGCGTTTTGAAGCCGCTAACAAAGTAGGATTAGCCGAGTTAACAGGTGAAGTTCTGCGTAGCGGCGGGACAAAAAACCATCCTGCTGAGGAATTAAATTTGATTCTGGAACAAAAGGCTGCCAGCGTTGAAACCAATATTGATATAACTTCTGGAAACGCTAACTTTAGCAGTTTAACCGAAGACTTAGATACTGTATTTCAACTATTTACTGAAGTCATTCGTCAGCCAGCCTTTGCCCCTGAAAAATTTGCTTTGGCAAAAAATCAACAAAAAGGGGGAATTGCTCGCCGCAACGATGACCCGGCAGAGATCGCCAGTCGCGAATTTGATAAAGTGATCTACGGTGAAATCAGTCCCTATGCTCGTACGGTTGAATATCAAACTTTAGATAGCATTTCTCGTGAGGATGTTATTAGTTTTTATCAAGAATATATTCGTCCAGAAAGCATGATCTTAGGTATAGTGGGGGATTTTGACTCCGATGCCATGCTCCAGCGTGTTCAAGCTGCTTTTGGCGATTGGAAAACAAATGCTACTTTACCTGCCTTAGATGCACCAGCGGCAACCCAAGAATATGACAGTGGCATATTTCTGGTCAACCGTCCTCAATTAACCCAAAGTAACGTTTTCTTAGGTCATTTAGGCGGTCGATTTGATAGTCCTGATTATGCAACTCTAAGTGTCTTGAACGGAGTATTAAACGGCTTTGGCGGACGTTTATTTAACGAAGTGCGATCGCGCAAAGGATTAGCATATAGTGTTTATGGTGCTTGGAACCCAAGTTATGACTACGATGGTACTTTTGTGGCTGGTGGGCAAACCCAGACCGAAAATACTGTTCCTTTTATTCAATCTATCCTCACAGAAATTGATAAATTGCGCACTGCCCCAGTTACTGAAAAAGAATTAACTAATGCTAAAGAATCTATTCTTAATTCTTTTGTGTTTAACTTTCAAAGTCCTAGTCAAACTCTATCTCGTTTGATGCGTTATGAATATTTTGACTATCCTGAAGATTTCATTTTTCAATATCAGGAGAAAGTACAAAACACAACTGAATTAGATATTTTAGAAGTTGCTCAAGAATATTTATACCCTGAAAAAATGGTGACTTTGGTTGTTGGTAATGGGAAAGCAATGAACCCACCTCTAGATAGTTTAGGAACAGAAATAACTACTGTAGATATTTCGATTCCTAAACCAGCCAACAGCTAGAATTCCTCTAATAGGATTTGATATCAAATCCTATTAATTAAAAGATTAGTTTGCGATCGCTCTAATATTTATTAGTCGCATTTTTATTTTTAATAAAAATAGCTTTATTGCGCTTATAGCCTACAGCCCAGAGCTTAAAGCTATTTGGAGAAGTTAAATTCCATGACTTTTGCCAATTACCCAATGGCGACGGAAGAAGCGGGAAAGGGTAGATTCTTCCAAAGATAGATAAATTGGTCTGCCGTGGGGACAGGTGCGGGGATTGCGAGTAGCTTGCCATTTATTTAAAAGGTTTTGCATCTCTTCTAAACTTAAGGGCATACCATTGCGAATCGCACTACGGCAAGCAGTAGCTACTTGAGCCGAGCGCAAATCGCCCCCCCAACTAAACTCAATTAGGGCATCGGCGCAGTCATCTCTTTCAACCAACATTTTCGGTACATTTCGCACCGCCCAGATATTTTCCCCAAACAATTCAATATCAATTTCTAATCTTTGCAGTTGTTCAAGTTGTCGCGAGGTTAAGTGTTCCAAAACGAGCGGAGTTGCTAAAGGAATTAATTCCCAGCAATCTTGTAATTGTTCGTATAACACTCGTTCATGGGCAATGTGCTGTTCGATTAACCACACTCCAGAAGAATGTTCGGCAACGATATAGGTTTTGTTGACTTGAGCAACTGCTTTAAGTTTAAGGGAATTAATTTGAGTCGATTTTTGCGGTTGTTCAACTAGAGGGGAAACTAAATCGCAATCAATTTGATATTTACCAGATGATTCGGCAACTTTGAGCATTTTACCAATACGTCGATCGCCTATAGTATTAGGTAGATTAGCCGTATTGAGTCTTAAAGCTTGTGCGACCGCTTTACTGACCTCTTCTTGCCAGTAAGGGAGAGAGTGGAGATAAATTTCGGTTTTAGCTGGATGACGATTCCAATCGATTTGACTAGGACAAGTATGCAAGTGTAGCAAACATACGGGAAAACGATCGCGGGGCAGGGTTTTTGCCATACTAGTTAAAATTGTTTGCTCTAGTTCTGGCGATCGCACAAACCGATTATTTACAGACACTTTAACCCAATCTGCCCGATGACGATGACAGCGATCTGGTAAACCAATGACTATTTCTATTAGGGATTGGTGCGATCTTTCTTCTGGTTCTCTGTTTTCCTGTTGCTCAACTGGCGTTGGGGTTTCAGCTTTAAGATAGTGTAAATCGTTAGTGCTGATGTTCTTGAGAAATTGCGGCAGAATATCTCTAGCGGTTGCGCCTGGGCTAAGATTAAACCAAAAATTATTCTGTTGCTTAATTTGCCAAGTAACCTGAGGATGACAGAGGGCAATTTGATGAATAATTTTTTGGATGGTTTTAAGTTGCTGGGGAAAAGAGGGCAAACCTCGACGACGTACGGGAATTTTGCCAAATAAGTTAGATACGGTTACAATTGTTCCAGATGCGATCGCAACTACCGATTCTTTTACAGATATTCCGTCTTGATAAATAACTTTCCAACCAACAGCATTTGATTCAGTTTTAGAACGACTACAAATCTCTAAATCAGCTACTTGAGCTATGCTGTGTAAAGCTTCGCCGCGAAAGCCCAGACTAGTAATATGCCACAAATCTTTACAGCTACGAATCTTACTAGTGCTATGGGGCTGCACACATATTCTGAGATCATCTAGAGACATTCCTTTGCCATTGTCGGTAACCTGAACTTGCCACAATTCAGGATCTAGAGAGATAGTAATTCTGGTTGCCCCTGCATCTAAAGCATTTTCCACTAACTCTCGAACTACTGCCGCGAGCGAATCAATCACCTCCCCTGCCGCGATCAGATCGATTACTTCGTCTGGCAGAGCATGTATCTCCGAAGGCATAAAGTTTAGGTTTAGGTTTAGGTTTAGGTTTAAGTTTAGAGCCAAAGACTAAAGGCAATTAACTAAAGACTATTGACTGCATCGTTTTCTTTTTCGACACTTTCGAGAAAATTTCTCGAAATTGACCAAGCAGTATTAATTAATTGCATAGCGCGTTCAGAACCAGCTTGGTCAGGGTGATATTTAAAACTCATTTTTCGATAAGCAGAACGTCCAAAAGCAATAAAAGCTACTGAATACCAAATCAAATCTAAATCATCAACAATAAAATTTTGATAAGTTTTATATTCTTCTAAATAGCCAGCAACTAACTGTTGATAAACTTTTTCAGCATTAGGTAAAACATGCTTAATATCTTCTATGCTGATTTTATAATCGCCGCTACTATTATTATTATCATTTTTTATTTCTAGCTCAGGTTCATTTCCCTCGATTACGGATGAATTATCTTTTGTTGTTTGAGTTTCTGAAACTGAGCGGTTAGTAACAGAAGAATACAAAGTGTTTAATAAATCTTGGTTATCTTGACACTCAGCGTGCAATTCTAAAAATTCTTGCGATAGGTTAGCAATACGCTCTAGTTTATCTAATCTAGGTTTTAATTCTTCGGCTTGGGTATAGAGTTGTAATGCTTCTTCATCCAATTTATTGCGTCGCAACTGCTGTTTTTTAAGCTCGATTTCCAATCTTTCTATCCGTTGATTAACCGCGACTTGTTCTTGTTGATTAGCTTCTTCTTTTGCGCCTATCTGCTCTAACTGAGACTTGATTTGAGCAATAGTTTCGACTATGTTCATGTGTTTATAATTAGTGTATAGGTATTATTAATGAATAGTGGCGGTCAAAAAATAAAATTCATCTAAATTTATTATTTATTTTTATGGATTCAGATATTTGTTACCAGGAGATTGAGCACTTTTTCAGAGTGTGTATTTTACGTGTAGTTTGAGCGAGAAGAAAAAAGGTGCTTTCTTCCCACTGAATAAATTGGGACTAAATAATTTGGGATTGCTGATTATTTTAAAACAATGAAGCGATGTTAGGTTACAGATATTTCAATCAGTATCTCTAATCGCTTGTCTTGCCCATTTATCGGCTGATAAGATATCTTCTAAGCTAGGAGTAGTGGTATTTTGAGTCGTAAAGCGATCGCAAACGGTTTCAATCAGACGAGGAATATCAAGAAAGCCAATTTTTTCTGCTAAAAACAAAGCTACAGCCTGTTCATTAGCGGCATTTAATACCGCTGGCATCAATCCCCCTGCTTTACCCGCAGCATAAGCTAATTGCATACAAGGATATTTATCATGATCTGGTTCACGGAAAGTCAAATCCCCTGCTTTAACTAAATCTAACTGTTCCCAGTCAGTATAAATTCTTTCTGGCCAAGAAAGAGCATACAGCAAGGGCAGACGCATATCTGGCCAGCCTAATTGTGCCAATACCGAGGTATCTTGTACTTCAATTAAGGAATGAATAATACTTTGGGGATGAATAACAATATCAATGCGATCGTATGGCAAGCCGAATAAATAATGAGCCTCAATGACTTCTAAGCCTTTATTCATTAGGGTAGCAGAATCGATCGTAATCTTTTGACCCATCGACCAATTAGGATGTTTGAGAGCATCCTTGACAGTGACAGAACTTAATTTCTCGACGGGCAAATCGCGGAATGAACCACCAGAAGCAGTTAAAATAATTCGTCGTAAACCATTTTCAGGCACTCCTTGTAGACACTGAAAGATTGCCGAGTGTTCAGAATCGGCGGGGAGTAATTTAACTCCGTGCTTGGCTACTAGGGGCAATACCACAGGCGCACCTGCAATTAGGGTTTCTTTATTCGCTAAAGCAATATCTTTTCCTGCTTCAATAGCGGCAATAGTCGGCAATAAACCAGCGCAACCAACGATTCCCGTAACTACGCTTTCGGCATCTCCATAACGAGCTACTTCGCAGATTCCTGCTTCCCCTACTAAGATTTTAGGCTGATTGGGGAAAGATGCGATTCCTTCGGAGAGCTTCGCTAACGCGTTTTTTAATTCTGGTAACTTAGCTTCATTACCCAGAGCCACAATTTCTGGTTGAAAGTCACGAATTTGTTCGGCTAAGAGATTGACATTATTCCCTGCTGCCAAGCCGACAACGCGAAACTGATCAGGGTGATGGGTAACAATATCAAGGGTTTGCGTCCCAATAGAACCAGTAGAACCAAGAATAGTAATTGCTTTCATCATCTTTATTTTATATAGCGATCGATATCCTTCTCACTATAAATTCTTGGGTGGTATCTAGTTCAGGTTTTTTTGCTCAAATGCGATCTCTCTGGTCGCCTTTGTCCGTCTCCCTACGGTGCAACATATTGCTTAGAAGCATGAACCAAGGTTAATAATGCCCCGGCTTGTTCTGTACCATTGACTCCTAAATCGCTATGACATAAGAAAATTTTCTCTTCTGCCCGACCTAAGATATCTCGCAGAATGCGTTGTAAACGCTGCTTGTCCATTTCATAGTCATCTTCGGGCATCCAAGTTTTTCCAGACCATTGTTTAAGGAATAGAGGCGCAGCAAATAGAGTCGAAGCTCCCCCTTGTTCCCATAGAGGAGAGCTAGCATCTAACCAAAATTGCCAACGATGGGAAGAGCGGCGAGAACGATATTGGAAAACAGTGGCGAGGGTCACAGCACCAGATTGGGCAAGAAATTGACGCAAAGGGCGAGGATTGGCAGTAATTGTACCACGACGCAATAGTTGAATAAATTGGGCGATAGTGGCGGTGGAGGTTTGAAAACTAGGTTGATTTTGCTGCAATCGGCGGTCTACTTCCCAAAAATGTTGAGCGGTTTCAACTAACTCTCGCAATACTGCCAGGCGATCGCTGGTAAGGTAAGTACTATTCCCCAAAAAGTGTTCAATTGCTTCTGATAGCAATACGGTAGGGGTGAGAAAACTTTGTTTTTGCTGTCTAACCTTGCTACTTTCAATCCATTGAGTAATTGCTTGGTAGGCAGTAGTAGCTTGATGCCCTAAGCGATCCCAACGAGGGAAAGCTTCGACTGGAGATAAATAGGGTTGTTCTGGATCAACATGATAGCAATAATCAGCGATTAGTCCTGCCCTGACTGGATCAATGTCGGGTATTAATTTACCATTTTGTGGTTTTTGACTGAAGATAGTCAGCATTTCAGCTATAGCATCGCGACTTACTAAACGTCCTAAGTCTGAGTTTACTAATCCCAGCAGGGTAAGTAAACTTCTGACTAAAGGAGAGCTAATAATCGGACGTTGTTCATTGAGGGGTTCGATCGCAATACCATTGGCTGATAGGATTTCAATTAGACTATAACGGGCAATTTCGTCTAAACCAGGTGCAATAATCGCAATCTCAGCAGGCTTTATTTCTCCTTGTTTAACGGCTTTAATGATCATCTCGGCGGTTTGACGCAACAATTCGGCGCGGGAAATTGTTTGCACGGACTGAATTGAATCTGGTGCGGTGACTAAATAGGCTTGTTCGGTAACTAAATCTACGGCTGTATCGGCAAACTCGATAGCTAAATTGGGATGTACGGGGAAAGATAATTCTTCTAGCTGACAACGAGAAGCTAAACCTTTAAGGTAATCGGGATCGGCATTTAATCCCAGACGAATTTTACCATCTGGGTTGTAGGTAAACACTGCTTCTGCACTCTGATCTAACATTAACTCAAATAGATCACGAGCGATCGCAGGATAATCATCTAGATCATCAGCAAAGATCGCCTGATAGCGACGATTTAGATGCTGTTGATATTGAGGATTGGGCAACAGATAACGCCAATAAAGCTCGTAAATTAAACCATAAGTTAATAAACTTCGTTCCAAGCACCATTTTCGCCAAATTAAAAGTAAATCACCCATTCTTGACCAAAGATGAGTTTGATTAGCAATATCTAGATCTAGTCCTGGTAAACCCTGTTGCAACCTTGACGATATATCTTCGGTCGGAATTCCACTTGCCCCTGCTAGCTGCATTAAGTCTAAAGTTTGACGCACTAAACGATATTCGCCATCTAATTCGCACAACCTCTCCCAATCTGATTCATTGCGCCACAGTTGAGTCGCCAACTCTTGTTCGGTTTCGGGGCGCAGTCTGAGGGGAAATTGGGCTTTGAGATTTAATTCCTCGAATAGCAAAGGGAAAAATAAGGTCACCTCGTCGGTGATAAACCCGACGGGAGTTTTACAAATAACAGGATAAGTACCTTCAACAACTGAAGACAGACGATCATTTAGTTCTCGTCGATTATTGTTGTTAGCCGCAAAAACTAAAATTGCCGATGCTAAATTTTGAGGAAAAGCTAATTCCTTCTGTTTGATTAATTGTTTTCTTACCCAACTACAGAACTCAGCTACTAGCCGAGATGTTTTCCCTGTACGTGTCGTTCCACCTATCCAAAGCGAGATAATAAGCACAATCTATTGTTTTACTCCCATCTCACTCTATGATTACTTAAATAAAAAATATAGTCTAATAAAATTAGTGACAGCTAATCATTTCCTTGTCCCTTCTATAATTGCTCTGGTCAATCCTTCTAAAGTGTATTCTTTAGCTTCAAGATCGACTCTGCCTAATAGTTCTTGGCAGGTTTTAGATGTTTGCGGGCCAATAGAGGCTAGGCAAACATTCTCTAAAAGAGATTGAATAGCATCGGGAGATGATAGCTGCTGTTGAATTAATTGATAAAAGTTGCTTACAGTTTTAGAACTAGCAAAAGTAATAATGTCGATTTCCTTTTCTTGTAAAGCTTGCCATGTAGTCTGGTCAATATTTTCGGGACATTTAGACTGATAGGCAGCAACTTCGATAACTTGTACTTCTTGAGTACTTAATTCATTGACCAATACTTCTCTGCCGCCAGTCTCAACGCGAGGAAATAGTATTTTTTGATTAGTAAGTGCTTCAGGAAAATTAGTAACTAAAGAATCAGCCACATACTCAGGAGGAATAAAATCTGGTTTTAGATGTCTTTGTCGCAAAACATCTGCGGTTTTTCTGCCAACAACAGCAATTTTGACTCCAGCTAAAATGCGAGCATCCTTCCCCAAAGCGGTGAGACGATCAAAAAAGTAATTCACCCCGTTCGCTGAAGTTAGGATTAACCACTGAAATTCTGAAATTGTTGAGATCGCTTGGTCTAAGTCTGACCAACTTGAAGGGGGAGTTATTTCCAAAGCAGGCATTTCCATCACGTTTGCCCCTTGTTTTTGTAATAATTCTGTAAATTTACTCGATTGTTCAACAGCGCGAGTAACTAGAATATTTTTGCCTTCAAGGGGAGTATGCGACGATGTATCTTTAACTAAGGTTTGATGAAATTGATAGCTAAGTTCCACGACTTTTCCGATAACAATAACTGAGGGAGAAAGATCAACTCCTTGAATTGTTTCTCCTATATTGGCTAGGTTACCGTGAAAAACTTTCTGCTGCAATCTACCAGCGTTACGGATAATGGCGACGGGTTCTTGTGGAGATCGCTCATTAGCGATTAATTTTTGTATAATCGTCTCGAAAGAACGACCTCCCATTAAAATCACTAACGTGTCGATTTTACTTAAAGCTTCCCAGTTTAGTAATTCTGGTTGATGACCGCTAATCACGACAAAACAGCTACTTAGATATTTATCGGTTAAAGGAATACCTGCTAAAAGTGGTGCGGCTAAAGCAGATGAAACACCCGGTACGATTTCAAAGTTACAGCCTGCTGTCTGTAGTGCGGCTATTTCTTCATTAGCACGACCAAAAACAAACGGATCGCCGCTTTTAAGTCTAACCACTTGTTTTCCCTGTAGGCAATAAGCAACTAACAATTGATTGGTTTTTGCTTGAGGTGTACTAGCTTCTCCACCTCGTTTACCCACGCTGAGTTTTAAACAATTTTTAGGGACTAAATCTAATAATGTTACATCGACAAGGGCATCATAAATCAAAACTTCGGCACTCAAAAGTAATTGTTGTCCTTTGAGAGTTAGATAGTCTTGATTTCCAACTCCTGCACCGATTAAGTAGACTTTCCCTTCATTTGGCATAACAAATATGAATTTAAGTGACACTCCCGTAGCCTGAAGGCTTACGGGCTTCTAAACAACACTAATATTGTACGCCGAAGTCAATTGACTTCCCTCAATTGATACATGAATGTTGCGAACGTCATCAACTAAAGCTCTTGGCTTTGGAAACGGATATAGACCATGTTCACGTTTTTATTTCTGCACCACCCAGATATAGTCCTGCCAATATTGCCAACCTACTCAAAGGTTATACATGAACTACTCCCACCAAGTCAAGGACTTGGAAGGAGTTTCCGACGCTTCAACATCCCAAGTTGCTTCATGCTTCCGCACAAAGTAGAGCTTGGCGACTCTGCATCTAAAGAGGACAGTTCCTGTC
>Ga0209082_1000321_pt1 | contig 19183 bp, 17 predicted proteins | sample ColdCreekSource_FD_184127 | JGI IMG/M metagenome (GOLD analysis project Ga0209082, IMG submission 184127) | Groundwater microbial communities from Cold Creek, Nevada to study Microbial Dark Matter (Phase II) - Cold Creek Source (SPAdes) (version 3) | ecosystem: Environmental > Aquatic > Deep...
GAGAATAGAGCCTTCAAAGCAGAAAATACATCATTAAAAAATGAGAACGAACTACTAAGAACTAAGCTGAAAATGTATGAAGCTATCGAATCAAATAAGAAGCTTAGTTCTGACAATAAGCTACTATAGGGGTATACTCCTCAGTGGCGACACTACTTATAAGAGCATTTCTAGAAAGTGTTAAACAAAGTGTTAAACACTTTTCAAAGATGCTCTTACTTAGTTAGTTTTTCACTTAGATCTGATTCAGTTTCTTGTATGCCTTCTTGTATTACAGTCTTGCCATTGCTTAAAACTCTATGAAATTAAATCTTGTTACTTCTTTTATAACAAAAATATAATCTTGATGAAGTGAGCGAAATCACTTTCACAGCAAAGCTTTCATAGCTTCACCTACAATACAGAACCCTAGGGGTCGAAATTTCTTCAACCCTATTGATTGCCTCTTGTAAAGAATTGTTAAGTAGGAATTAACCTAAAGATATCTAAAAAGAGTGTGCGCCCTATAGCCCGATTCCCAAGTTAATCGAAACATATTCCCCCCAGGCGGAACAATTTATATCAAAGTCGCAGTGAGGTGTTAGTCGACTGCTTGTCCGAAGGATTTTTCGCAGCAGAAAAACAGTTTACGAACATTCGCGGCGACTTATAATATTGTTCTCAATGCCTAGAGGGGAATATTTTAGGCAGCATTCCAGCTAGATAGATGTCTCATCGCTGAGGAAACCTGGAAGTCTTCGTGAGTTAAATCGTTTTTTACCATCAGGACTAGCTAATAAAAACGGTAACTAGGAAAATATTCTGTAATTAATGACACTTCACTTGAGCTATCAGCGAGGAGTTGGCTATAACAGTACAGGAATACTAAGTCAATAAAAATAGGCAAAAAAAATAAGCCCTGTTTTCAAGGACTCACCTTTATCTATACCCGTAATGTTAAAACCAAATAACGAAAATAGCAACCAGCAGTTTTTAGCTGCTTCAGATGCCCCTAGTAATACCCCGCTATTCCTTCATCTACCTCTAACCCTTACTGCCAATAGCTTTACCCCTTGTCTACCTCTTCAAACTAACTCCCAATTATTTTTAACGTCAAAAACAACTTTTATTCACTTAGACTATTTACGTTTAAGTAGTACTGGTTTAACTAATAAATCTTTTGATTTGCTCTGGTACTCTTTATTTTCAGGAATAGTTACCAAGAATCTTAAAAATCCCTGGCATCCTGACCCTAATATGCCTAGAGGTAAGAAGTATCCAAACAGAATAGTATCTAATACAGGAATAGTCTTAGGCTATAGGAAAAGAGCCAAAAACAGAGGTGTAAATACCAGATACGTTTACGACATCATGATTGACTTTACAGGAGCTTATTTTAGCGATTTAAGCCTACTGGAACAGCAAGAGCTAATCAAGTACCTAAACACTAATTATCAGCTTAAATGCCATCGTCTAGACGTAGCTATTGATGATTGCTCTCGCAGCCTGATACCAGTCAATTCGATGATAGTAGCTTTCTTAGAAGGCAATAACTTCGGTTTTGAAGTGATAGACGATAGCTATCTAGACATCGTTAATAACCAGCTTGTAGGTACATTAGCTTTAGGTTCAAGAAAATCTCAGCATTACATTAGAATCTATACTAAACACAGAAATTTTGTTAGGTACGAAGCAGAATTTAAAGGAGGAAAAGCACAAAAGCTGTTCGATAAAATAGCTAATTTGGATGCGGATAAAATTGACAGTAGTTCACCACTCAAATCTCTTCAAAAAGCCTTAGCTGAAGCTGCTTTAAACTGCATAGACTTTAGAGATAAAAGTAAAAATGCTTCACCAAAAAATGCTACTAAAAAGAGAATAAAACCATTATCTTTTTGGCAATTGTATAAAGATAAAATATTCTCGTTAATCGAAAATGGAACTATCAGAATTTAGCTGAAAACTTAGCTAAATTAAACAATAACTTCAGCGGCATATTAAGACATCACAAATAGGTTTGATAAGTGTAGCCTACATATCTAACAGATATCATGCCCTCAGCCGCCTAGCAATGTCTGATGGTCATTTAATACACTTTAGAGACTATCTTAAGACTTTACCAGATAAGCAAGTAGTAAAACTATCTTCTAAAAAACTCTTGAAAAACCGCTTGAGGGTGCGTATCTGAAAAGTGTTTAACACTCTGTTTAACACTTTCTAGAAATGCTCCTACAAACCAACTAACATCGACGACATGAAAAAAATACGTATATGTTGTGAGGTAACGCCCGATATATTCAGAGCTATCGATAGGCTAGCCAAACAAAGCGGTACTAGCCATCAAAGGATGCTCGTTGACCTAATAGCTGCTGAGATTAATTATAGGATTAAAGCAGAGCGTCAGAACGATGTCTCAGCCACTTTATTTGAGTGCAGGCAAAAGCTAGAATTTTTCAGAAGCGATTTATATCGACTGATTCAAGATATCGAGCAATTGAAGCCGTGAGACTAAAAAAATAGTGAAATACAGTTTTGACAGAAAGGAGAGGTTGCTATATAATGCGCTTCTCTTTTTTTTTGCTGCTATAGCACCACAGCTTTATTTAATAGGGGTATAAACTTACTAATTTACCCGTAGCGTGAAAAGGGCGTAAAGTGAGAAATGAGCAAGTTTTGAGCAATATCGAGTGTAAGGTTGGAAGCTTCCGTTGTACAGAATCCTTAAGGCATGAGCGATAGCGAAATACGGAGAGGGTGGGATTCGAACCCACGGAAGCTTCCGCTTCACTCGATTTCAAGTCGAGCGCGTTCGACCACTCTGCCACCTCTCCAAGTGCAGTTTAATTATAATAGCAAAGAATAATCAATCTAAACTGTAAAAAGAATTTCTGATGATTGAATATCAAACTCTTGATTTAGCCAAACTAAGGAAATTTGCTGCACAACACCTTGGTGTAACAAAACCAAAGAAAAATTACGCTTGGTTCCCGTTGCTCCCTTGGTGACTCTAGGTACACAAGCTGCGTTTAAATAAATAATTCCATCACTGCTGAGGCTCACAATTTTTCGTCGCGAGTCTGGGGGATATTTTAAATGATGGTGCATATGTCCAAAAGTTACTAAAGGTATTGATTTACCTAAATTGCCCACTTTAGCGATCGCTTTGGTAAAATCAAGATCACCATAATCCCCTCCCGCTGGCTTCCAATCTCTGCCGCAAATCGCTCCTGGTTCATCTCCCAATCCAAATGGGCCATTATGACCAATAAAAATAATCGTATTGTGAATTGCTTCTTGAGCGGCTGTGACAATTCGAGCTGTAGATTCCTCGAAATTATTTACCTGATAGTAATCGTGATAAAACTGCTGATTTCTCCAGGTAGAACCACCCCAGCTAAAGGGACGACTGCCAACTACAGATAAATTGAATTGAGCAAAATCTAATTTAGAAAATCCGACATGAGTATATGCCAGTAAATCTAACTGCTGCTGCACCCTATTTTCTTTAGTTCGATCATAAGGGGCCTTTTGTCTTCCCCAAGACGAGGCACTGTACCAAGCATCATGATTGCCCATGATTACAGCTTTGGGAAGGTTTACCCCCGCAATTTGACGAACTATTTCTACGGATTCGTTGCCAAAATCTCCCACAAACAACACCAAATCTACACCGAGATGTTGAAGTGCTAGCTCGTCTTCTTGATTCCATAAGTCGTGAACATCTCCGACTACCGCGATGGTAATTTGCTCCTTAATATCTATCATTCACAATGGTTGCTATCAGCTTTCCTGTATATAAGATAAGGTAATTAACTAAAAAAAAAGCTGGTTTTTTTGCTGATAAACCCTAGTTGCTAGTCGATTTACCCTTAAGGAAAGGGTTTTTGAGCATATAGCTGATCAAGCTAGATAAAGATTATAATTATCTAATTAAGTATGCTAATTTATGAGATAACTTGTTTGGCATAAATTATATTTCCTGTGTGGCAACAAAGCGTGAATCCTTTATTCGCAAAATTTTTTAGGTCAATATATCACAAAGAACCAATCTCTGGCTTTATCCTGGTGTTGGGCGCAACCGATGCCCTAATTGGAGGCGTGGGCGGACGCTGGAGTTTATTATCTATAGGCTTAGTTATCGCTTTATTAGGAATAGTGATGCGTTGGCAACAAGGTCAAAAAAGTCAAAAAGCGATCGCAACTGAACCAATCAGACACCTCTTACCCCCTACTTCATCTCCCCCCCCTTTACCTTTATTAATGAGTAATAAACCCCCACGATAAGGTTCATCTAACTAGCTATCCTTCATCCCTGTAGATACTGGGCTATATTTGAGAGAAAACTAAAACTCACCTGCTCAAAATCATGGGACTACTGGGAAAAACTAACCGAAGTGGCTTTGTCTTGTTAGCTGCGACGACTTGCTTATTGGGCTTAAACTATGTAGCAGTAAGAGCCGAAAAAATACCAAATTCAGCAGCAGTTGCTCCAGAATTTGAGTTTGTATCTCCTGCTCAAGATTCGGCAATAACTCCTGAAAATCAGCCTTGGAGGCAAGTACGCCTCGTTCATAGCTTAAAGCAAGATAAAACAGTAGTAGATTCTCTGGTTTTTAGCCCTGACAGCAAAACCTTAGTTAGTGGTGGAGGGTCTAACAACCCTCAAATGAACCTTTGGTCGGTAGAACAAGGCAGCAGCTTGGCTAAAATTCGCGCCCAGCGCACGGCAATTTTGGCAATGGCGATTAGTCCCGATGGTAAGAGTTTGATTAGTGGTGGCAAAGATTCGGCTCTCAATGTCTGGGATTGGCAGACAGGCAAGTATCAAGCGGCATTATTGGAACATAGTAAAAGCGTTACTTCTTTGGCAATTTCTCCCGATAGCCAAGTCTTAGTTAGCGGTGGTTTAGACGGTATTAAGGTCTGGGACTTGACGACTAGTCCTCAGCGTCCTTTATATACTTTGGTCGGGAAGGATCACCTAATTAATGTTGTGGCTATTCATCCCAATGGCTACATTGTCGCTAGTGGAGATGATCGCGGCAAGGTTGCTTTTTGGAATCTCCGCACAGGAAGTAAGATTTCAGATTTTTCTCCTCACACTGATCTCATTAGCGGACTGGCATTTAGCCCCGATGGTGATACTTTAATTACTGCCAGCCATGATCGCCAAATTAAAATCTGGAATTTAGGTTCAGGAGAATTACAGCAAACTTTAACAGGACATTCCGATGCGGTCAGGGCAATCGCTCTTAATCCTCAAGGTGGTATCCTCGCTAGTGGCGGCAATGACGGTATTTTGATTTGGGATTTGGCAAGTGGTAAGTTACTACATCAGCTTAATGACCATCGCAACTGGGTACAGTCTTTAGCCTTTAGTCCCGACGGTAATTATTTGGCTAGCGGTGGCTATGACTTTACTGTCAAAGTTTGGTCAGATAGCTTGTTAATGAGCAACGAACAATGAGCAATGACCATATAGATCAGAAGCATCCTCAGCATCGACGCGATCGCGCTACAATAGATAGTCTATTACAAGTGCGATCGTCACCAGGCGATCGCGATTTAGCTGAATTGGGGCGTTTAATCATTCGCTATCGTGATTTTCCTGGGGCGCGAGATATTCAACGAGATTTGTCAGTTGTTTTGAATAGTTGGCAGCTAACTGAAGAAGAGCTTTATCTTAAAACTCGTGAAATTCACGCCTCTGGCATGGTATATCGGAAAACAGTCACGGGAGAAGAACAAGATTGGACTTAATTAGACGGCTTGGCTGAATCGAGATATGACAATATCAGCCTGGGCGCGACGCTAAATTGATTACTTTTAAAATTTAAGTAAAACATTATTAATAAAATGCCAAAAAATAGTGACAAACCAAAAAAAGTGTGCGATACACAAAAAGCAAATATAACCAAAATGCGCTCAAAATAATCTTTACTGACTATGCAAATACGTTTTTTAGGTAAGGTGTCACTTTTTATTGCCATTTTAGCTTTACCCCAATTTATCCCCTCTACTTCGACTTCCCAATCAATTCTCTGTTCATCAGCATTGGCGGCAGATGTCAAACAATTTGGCGAAGAGGGCGAAAGTAGTGAACCAGCCGAAAAAGGTCCAAGTGGTCGTAATAGCGATAGTTTAACTGTCTTTGCGGACGGCTCACCGATGACTTTAGACTTATCTGGGCAAAATGGTGGTGTTGGCAATCAGGGTGCCGATGGTTATGATGCTATCTGTGACGAACCATTAGAAGAAGTAGATGAAAATTTACAGGGTGCTGACGGTGGTGACGGTGGTGACGGTGGAGATGGCGGCGTTGGTGGCAATGGTGGCTCTCTCACTGTCTATGCCACTAATAAAGAACATCTCAAACAGATTTATGTCATTGCTACGGGAGGAGAAGGTGGTCCACCAGGAAAACCAGGAAATGGAGGGGAAGGTTGTAAGTGCGATAATGCTTATTTAAATCAAGAGACCTGCACGGGAGATCCTGGTAGTCCTGACTATAAATGCACTACTGCCGAGTTTCAATGTACAGATGGGTATTCAGGTAAAACAGGACGGATTGGTAGAAGCGGCAGAGATGGCCAATTGGGCAATCTTACTTTAATTAATCTAGACAAATCTTTAGCTCCAGACCAGCCAGAAGTTACCGCTCCGATTAGCGAATTAAAAGCTAGAGGTTTTACCCTGTCGAGAAATATCTGGCAAAATAACACTGGTGCGTCGTCTTTATTTGCACCAGGCTCGATTATTAGTGATAAATATAAAGAATTAGTCGCACGTCACGAACACAGTGTTCTCCTAGTTTGGGATGCACCACAACCAGTAGATGATTTTGGTGATCAACAGATTACTCTCAAACTCAAAGGAGAAAATGATGCTGATATTTTATTACCAGAGGACTTATGGCTAGAGACAACCAGTATGAAACGAGACAATGTTACCGAGTTGTTTGTCTTTAATGCTGTCGAGAAAAAAGAGGTTGATGATCTAACAATCGATGGCGTGTTTGGCAGCGGGACTAATTTAGAATTAGATGTATTTGATAAAGCCGAGAAATCCGATTTAATCGCCACAGAATTTAGCATCAAATATCTGGTTGGGGAACCTTCTGAGGACAAGAACATTTTTGGAGGTACTTCACTAGAATATAAAACTAAATACCAAGGCAAAGTCCCCCCAGAGGCAATCCAGCAAGATGGTAATTTATTCACTTTGCAGTTAGGTAAGTTACCTATTCCCCCAGAATATCTTCAGTTAGGATCGAAGATAAAAGTAGAAGTAGCTGCTAGACGTTCTTTGGGAGAGAATTATAAAATGCAAGAGATGTCAACTAGTGCCACGATTGAAAATGCAACTAGCAACTAGCAATGTTATACCACAAGGGTATGTTATCCGCCGCTGGGGACAATGTCCGCCGCTGGGGACTAGCGACTAGCAACTAGCGACTAGCGACTAGCAGGCAAGTTATCTAAGACTATTTTTTGTTACTACAGATAACTCGAAGCTAATAGCTAACAGCTTACAGCTAATAGCTTTTTCAAGAGATAGTTTTAATTACAACTTCTATTGCACGATTGACAGCTAAATCTTTATCCGACAAAATTATGTCTTCCGCTTCGGTACGTTGAGCGACAACTGCACATACACAAGCGGCGGTGAAACCGTATACCCCTGCCATCTTAAATAAAGTTCCTGCTTCCATTTCGTAATTGAGAATATTCAAACTACGATAGGTGTCAGTAATACCAGTTAGCCAAGATTGTAAACAGGAATTGGCAGAAGATTGAACTCTTTCTTGTCCTTCATAAAACGTATCAACCGAAGCAGTAATGCCGAGATGACAAGGTATATTTAGCTGGCGAGCAGTTTCTACCAAAGCTACTGTCAAAAAAGGATCGGCGACGGCGGGATATTCTACAGGAGCAATATCCAAAGCCGCACCTTGACGGCACAGAGCAGCTTGAGAAACAACAATGCTACCTACTTTTACAGTGGGTTGAATTGAACCAGAAGTACCGATGCGAATAAACTGTTTAATTCCTACCTGTGCTAACTCATTGACTACAATACTTAACGAAGGTGCGCCCATACCGCTAGTAGCGACTAAAATCGGTTTACCATTAGGGAGATTGCCTAAATAACTATTGAGTCCTCGATATTGGGAGAGTAATTTGACATTTTGTAAATAAGTTTGAGCAATGTAACGCGATCGCTCTGATTCACCAGATAATAATACTATTTGGGGCGCATTAACACCAAGTTCATCCTGGCTAAAACCAATATGATAAAGTTTCATCTTTAAAATCTAGTTATAAATTTATATTTTATTGATTCTAAACGATGGTAATTCTCGAAAAATTCCCCGAAATTGTTTCTAGTTGTCAAAATAGTACCGTAGGAAAACGGCTACCTAACGCGCTTTATGTCCATACCAGAGCTTTAGACAATCTCGCTCCTCTCCTGCAAGATTATGAACATCACGCTCGAAATATAGTCGATAACCTCAACAATCCGACTATAGTTAAATTTGCGATCGATCAACCGAAAATTTCTTATTTATACTATCCTGACTTTGATCGTGATCCTCATCCCCAGCTACACCAAAGCCTTATCGTCGATCTAACCACTGAACAAATTTCTCTCAGGCAGTATCACAACTCTCATAATCCGCCTATTTTGCATCGTAAAGAGACTTTTGTCACCCCAGACTATCCCCTCTATCAAACATTTGCGGAACTAACCCAAGAAGAAGTTAACCTGGGCTTACTAGATAACTCGCGCCATATTGGTAATCTACAAGAATGGAGACGACTGCTACTACAACAGAGGATTGATTTTGTCGGACACCGCCTAGTCTGCCCTATCGATTCACCAAATTTAGGCAAACAAACAATTCTGATTGAAAGGCATAAGGCAGCTTTAAAACGACAAGAATTATCTCGCCCAGTTAGGATTACTTTAGAAGCCAACTTATTTTCGCCCCTGACTACTTTTTTCGATTATGGCTGCGGTTACGGGGGAGATGTGCAACGAATTCGCGATCGCGGCTATACTAGTTCTGGTTGGGATCCTTACTATGATCCAAATGCTGAATTAACCCCTGCTGATGTAGTTAATCTTGGTTACATTATCAATGTGATCGAAGATATAGCCGAAAGAAGAAAAGCTTTAATTAAAGCCTGGAAATTAACTCGCCAAGTTTTGATTGTCTCAGCTCAAGTGTTAGTAGATGACCGTCGCCAAGGCATAATCGCCTACGGAGATGGTATAGTCACCAATCGTAATACCTTTCAGAAATATTACGAACAAGAAGAATTAAAAATATATATCGACCAAGTACTAGAAGTCGATTCAATTCCCGTTGGTTTAGGAATTTATTTAGTTTTTCGAGATGAAGTCCAAGCCGAATCCTTCCGTGCTTCCCGTTTATATTCTCGTGTCAGCACTCCCAGAATTCAAGCTAAGGTTAGAAAATTTGAAGACTATCAGGAATTACTAACTCCCTTGATGGAATTTTATACTCAACGAGGTCGTTTGCCAGTCAAAGGAGAATTAGCATCAGAAGCCGCTATTAAATCCGAGTTTCGTGGTTATCAACAGGCGTTTAAGTTGGTGCTACAAGCAACTGACCAGGATGAATGGGATGCCATCTCGGAAAAGCGTAGTCAAGATTTATTAGTTTATCTAGCTTTAGGAAAATTTAGTGGTCGTCCTACGGTCAGGAAATTAGCTCCTGAAATCAAAGCCGATGTCAAAGCCCTATTTGGCAGCTACAAACAGGCTTGTCTAATTGCTGATATTCTACTGGTTAATGTGGGAGACATGAAAAAAATTGCTCACTTGTGTAAAACTAGTAAGATTGGTAAGCAGCTTGGCGATGCGATCGCGATTCATATTAGTGCTTTAGAAAAGTTACCCCCACTATTACGATTATACGAAGGCTGTGCCAGTCGCAATTTTTACCGCTTAGAAACTGCCAATATTATCAAGCTTTACTACAATAAGCCCAAGATAACTTATCTTGTTTACCCCGAATTCGATACTTTAGCCCATCCGACTCTACAAGCGACGATGGAAGTAGACCTACACAATTTATCAGTTACCTATCACGATATTTCTGATGAAACTAACCCCTTAGTATTACATCAAAAAGATGCTTTAGTTACACCAGATTATCCTAGTTACAGAAAATTCGTACGGCTGACCAATAAAGAACAAAAGTCTGGTTTGTTAGATAACAAAGCTGCTATTCACCGTCTTCATGGATGGTTGCGATGTTTACAAGAACATGAAGTTAAAATTGAAGGGCATAGTTTATCTAAATAGACCTCGGAAAATACAGTGGCAATGGGTTCACGTTATCCCTCTTCCGTCAGACTCCGAAAACTTTTGTCATTCTTGAATCCTAGAACTTCTATAGAGAGAGCGATAGCTTGATTTTTTAATAATAACAATTAGCAGTATCAAAAAATGGCTGCAATTCCCTCACCATAAGACTTGATCTCCGAAAGTGACAGAAGAGGGTTATAACGTTCCCGTTCACCCGCCGCAAATAACCTTTTCATGATAACCGATCACCTTTCGGCGGTCGGTGTGCATGGGCGTTGTTATGCAGCGAGCGCAATGATGTTTTCTCCATCTGTAAAAGCCCTGGAAAGAGATCCAAAGGTATCGGTGTATTACGATAAAGCAAGCAGCGATAAATTCTCATCTTCATAAAATAATTTGATCGCGTTAAAATCCCGACGCAGCAAATTTTCAACTTGTAATGTCGAACAGTTTCCAAGGCAAAGCCAAATTACTTTCGGCGGATTTCCAAATACTAAGCTCAGGTCGTGCATGTCCGCGTCTTTCGAGACAATCATCAAATTATTGTCTTTTGCATAATCCCAAACTATTGGGTCGAGCGTTGCTTTCATGCCCACATCTCGAACGTGAAGCGAATTTGGAAAAAAATCGCTCAAACGGCTCGGCAACTTGGGCGACAAGTTTTCATCAAAAAGTAATTTCATGCAGATAATGGAGCGGTCATAAAACGACGCTCACGATCAGCCGCATAAGCAATGCAGGCTTTTAAGTCTTCTCGCGTCAGATCGGGAAAATCGTCGAGGATTTCTGCTTCGGTCATCTCGGAAGCCAGGTACTCAAGCACTTCATAAACCGTAATTCGCAAGCCACGTACACAAGGCTTACCACCACGTTTATTTGGTTCGATCGTGATGTAGTTTCGGTAGTTCATAGTTGAAATTATCGTCATTAAATCTGTTGGGTAATAAGCTTGAAAAACCTTTAAACCCTTTCGTGGAAAGCCTTTTGGAAACCTTCAATCTAACTTCTTAAAACTCAGCCAATGTAAAGGTTTCAGCGATTTTCATCGCTATTCCCCAACAGGTCTATTATATGGCTTTGTCAGTCACAATCAGCACCAACAGATAATTTTCAGGCTACTACCCCAACCAATAGCCTGAGCAGCATAACGACCAAGTTGAGCGGCGGCAGATAGGACCTAAACGAAGCAATAAATCTTCATCCGCCGCTCCAACGACTTGTTGGGTTGCGCTGCGGGTAATCGCTTCCTCCAAAAACTACGGAACAAGCACAATATCATGGGCACCACGAACGACATTAAGTTTGAAGCCTGTTCGCTCCAGTTTGGGTTGGTTGCTTGAAACCACATTCCAAAACTCAACGGCACCTGTTTTGGGACTTTGTTCGCGATAGTTGAAAATAACCACTGCTAGCGATTTTCCGTTGGCATCAAAGGTGGCTTGCTCTGGCAATAATCCTTCAAAGCCGTATTCTCCAACTGTTGTCAGTTGCCCAGTCTTGGGAGCAAACTTTACCAGCGACAGCGAACTGGAGGACTTGCCGCGCCAAACTGGAGGAACGCTGGGGCTGAAATAGGTGCGGCGCATATTGACTGTCGCGATTAGGGAGTTGTCGGGACTCAGGGCAAATCCTTCAGGGCTAAGTCCAACCTCGGTTCTAGAAGCAATTTCTGGAGGTTTGTTCGATTCTGGTTCAAAGCGAATGGCAACCATTTCGCCTTTTGGGTTCAACAAGAAATTCAACGCTCGAAGGCTATACTGCCGCCATTTCAAGTCGGGTACCAGCAGAAAACGTCCATCAGCCGTAAATCGTGCATGGCTGAGATGATTACCAACCTCTAATGGTCGATCGTAGGGTTCAATTTGAATGATTCGATCCGATCGCACTACTTTGTAAAAGGCAACGAAGGAAGTAAACTTGCCCTCGCTTCCATCACTGGTAGTTGTGATTGCCAAGAAATTACCAGAGGGATGCCAAACAGCGGCTTCTAGCACGGTTGAACGAGAAAAGTCTTTGGCGATCGCAAAGTTAGTGCGTTCTCCCAAGGTTCCATCAGGCTGAATCCGAAAGATTGCTAATTCCTGACCAGGTTCTTCCAAATTAATCGCTAGAAGCTTGCCATCAGGACTGATGCTTAGATGCTTGGGATTTTTCCCTACAGTTACAGTTTGCAAAATCTTGGGTTGTTCAAGATTGGCAATATTTACCACAGTAATCTTTTTACCTGCTGGCATCTCTTCGATATTGGCAAACTCCCGAACGCCATCCGCTGGGGGCGATCGCACCTCTGCAATATAGGCTCGTTTGCCATCTGGTGAGACCGCAATAATTTGGGGCCACGACATTACCGAATTTGAGACGCGGATCGGTGAAACAATCGGACGATCGGGATTCAAAGGGAGCGAGATCGTTGTGAGGGTATCTTCAATCCCAGTCACACGATCGAGCTTCGCATCGGCATAAGCAGTTGCCACCATATCCGCATCCGAAGTAACCAACAGCCCCCGTCCAGCAAATTCGATCAGTTGAGCAGATTTAACAATAGGAGCCAACTCGACAGGCTCAATTAACTGAAGTAAGCCGTAGCTCACGAGAGCCACAACTATTCCCAGTATTGCCAGCATAATAGTCTTGAGCCATCGCGATCGCAGCCATTTCATATCTAATATTTCCTAAACGCTAAATAGTTATCGACCTCGAGTGAGATCGATGTTGAACGCTTGAGCAATGATGAGCGGATTGAAGTACTCTCGAACCGCAGTAATCTTTCCGCCTTCAATCTGTAGAACGGTTATGTAAACGTTCTGGTAAGGCAACCCATTTTCTGCAATAACAAAGTTTCCCTGCCCTTCTAGCGTGACTGTTTGACCATCCGCAGAAACGATTGTCCGCAGATTTTCAAACCGAATCGTGCTAAACGTTTGATTAATTCCTTGGAAAAACCACTGCACTCCCAGCTTTCCTTCAAATCGGTTGGGCCTTCCGGGCAACTGGAAGGGCTGCTCAAGCACAACATTTTCCGAAAGTAGGTTGCTGAGTTCCTGCACATTCTCTGCTTCAATCTGTCGGATAAACTGCCTCGCGATTCTTTCTGAAGTGGATCGTGTTGGCTGTCTTTGGGCAGACAACGGAGGTTCTGCTGCCTGCAAATCGGGGAGCATTGCTGCGGTGGAGAAGCAGGCAATCGCTGCACAAATACAGCTCAACAAAAGTCGATTCATGATTTTGTACTCCTCAGACACAACGGTTAGTTACGCTTCTTTACTTTAGTAGTGTATTTTCTGTCTGTCCAATTCATAATTGACGAGATACTAATAACCAGTAGTTATTAAGATGGAACTTCGTTTACTTCGCTATTTCGTGGCTGTGGCTGAAGAACTTCACTTTGGGAGAGCAGCCGAGCGTTTGCACTTGACTCAGCCTGCTTTGAGCAAGCAAATTGTGGTGCTGGAGCGTGAATTAGGTGTTGCTCTGTTCACTCGGACGAAGCGGGTGGTAAAGTTGACGATTGCCGGACAGGTGTTTTTGGAACAGGCAAAACAATTGCTTGCCCAGGCAGAGACAGCGATCCAACTCACCAAACGCACCGCCCGTGGAGAAATCGGACAGTTAACCATTGGTTTCACATCCACCGCAACCTACACGGTGTTTCCAAAGTTGTTAGGGCAATTCCGCGATCGCTTTCCGAGTGTCGAACTCAATCTACAAGCACTCTCAACCGAAGCTCAGGTTGCCGCTTTAAATGAACGCAAAATTGATCTGGCATTTCTGCACCCACCGATCGACGATCGTGGGTTGAAACTATATCCGATCCTAGAAGAGCAATTCCTGGTTGTGCTACCCAAAAATCATCCCTTGCTGGGTTACACCGAAATTCCTGCCGCTGCTTTAGCCAATGAAGCCTTCATTATCCATCCCCGTCAGGAGGGTCCTACGCTTTACGATGGATTTATTCAACTCTGCCAACAGTTTGGCTTTCAACCTAACATCGTCAAAGAGTCTATTTCATTACAAACCCGTGTATGTTTGGTGGCGGCGGGAATTGGCATCACATTTGTTTCAGAGTGCGTTCAGCCCGTCGTTGGTTCAAACGTTGTTTGTAGACCCCTGGCAGATTCACCAATTGCTCTTAAGTTTGCAGCAGCTTGGCGTAAAGATTTTATCTCTCCAACACTACAGGAATTTCTGGTAGTTTTATTGGATGAAGGAGAGTAGGGCGATCGCTCAACGACTAGCTCTAAAACTGTTAACCATAAATCCTAACGAGTAGGTTGGTTTTTTTCGTCCTAACCTAAGATTGAAGCGGCATAACGACCCTGCTCACCGGACGCAGGTAGCCTTGGCACACAACGATAGCCTAAATTCGTTCCGGTGCAGCAGGATTGTTATATTGCGGTTGCTACAAGATTTGGTAGGTTGAGGGAGCTAACGATTAATGGTGTGCATAATTGCTTCAGGATAGCGAGTTCCGGCAGCAGATCCGATCGGGACAATCGCCTCAATCTGCTGCACCTCCTCTACCGACAACACAATCTCCACTGCACCCGCATTTTCAGCTAATCGCGCTTGCTGTTTAGTGCCTGGAATTGGGATGATATCCTCACCTTTTGCCAGCAACCAAGCTAAAGCTAGTTGAGCAGGTGTACAGCTCTTCTGTACCGCAATTCCCTTCACTTTTTCGACCAGCTCTAAGTTGCGATAGAAGTTCTCACCTTGAAAGCGGGGACTATACCGTCGAAAGTCATCGGGTGGGAAGTTATCTGGGGATTGAAAGGCTCCGGTTAAGAACCCTCGACCTAGCGGTGAATAGGCGACCAAGCTGGTGCCCAGTTCTCGGCAAGTAGGCAACACATCTAGTTCGGGTTCTCGTGTCCACAGACTATACTCTGTCTGGAGCATGGCGATCGGATGAACCTGCGCGGCTCGACGCAGCGTTTCAGAACCTGCTTCTGAGAGTCCAGCGTAGCGAACTTTGCCATCCTGAATGAGTTGTGCGATCGCTCCTACTGTTTCCTCAATCGGCACATTCGGATCGACTCTGGCGGGATAGTACAGATCGATGTAGTCTACACCCAAGCGTTGTAAGCTATAGGCAAGGAAGTTTTGCACGGCAACTGGGCGATTATCGGCACCGATAAAGTTGCCTTTGTGATCGCGCAATTGTCCAAATTTGACTGCAATGAACACTTTGTCACGGGGAACGCTTTTGATGGCTTCACGAATCAGCAATTCATTGTGGCCCATTCCGTAAAAATCGCCCGTATCCAGGAAGTTAATGCCCAGTTCAATTGCATCTCGAATCGTTGCAATACTTTCAGCATCATTGCTTTGGCGACCGCTATAAAAGTCAGACATGCCCATACAGCCTAATCCTACGGCTGAGACTTGTGCATCCGTCATCCCAAGTTTGCGATATTTCATGATGTGAGTTCTCCTTTGATTAAACTATGGTGAATCGGAAATTAACGGGTGACGTAACCGCCATTGATAAAAATCGTTTGAGCATTGACCCAGCGAGATTGAGGCGAAGCCAGAAACTCAACCAATGGCACAATGTCATCGATCTTGCCCAATCGTCCTGCCAGTCGGGTAACGGCGGCGATCGCTTCCGGTGATTCTGGTTCACGGAAAAAGGGCGTATCCACAGGACCGGGCGCAATCGTATTCACCGTAATGTTGCGTTGCCAGTCAATTTCCCTTGCCAATGCCCGAGTGAAATCTTCCATTGCAGCTTTAGTGCCTGCATAGGCAGAATAATTGCCGATCGTGGAGGCTAACAGGGAAGTTCCAATATTGATGATTCGCCCATTGTCGGCAATCCGGCGAATGGCTTCCTGCATGATAAAAAATGTTCCCTTAGAGTTGATGCCAGCGACGCGATCGTATTCGGCCTCGGTAATCTCAGCCATTGGCTTTTTGACCAGACTCCCAGCATTCTGAACCACAATATCGACTCGGCCAAACGCTGTTGTGGTTTCATCAAATAGCCTTCTGATGTTGGCAACTTGTGAGAGATCGCCGGAGACGAGAATGGATCTTGCACCTTGTTCACTCACCAGCCGTGCTGTTTCCTCTGCCTGATCTCTGGTCGCCTCGCGATGGTAATGCACCACCACATCCGCCCCCTTACGAGCCAGGGCAACGGCAAAGCCTCGTCCCAGGTTGTTTCTCGCCCCGGTCACGATCGCCACCTTACCCGACAATTCGCGATCGGCAGGGGTTTTCGTAGGATCAGGGGCCGAGCGAACGGGCTGGGGCACTTGAGCATTGACTTGTTCGGCGGCGATCGCACCAACTACACTCGTTGCACCCAAGGCACTCAAAAACTGACGACGATTCTGACTCATAATGACCTCCTAATATTTGTCTGGGCGGCGTGTCCTTAATCTCAATTAAGCCAGAATCAACCCGTAAAGAACATGTATATTTTCTAGATAAGCTTGCCTATTTTGAAGTGTGGGAAAACTCGATAATAATCATTGAAAAACCCCACCCATCAGCTTGGCAGACTTTGCCGAAAGCCTAAAGGCGATCGCTCAGTGTGTGTTTTGAAAAAGCGAGAGAAGTGAGCGGCATCTTTAAATCCAAGCCGAAACGCAATTTCTTGGATTGATTCAGACGATCGCGCCAATAGTGACTGCGCTTCCGCGATCGTTTTCTCCGCAATCCAAGTGTTCACTGATTTACCTGTTTTACGCTTGACAAGCGTACTAAAGTAGCTAGGATGTAGGTACTGAGCCTGAGCGTAGTCTTGGACTTGAAACATGCGATCGCACCTGCCTGCTAGTAAATCGCGAAAATGGTTTTCGAGGTTGCGTTTGAACGTCAGCGCGATCGCCGAACTCGCAGGAACTTCAGTGAGAGGGTCATAAGCTTTCCAAAAGCGTTCTTTAATCTTGAGCAACAGCACAACGGTTAGACTGCCAATCACTTTGAACTTGTAGGCAGAATCTGAATGATATTCTTGCAAAAGCTGATTTCCCAAGTCATCAAAGACTTGAAAGACTTCGCGATCGGGATAACTCGGAGGTGCGACTTCAGCAATCAGGAATGGAAAGTCATCCAAAATATTCTCGTGGACATATTGCTTGAGAAATGATTCTGAAAAGGTAATCACATACCCATGTGATAGTTCATAGATTTCAAATCCCTTGATATGTCCAGGATTTGCAAAGTAAATTGTACCGTCTTGCGTTGGATAGGATTGACTATCAATGATGTAGCGCCCGCGCCCTTTGCGAATGATTAACACTGAATAATAGTTTGCTCGAAAGAGTGGGGATTTGATTGGAATCTCCCTATGAACTTCCTCTAATCGATGGATTGTAAAATCAACGTCCTGCTCCAAAGTTCCACCCATTGAGACATAGAACTCGGACATAGAGTTATAAATTTTAATTTCATCAACCATCGATAATAATTCAAAATTTAGGACTGCTTCTCGATCTTACTGCGATGGTCAACTCTGAAACCACGGTTTTCATTTTCTGTGTGGGGAGCAATATAACGGCAAAGCTCACCGGACGCAGACAACCTCTGCTTCTCACCGATAACCTTGATACGTTCCGGTGCAGCGACGTGTTGGGCTGCTGGCACTCACGGTGAAATTTAGGCAGCTTTAAGTTGTTTTTCAATCGCATCACACGCTACTTTCACCCCATCTTCTGCTCGGATAGTAGCTCCAACTTCTGCGGCTCTAGCTGCATAATTAGGATTTTCTAGTAATTCACCCAACTGCTTGGAAACTCGTTCTGCTACATATTGTTTGCGAGAAACCGTTCGCGAAGTTCCCAGGCGTTCAACTCTAGCTGCATTGTCTGGTTGATCAATGCTGTAAGGCATCACAATCGTTGGACGACCTGCCCGTAATGCCTGAGCCGTTGTACCAATGCCGCCTTGATGAACGATCGCACAAGCCCGCGAAAAAAGTTGCGAGTACGGTGCATAGTTCACCGCAATAATGCTGTCTGAAAGATTGGCTGGCGGCACATTCTTGCCAATCAATAACACAGCACGGTGATTTAAGCGTTTTGCTGCTTTGATGCTTTCCTCATAGAATTGCCCTGGAGCCATGACTGCGGCTGACCCTAAAGTGAATGCAATCGGTGGCTCACCTGCGTCCAGAAATTGATCTAGTTCCGGTGAGAGTTGTGCGCCACCCTCACTCCCATCATAGAAGGTAAACCCTGTGAGTACTGTATTGGCTGCCCAATCCGGTTGAGGCTTAGCCAGTACTGATGAAAACATTGCTAGCACAAGATAAGGGGAATATTTATCATCAATCAATGGGTTGCCTTTCAGGGGAGGTAATCCCATCTCCTGTCGTAATTGATGAACGGGGTTTGCCCAAGATTTTGTCAAAACTTTGCCGAGTTGCCGAATCCCTCGCTGGGCTATGGAATTCAAGCCTGGTAGTTGGAAAATGGCTGGTAATCCCGGTATGATCGATGGATCTGTAGCAGAAAGAAACCCCAGGGGTGACAGCATCGTTAGCACCCAGGGAATTCCTAATTTTTCTGCCACTAATCGGGCGGCTAGTACTCCTTCACCGTTGATGATGAGATCGGATTTTTTGGCAGCGTTCATCAAGTCAGTGTAGGTTTCACGCAAGCTTGCACAAACCCAATTTCTTACCACATACTCCGTACCTGCCTGCAAATCCATCATCCGTGCCATCTCTTGAGGATCGTTGAGTGCCGTGTTGTCTGGTCGCATTCGATGAAACTCGAATCCCAGAGCTTTGATTTTGTCCTGATATTCCCGGTGAGTCGCAAACACCACATCATGACCCCGATGGCGCAACTCAAACGCGATCGCAATTTTGGGATGTAAATCTCCGAAAGAGCCGATGGTAGTCAGAACAATA
>Ga0209082_1000323_pt1 | contig 18945 bp, 18 predicted proteins | sample ColdCreekSource_FD_184127 | JGI IMG/M metagenome (GOLD analysis project Ga0209082, IMG submission 184127) | Groundwater microbial communities from Cold Creek, Nevada to study Microbial Dark Matter (Phase II) - Cold Creek Source (SPAdes) (version 3) | ecosystem: Environmental > Aquatic > Deep...
ATGTATCACCTCGAGGCCCACGTCTCGTCCCGCAAAGCCCAAGTTTTTTACCAGATCATCGGCTTGTCCGAGGTTCGGCAGCTCGAAGCGTGCGACCGGATCGAGCTCGAGGATCGAGTAGGGCAGCTTGAACACGCCGGCGACCAGCTCCAAGCGCTTAGGCAACGGGCTGATCTGCATAAAGGCTTGCTTGAGCACGTTGCTCACGTCCGAGCCGCGCAGCTTCGACAGATCCAAGATGCTCTTGAAGCTCAGATATTCGGAGGGCGCCGCTGCGATACGCCAGAAGAAGCGTTGCATGCTGTATCCGTCGCCGTCGTGCGCGAGCACATCTTCACGCAGCGAGAGCCCAGGCTGCGTGTTGCGGCTGGTCGCAAAGGTCTGCTCGTAGCGAGTCTGCAGCAGGAAACGAAACGAAAACACGCCGAGCTTGAGCGGTGATTCCTCGTCGGCCCAAGCATCACCCACGTAGCCCTGTGCGATCGGCGTTTCGCTCGGGTGGTGCAGCCCATCATCTTCCTGCGCGTGCAGCGTCAACGCTGCGATACACACGACCCAGAAGAGTAGACGCTCGCGCATGAGAGAATGAGCGCTGAATGTACACTGCTGCCGCGACGGGCTGCATTCGTTTCAGCGCTTACACACTGCGGCATCTCTTCCCTCTACACACAGCATTTGCCGTCTCCCCGGGGCATTCTGCGCTAGGCTGTCCCGTCATGGCCCGCGCTGATTTTCGACTCAAACACAGCTTGCGTGTCCGTTGGTCAGAAGTGGACCCGCAGAACATTGTCTTCAACGCTAATTACTTGATGTACTTCGACGTCGCAGCCGGCGAGTACTGGCGCGAGCTCGGCTTCGTGTATCCCGAAGGCCTGTCGACGCTCGGCGTCGACACGTTTGTGGTCTCGGCCAAAGTCGACTTCCACCGCTCAGCCCGCTACGATGACATGATCGACGTGCTCGCGCGTACAGCACGGCTCGGCCGCACGAGCTTACGCATGCTGCTCGAGGTCCATCGCGGCGACGAGCACCTGATCAGCGGCGAGCTCGTCTACGTGTTCGCGGACCCCAAAACCCAGAAGCCGCAGCCGATCCCCGACGTGTTTCGCGAGAAGGTGACGGAGTTCGAGATCCTGCCGCCTACGGCTTGAGCATGCGCTGATAGAACGTCAGGTCGAGCCAGCGGTCGAACTTGCGGCCCACTTGCTTGAGGTCCGCCACGCGCGTGAAGCCGAGCTTTTCGTGCAGGCGCATGCTGCCGAGGTTTTCGCCGTCGATGCCTGCGATCATGGTGTGGACGTCGGCCTCGACGGCGCGGTCGATCAGCGCGCGCAGCAGCAATGTCCCCGCGCCGCGTTTGCGCGCATTCGCTGCGACGTACACCGAGTTCTCCACCGTGTGACGATAGCCCGGCCAAGCTCGGAACAAACCGTAGCTCGCAAAGCCGACCAGCCCGTGCTCATCGCTGGCGACGAGCACGGGTAGGTCGTTCGAGGTGCGATCCTCGAACCAGTAGAGCTGCTGCTCTTCGCTGCGTGGCGCGTCGCTGAAGATCGCCGTCGAGACGGCCACGATCTCGTTGTAGATGGCCAACATGCTGCTGCAATCAGCTTCGGTAGCGTCGCGTATCTCGAGCATCAGCCGAGCATAGCGCGATTCACTGGAAAGCTCAGCGCTCGCTGTCGAGCATGGCCATTTGGTGCTTATCGTAGCGCGTGCCGGTGACGGCGTCGGCCGGAATGAGCCGTTCCAGCTCTGCGACAGCCGTCTTGGAGAGCGGGTGTTCCAGCGCGCCGAGCGCGTCGTTCAGCTGCTCCGGCGTGCGTGTTCCGATCAATGGAACGTAACCGGGCTGTTTCGCGCGAGCCCAGGTGATCGCGCGCCGGCCCTTGGTCATGCCGCGCTCAGCGGCGAGCTTGCCCAGCGCGTCGACCACACGCGTGTTGTTGGCCGCGTTCTCGGCAGAGAAGCGCGGCAAGTGGCTGCGGTAATCGCCGGGGGCAGACGGCCTGCTCCCACTCGAGAGGCCACGCGAAACGTCTCATCGAGGACATGTTCCAGAAGCAGCGCAACGTGCGCTGCTCGATCGCGAGCTTCACGCACATCGGCGCGCTCATCCACGACAGCGCGTTGGTCGCCACCGTCCCCGATGTCGTCGCGGGCTTCACGCTGCGCCTCTACCCGCAGCTAGCAGCGGCGGCGCCCCCATTCGAGATGAGCGGGGGCGGCGCCGAGCTGCTCTATCCCAGCGCCAGCGCGGACGACGCCGCCAGCAAGTTTGTTCGTGCGCGCGTCACCGCAGTCGCGAGCGCCCTCTCACGCGAGCTAGAGCGCAGTCGCAAGCGAAAGCGCTGAGAGCTGCTCTGCGATCATGTGCGCGTACGAGGCGAGCGGCCGACAGGTCCAGACATGCCGGCGCTTGCGATTCGCGTGTTACGATCTTCTCTGTCAATCAGCGATGACAAGCCGCGGTTCCATCGATCCGATCACCAACAAGCGCTTTGAGTTTGTGCGTGAGCTCGGTGAAGGTGCAACGGGCGCCGTGTTCCTCGCGCACGACCGCGAAACAGGCGAGCAGCTTGCAGTCAAGAAGCTGTTCAGGCTCGACCAGAAGAGCGTGGGACGCTTCAAGCGCGAGTTTCGCGCGCTGGCGGACATCATTCATCCGAACTTGGTCAAGCTCTACGATCTGCATCGCGGCGACGGAGCCTGGTTCATCACTATGGAGTACGTGAGTGGGAGCGATCTCCGCCAGCACTTCGGCGCTGACGCGCGCTCGACGCGCGAGAATGTGCGGCCGGCCCCGGCCAACGACAACGAGCCGGACGAGCTGTTGCGCGTGTTCTACGGCCTCGCTTGCGGCGTGCACGCCATTCACCGCGCCGGCATGCTTCATCGAGATCTCAAGCCTTCTAACGTACTGGTCTCGGACGCCGGGCGCGTCGTTGTGCTGGATTTCGGTCTTGTCCGTGAGCTCGACAATGGCTCCGAGCAGATCACGCACGACGGGACAGTCGCCGGCACGCCGGCCTACATGGCGCCCGAGCAGTCGGCGGCTGAGACACTGACCGAAGCCGCAGACTGGTACGCGTTCGGCGTGATGCTCTATGAAGCCATCAGCGGCGTACTGCCGATCGACGGCAAAAACGCGCTGGATCTGATCCGGCGCAAGCTCCGAGACGAGCCGGTGCCGTTGCGACACGGTGCGCCCGGCCCAGTGCTGGACCTGTGCATGGCGCTTCTGGCGCGCACGCCCGCTGCGCGACCGGTCGGTGCGGCGGTGCTTAACATCTTGGCCGCTGCGAGCGGCAGTGATCGCGAGCTCACCGAGACACTAGAGCAGCCTGTTACGAATCTGCCTGTGCCGGGCATGAGCACGCCGACGCTGTTTGGTCGCGAGGTTGAGCTCGCCGCGCTGCATGCCGCGACCGCTGCGCTGGACCCGCGGAGCAGCCCAGTCGTGCACGTGCGGGGTGCGTCTGGAAGCGGCAAGTCCACCCTCGTCGAGCACTTCTTGGACGAGCTGGCATCGGAAACAGCCACATCGCCCGTGATTCTGCGTAGCCGCTGCTACGAGCGCGAAGCGATGCCGTTCAAGGCCCTCGACGGAGTGATGGATGTGCTCGTCGCGCATCTGGCGAAGCTGGACGACGTCACTTGCGCCCATGTATTGCCCGCACACGTCGTAGATCTTGCGCGGCTCTTTCCGGCGCTCGAGCGCCTCGGTGCTGTTCAGCGCTTGAAGACTAAACACCGCACTGGAAGACAGGATCAGACGCAGTCCCGGCGCCAAGCTGAGCAAGCGCTACGCTCGCTCATCGCCAATGCCGCTGAGTATCGGTCGCTGATCGTCTGGATCGATGACTTACAATGGGGCGACCTCGACAGCGCCAACGTATTGCAGAGTTGGTTGGAGCATCCGCTCGAAGCGCAGGTGCTGATCCTGCTTAGCTACCGCAGCGAGGAGGTTCACACCAGCGCGACCTTGCGTGCGCTGCTGGAACCAGGCACGACGCCGGTCCGTACTAAGCAGAGCTTCGTGAATCTAGAGCTGCTGCAGCCAAGCGATGTTCGCGCGTTATGCATGCATCGCCTCGTGCGGGTCTCCGCAGCGCCCGAAGCGATGATCGAACGTGTCGTCCAGGAGGCTCGTGGTAACCCCTTCCTCGCGCAGCAGCTCACCGCGCTCGCGGAGGCCAAGCTCGCGCGCAACGACACTTCTCTCGATGGGTTGTCGATGGAGGCGCTCGTCGCGAAAGCCGGCGCATACCTGGGCGAGGCCGCGCGCGCGATCTTGAATGTGCTCGCGACCGCTGGCCGTCCTCTGCGGGCTCAGCTTGCGCTTTCGGTCGCAAATGTCTTCAGTGCTGGCCGCGCGCACATCCATACACTGCGCGCGTTGCATCTGGTGCGCTCGCGCGAAGTGGGTGGAGAGCGCATGATCGAGTGCTACCACGATCGTGTGCGCGAAGCCGTGCAGTCGACGTTGAGCTCAGTCGAAAGCCAGCACATTCACGCGTCGTTGCTGGCCGCCGCGGAGCTCGAAGCGCGTGATGATCACGACTGGTTACACACGCTCGCGCTGGGAGCTGGCAAGCGCGAACAGGCATTTCGTTATGGTTGGTTGGCTGCGGAGCGTGCGAGCGAGGGTCTCGCTTTCGAGCGAGCGGCAGAGCTCTACAGCAAGTGTCTAGTGCTCTTCAGCGGTGAGCTGGACTTGTACGTGGTCTGGATGAAGCTGGCAGCGGCACAAGCGCAGTGTCGGCGCGGCTATGAAGCTGCAAAGTCTTACCTGAGCGCAGCCGAGCACGCTCAGGCGACGCAGCGCCCCGAGCTCTTGCAGCTCGCAGCTTCACACTTGGTGCGCAGCGGCCGCTTCGAGGAGGGGGAGCGCATCGTGTTGCAAGTCTTGCGATCACAAGGCTTGTACGTGCCTACGACCAGAGCAGGTTTGCTCGCCGCGCTGGGCTGGGAGCAGAGCCGCATCGCATTGCGAAGCCTGGATGTACCGACGCGTGATCCCAACGGCATCCCCGCGCGCACGATGCAGACGCTGACCGTGTACGGCATTCTAGCGTTGGAGACTCAGCTGTACGCACCGCTGCGGTCCGCTGTTCTCCAAGCGCGTTCGTTGCGGCTGGCCCTGGACTACGGCACGCCTTCGCATGTCGCCCGCACGCTGTGTCTGGCTGCAGCGCTCGCGTGCGTCGCGGGGACGCCGCGCGCTGCACGTCGCGCCGACCAGCTCTTGGCCCGCGCCGAAGCGCTGTACCGGCGTGATAATGATCAAGAGTGGCGCTTGGAGCTGCTGTGCACGCGAGCGGTGTGCGCGCAGTTCGTTGGCAATCTCGTGCACGCGCTCGAGCCAGCTGACGCTGCGGAACAGCTGCTGGCATCCGCGAAGCATGGGAACAGCGCGCAAGGTGACTACTACTATATCTTCACGACGCGCATGGTCCGCATCACAGCGCTGCAGGGCATGGGTCGGCTGATCGAAGCGCGCCAAGCACTGGACGAGCATCTCGCGTTGGCCCGCTCGACAGACAACGTCTTAGCGACGCTGCAAGTGACGATGAATCGAACTGTCGACGAACAGGCGCGAGACATGTGTGCCGGGACGAGGGCTCGGCTCGATGCGGAATACAACCTGATTCCGAAGAGCAACTTCAGCTTGCTGACTGCGGCTCACGTGCTCGCGGTGATGCGCGCGGCCTGCGCCACACGCGAGTTCGATTGGGCGTTCGAGCGCGTCGACCTGTTTTGGAAGCCGTACTTGCGCTCGCTGGTGCACCGTAGCGCGTTTCTCGCTGTTTTGGCGCATGGCACCCACGCCCGACTCTTGCTGAACCATCACGTCGAAAGCGGTGCATCGGGTGACGCCTTTGCCCTGGTGCGAGACGACATCACAAAGCTCCGGCGCTTGCCCCTCGGCGTCATGCGGGACATATCGATCTCGCGCTTGCAGGCTCGCGTCGCGTATCTGCGTGGTGATCGTGCGCGCGCCATCGAGCTCCTGCGGCCGGGCCTCGACCGACTCAAACAAATGTCCTTGGTGCCGGAGATCGCACACGATCACTATGCGTTGGGCCTACTCGTGGGCGGTGACGAGGGAACGCAGCTCGTAGCGTCAGCTCGGCAGCTGCTCAGCGAGTGCGGCGTGAGCGACCCCGATGCAAACATGCGCGCTTACGTTCCCGAGCTCATGTTGGATGTTCAGAACGCGTAACCGAACGTCATGCTGGGCTGGTAGGCCGAGAGCGTCTGGTCGTATGGCATCATGGTCACCGCATTGACGGCCAAGCTTGTGGTCGCGAAGTAGTACCACTCGAGTGTCGCCATCAGCGGCCCGTCCACGTAGGCAAGCTGGCCTGCCATCTGGATGTTGCGCAAGGCTGTGAAGCCTGCCGCGAGCGCGTCGGCGCGGTTCGGCTGATCGATACCGGCGAACGCCCAGAGGCTCCATTTCTTCGTCAGGCTGAAGCCTGCTTGGCCCCAGATGCCCATGCCGAACACATCCGGCTTGTCAGGCGTTTGCATCTGGAAGATGTGGCCGAACACTTGGCCGGCGTTTTGTCCGACCCAACCGTTGGTCGCGATCAGCAGCGGGCCGAGCTTGACCTTGCCGCCGAACTCCACGATCGCGGTTGTCATCGTGTCGCGGAACGTTGAACGGTTGGGCCCCACGCCCGAGAGATCCTTCTGATCCCAGTGCCCGACCACGTACAGCTGCCACAATGTCGGCGCGTAGTGAGGCCACGGCGTCTCCGCCAGCGGACCGAGCAGCATGAAGCGCGCTTGCACTTGCGGCAGGCCAGCTTCGCCCAAGCTCACGCCGGTGGGCAGACAGTTGACGGCAGGTGGCGCGCCCGCAGTACAGAAGTTGGCGTTGTCGATCCAGCTGTTGCGATTGAGCTGGAAGGCCATGTCGAGCTTGACCGAGTCGGAGAGCGTGAAGCGATGCGAGTAGGTGATGCCAGGCGCGCGCCAACCGAGCTGGCCTGCGCCGTAGCCGAGCACGGCAGGATGTGCGCCCGAAGCCGAGATCATCGCCAGCAGCAGGTTGTGGTACTGGCCAGCGCGCAGCACATTGGTGCCGCCGCCCCAGTTGAGCTCGATGTACGCGACGCGCAACCGCGGCAGCAATGACTCATCGCCCGTGGTCGTGCTGCGCAACGAGCTCAAGGCGACGCCGGTCGGCATGCCTGCGGCATCGACCACCGGGAGCGTGGCTGGACGCGTGCCGATGCTATCGATCTGGCTGCCGCCTCCCATCTCGAACTCGATGCTCGCGAGCGTGGCCGCTTCGAGGATCGGTGGTCCGCTCACATTGAACGCGAAGCGCGACTGCCGCAGATCGGCGCCCATCAACCATCCGTCGCCGAGATCGGGGGCGGGTGCCGTGAGGGCGAACAGACCGTTGCCCGCGTAAGAAGGAACGCTCTGGGCATACAAGGTGATGGCCAGCGTGCCCCGGAACGAGAACGTGAAGGGCAGCGCGCCCAGGAGCGCCGCAGCTGACACAGGCGCTGCCTTGGGTATCGGTGGTGCTTGTGTCACCACTGGGCCATGCATGGCGTCGTCTGATTCATCATCGTCAGATGATGATTCGTCATCATCGGACAATGCCTCCTCGGTTGGGTCCTTGACGTCCGGCGGCCTGCGACTCCCAGCTTTCGAAGATTGTGCAAATGCGCTTCCGACAGCGCACGCACTTAGGAGCACAACGACTGCGACAGACAACACTTGTGATCGAGCAGCCCTCACACTTACCATGTGAGCGAGTACTGTCAGTAATCCTGTCCAGATTCAATTACGGTCTTACGCGTCTGACGAAATATGAGCAACGTAGGACGACACTCATAGAAGTGTAAGGCTGCGTGTCTCGATCAGTGTCTGTCGAGCATTTGCTCCAGATCGCGGTGAGCCGGAGTGGCGGCTGCGAGCGTGCGCGATCACCCGATCGAGCGCGCTCTGAAAACGTTCTCTGGAGTGTTCGCTGGCGATGTATGCCCGCGCACGATCGCTGACCTCTCGGTGCTGCTCGGGTTGGCTCAGCTGCGCGAGCAGGCGGGCGACTGCGTCGGCCAGCGCGGCAGCTCCGGGCGCTTCCGCTTGTTCGGCGCGGGCTCGCAGCGGCAGGCCTGCCGCTGCGAGCGGCGCGAGCGCACAAGGTAGGCCGCGCGCCATGGCGTCGAGCAGCTTCATGGGCAAACCGCCCGGGGTCGCCCTCGGTACGATCGCGAGGTCGGCTGCTGCATGCAGCATGCGCCGGACCGGCTCGTCGCCGAGTGGGAGCGTGCGAAACGGCACACCGAGCTGCACCGCGCGCGTGAGGAAGCGCTCGGGTGGGCTGTTGGTCGCGAGCAGTAAGTGCAGACGCGGGCCGCCGCTGGCTGCGATGTGTGCGAGCGCGGCCAGGCTTTGTTCGGCATCTTGGTAGGCGTCGAGGTTTCCTGCATACAGTGCGACGAGCGCCTGTGCCTGGAGTCCGAGTTGGTGACGTGCGCGGATGCGCTCGCGTCGCTGTATCGGCTCGGGAACAGGCCACGGCGTTGGGACGTAAGTTGTGCGGACGCCTGTGCTCGATTGCAGCGAATCACGGAGCGCGGGCGAGATCGCCGCGATCGCATGGGCCTGCGCGCAGAGCATGCGATCGGTGAGCACGCCCGCATGGGTCAAGATGCCGCGGTAGCGTGGCGCGGCGTAGCTCGGCAGCTCGGCCGCGAGATCGGTGTGCGCGAAAAACACGCGGGGCAGATCGCGCATGCGACAGGCCAGTGCCATCGCTTCGACGTGATGCGCGACCAGCACGTGTGCCGCGCGCTGGCGGCATAGGCTCGGCAGCATCAGTCCCATCCGCAGATCCGCCCAGATCTTCGTCCAGCTCGGCCCGGAGCGCAGCGCAACGCGTGCGTCGTCGGGCCCGCGGTGCAGCGTGAAGCTTGCGCGCCATTCGTAACCGGCCGCACCGTAGGTGAAGAGCTCGGCGCGCTTACCACCACCTGCGGCACGGGCTTCCAGCATGCTGCGAATCGCCGCTTGTGTGCCCTGGTAACTCGGAAACGGCTGCGCTGCGATGTGCAGCTCAGTCATTCGATGTAACCCAAGCGCCGCAACCGCTCCTCCACCCGCGCGCTCTGCGCATCAGTCATGCGCGCTGCAGTGGTTGCCACTGTGCCCACAGGCTCTGGGCTCACGGAGCGCTGCGATAGGAGGATGTGCTGGAGCACGCGGCCGTCGAGGTCCGGTGCGTTGGCGCTCATGCGGGCGAGCAGGGTCGCCGCGACGTCGGCGATGGCTGCGTCGGTCTCGCCCGCTGCGCGCACGCTCGGACCTGCGGCGATGTACAAGCCCCGATCGCGGTGGGAGCCGGCGAGGCTGCGGCCTTTGCGGCCGAGGTATTCGTGCTCGTCGAGCCGGCGAAACGAGCCTGTGCCGCTCGGAGCGGCGCTCGAAGGCATGAGGTTGTAGGAGTAGCCGTCGTTCAATGCGAGCTCGAGCAGCAAGTCCGGAGCGCGCGCGAGCAGCGGGCCGTGGAACAACTCTTCGCGTGCGAAGATGCGCTGGACGATGGGCTTTCCTGTGCTCGGATCGCGCAGGGCGTAGAGCACGGCTTCGATGCGCGCGCGCAGCGCTGGCATTTCAGATGGAGCGACGGTGCCGAGCGGCTCGCGACCTCGCAGGTTGTAGTGCAGGGCAGGGAAGTAGTTGAGCTCGTCGCTGAACACTTGCGTGCGTCGCATGTCGATCGCGCCGAAGCGCGCGCGCGACTCGAGCAGCCCTGGCAAGAGCGCGCCCGCGCCGCGAAACAAGCGCTCACGCACGCGTGGGGGCAAGCGTGTCAGCGCGAGATCTTTGGTGCGTGCCACGAGCGCCCGAGAGAAGCTGCGCGCGTGCATGCTGAGCAGCCCGGCCTCGCTGAGCGCGCGATTCAGATACAAGACCTTGTCGGACGCACCACCCGAACCATGATCGCTGACGACTGTCAGCTCCACACCATCGCCGCCCGCAGCGGCAAGCAGCTCACCGACGGCGCGGTCCAAGCTGCGATAGACGCGCGCGAGCCCGTCTTGCTCAGACGCGCTCACGTGCGCGGGCCGGCGCGGGGAGCTTGGGTCGTGCAAGGACCACAGGTGATGGGACGCAGTGTCGCTCTCGCCGAAATAGATCGCAAACACATCGAAGTCGCTGCGCTGCAAGAGCCAGCGCGCGACCTCGACGCGGCGCTCGATCCTGCGGCACAGTGCCGCTGGTAGCTGCGCATGCCAACCCGGCGCGTCGGCCTCGAACTCGTTCACATCGTCGAAGCGGGAGGGCCCGAAGCGCTCCACGATCTCGCGGTGCAGCGCGCGCGGCCAGACAAACGATGCGTCGGCTTCAAAGGCGACGGGCGCATCCCAGCCGCTCATGTACACGCCGTGCTGCAGCGGCTCGGGTGGGTACGTACCGGGGAAAAATAAGCTCGCGCAGCGCGTACCCGCGGCGTCCAAGCGGCTGATCCACGTGGGAAGCGCACGCACGCTGCCCGCGCTGAACTGCACGCGATAGCCGGTCCGCACCGTAAAATCGAACACGCCATGCCGCCCGGGATTCACGCCCGTGAGCAGCGTAGTCCAGTTAGGCAAAGTCGCTGGCGGCACCACCGAACGCAGCGCCGCATAAGCTCCACGCGCCATGCACGCATGCAAGCTCGGCAGCTGCTCTGGCCCCAGCGCCCGCAAAATATCGAGCCCCGCACCGTCGAGCCCGATCAACAAATGCCGCGCGCTCACGCTCGCGCTCCGTCGCGCACGCATTGGCGCGCGTGGCGCTCGCGCGCGGTGGATAGGACCGTCGCGCTCATGATCGCATCGACGCGCGCTGGACCGAGCGCGTTTTGTCGCGGTGTGCGCGTGATCATGCTTTGACCGGCGCCTGCGAGCGGTCGCGGCCGCGTAGGTCCGCGGCTTGCTGCCCAAGCAAACGAAGGATCGTGACGGCGATGTCTTCGTGGTGGACTTCCGCGACGGGACCGCGGGCGGCGACGTCGGGGCCAGCGAGGGCGAATATGCCGTGCCAATCGTGGTTGCAGGCGTCAGGGCCTGTGTCGTTGGTTGGACTAAACAATGTGGCTCCGCCGACGGCTGCGCTCGAGCGGTAGTTGAGGTCGTCCCAGAACACCATCAAGTCGGGAGGCAAGCCGCTCTGTGCACGATAACATTCTTGCGGCCGAAGCACGCGCTGCTTCAACGTTCGCTGATCGGGACCGCTGATCACGCTGAGTCCTCGCGCGAGCTCCTCGCACAATGTCTGCGCTTGCGATGCCGGCACGATGCCCTGCGGCTCGCGACCAGCGATGTTTAGCATCACCCGGCTGTAGTAGCCGCCTTCGCCGAACGCGCGCGTGCGCGACCAGTCGACCTCGAGCTGAGACCACGGCGTAAGCTCGCGCGGATAACGAGACAGAACCAAGTACCCGTGCTGAATCAACCATTCATTGATGTGCACACAGCCGTACAAGGCGCGCGCACCATGATCGCTGATCACGAGCACGTTCACATCCGGTCCTGCCGCTTCCAGCAGCAACCCGAGCTGACGATCCAGAAAAGCGTAATACTCGATCCCAGCCTCGCGATACGGCCCTTCGGGATCGTACAGCGGGTGCTCCGGATCGATGTCCGCCCAAAACCCGTGATGAAAGCGATCGGGAGTGAGCTCCACCATCACAGTCAGATCCGGCCTGCGCGTGCGCTGCATATGACAAGCGATCGCAAAGTGCTGGGCCGTGCACGCGTACAACTGCTCCAGCAAGCGCGCGCGGTCGTCCGTGCGGTACTCCTCAACGTCAGGAAGGTACGGCCCAAACAGCTGCGACAGCTCTGCAGCCAACGACGGCGGATACGTATGCACGCTGTCGGCGTCAGGCGTCAGAAAGCACGAGACCATCTCCCCGTGCACCGGCCGCGGCGGAAAGCTCGGCGGCACGAACAAACAACACACCCGTTGCGTTGGCGGCAAGCGCTCCCAGAGCAGCGGCCGAGCCAGCTGCCCACTGTGCGCGAGCTCGAGCTGATAGCTGCCGCGCACACGATTGCGAAACCCGTACAACCCCAGCTCCCCGGGATCGTACCCACTCAGTAGACATGCCCAAGCCGGCACCGTGATGGGCGGCACAGTCGTCTGCAGCGGCCCCCACGTTCCACGCTCCATCAACCGACTCAGGTTCGGCATGAAGCGCCGATAACGCTCGAAAGCCAACCGAGGCGGGACACAGTCCAACCCAACCACGAGCACACGGGCCATGCAGATTGCGTCAGCGGTCTTTGCCGATGATCACGAGCGTGCCGCAGCTTGCGACCTTGCCGTCGTTCAGCAGGGTGATCTCGCCACCGTTCGAGTCCGCCGGGATCTGCACCGAGATGCGGTCCTGCTTGCGGAGCAGGATGCGCGTGGGTTTGCCTTCGATGCGCACCACCGGCGCCGAGCCAAAGCGATCACCGTGCACATCGAGCCGACCGCCGCGCGGTTGCTCAGCTTCGCCGAGCTTACACACTGGATCGACCTGCGCCGCTTCTGGCTGCGGTGCGGGCGCGTTAGTAGGGGGTGCAGCCACTGGCGGCTTTTGAGCGTCGGTCGCAGCCGTTGCAGCTGATGGCGGCGTAGCGCTGTCAGCTGCTTTCCTTACGTTCTTGGCCTTTGCCTTGGCAGGCTTAACCTTTGCTGCACCATCGCGGCTCTCAGCTTTGCTTTGATCCGCGCGAGCTTGCGCTTGGTGAGCGTCGTCGGCAAAAGCTGTGCTCAGGCATACGCACGTGCACAGGCCAGCCAGCACACTCTTCAGAGCCACACCTTGCTTTGTAGTTTTCATGGTCGCTCCTTAGTCCACCCCAGTGCATACCACGCGCCAAGCTCAAATCAGCATGACCTCAACCGCGCTGCTGCGCACGCGCATCGAGCTCTCCGCGCGCTCGGCGCACCAACTCTTGGACATCTTCGCGCAGTTGCTCGGCGATGCCCTTGCGCGCTGTGGGCATCGGACGAGGCTCCCCGATCACGCAAGCCACCTCTGTTCGCGGACGGCGGGCCATGCGCGTCATGTGCTCAGCAAAGGTCTCGTTGAGAAACTCGCTCCCGGGCGGATACGCGATGCCGACCGGAACGATCTCCACAGGCAGCCCGCGGGCTGCGGCGAATGCACCCTGTTGAAACGGGCGCACCTCGTCCCCTGCCAGGGTGGTGCCTTCAGGGAACACGATCACTGTATGCTGCGCTGTTAGTCTATCGCGCAGCGCGCGCACCGCCAGCACACCACTCAGTGTGCTCTCGCGATCCACGAAGATAGTTTCCGCTTTGCGCGCAGCCGGGCCCAACACAGGCCACGTCGCGAGGTCCGCGCGGCTCAGCACCACGCCACCGAAGCGCTCTAAAAGCAGCAAGATATCGAGCGGCGAGCGGTGGTTCGACACGATCAAGCGCGCGCCCCGTGGCGCTGGCAATGTCGTCCCGGACCAGCTCGAAGAGACTCCAAAGAGCCACAACAAGCTGTGCGCCCAGGTCTTCATCCAGCGCTGGAAGACGGGCCTGCGCGCCTCGGGCGCAGACATCCACTCATGCACATTCACGCCTGCCAACATACCCAACGTCAGCGTGCCCATGCCTAACGCACGTGCGCCGCTGCGAGCGGCATCAAGGCTCGGCATAGACGATGCAGCGGCTGGTGCAGGTTTCCTCGACGCTGACGGCGGCGAGCTTTCCTTGCGCAAGCTGTACACGCTCGAGCACAAAGCGCGCGAGATTCTCGCTGGTCGGGTTCTCGAGGCCCGGCACTTCATTCAAGTAGTGGTGATCCAAGATCGCGTGCAGCGGGGCGAACGCGCGTGTGATCTCCGCGAAGTCCACGATCCAGCCGAGCTGAGGATCGACCTCACCCGTCACGTGCAACGTGATGCGGAAGCTGTGGCCATGCAGCCGCTCGCACTTATGACCTGCCGGCACATGCGGCAGCCGGTGTGCGGCCTCGATGTTGAACGTCTTCGAAATTTCTGTGCGCGGCATGTGTCGTTAGCGGGCAGTGGGCAGTGGGCAGGGGGGGTTACTTCAATGCGTCGATTCGCCGCTGGATGTCTACCCGATCGACCTGGCCTTGCGCACGTAAAGCCAGCTGATAGTGGTCCTTGGCTTTGGCTTTCTCGCCGCGCGCCAAGAGCGCATCGGCCAGGCGGGCCTGTGCGGGCGCCGAGCTCGGGGTGCGCTCCACCGCTTTTTCCAGGAAGCCCTGCGCCAGCGTGCTGCGCTGCAAGGTCAAGGCGTAGCTGCCCGCTTCCACCAGAGCGCGCGAGGAATGGACCTCGCGGCTCGCGGCATTGCGATAGGCCTCAAACGCGTCTTCGGCCCGGTCGGTCCGCGCGTACACGCGGGCCAGGGCGAGCGCTGCGTCGGCGTCGTTCGGTAGGCCCTCGAGCCCGCGCTTCAGCTCAGCCTCGGCCAGCTTGAGCTCATCGCGTGCGACGAGCGCCATGCCGAGCCGCGCGTGGGCGAGCGGCAGGTTGGGCGTCTGCTTCAGCACCTCGCGAAACAGCTGCTCGGCGCGCGCGTGATCGCCCGAGTCGAGCAGTGCTTCGCCGAGCGCGAGCTTGGCTTCGGCCCAGGTCGGGCGCGCAGCGAGCGCTTTTTCGAGGAGCCGCACGCCCTCGGTGTCATGGGTCAGTCGGCCGAGCTGATACTGCGCGTCGGGCCAGTCCGGCGCCTGCGCCAGCGCTGCGCGAAACGCTTGGATGGCCGCGGGCAGATCGGGCTTGATCAAGTACAGCTGCCCCAGGCCGAAGTGTGCGTCGGGATCGTTCGGGCGCGCGCTCAGCACGCGCCGGTAGGCAGCTTCGCTCGCGGTTGCGTCACCTTCGATGCGCTTGAGATCGCCCAACACCTGGAAGACCTCGGGCTGGTCCGGCGCCGAGACGCGCGCCTTTTCCACATACTCGGCCGCACGCGTGGCCCGCCGCCAGGTCAAGAAGGCCTGCGCCATGCACAAATTGCTGAACGCGTTTTCTGGTGCCTTGGCGAGCAAAGGCCGGCACGCGTTGCGGGCTTTGTTGTAGTCGTCGGTCGCGAAATGCACGCGCGCCAGATCGTAGAGCGCCTCGGTGCTGTTGCCGCGCTCGGTCGCGGCGCGCTTGAGCAGGACCTCGGCCTCTTTCGGCTTGCCCGCGCGCAACAGCGCTCGGCCTTCGGCCACGTGGGCCGCGGCGTTATCGGACCCCGAGGCCTGCGCTGCGGCGGGTGTCGCCAGCGGAACGCTCGCGAGCCAGAACGCCAGTAACTTGGCCGGTGTGCGACGCGTGCTAACAGGTCTGATCATGCCGACCGACTCCCTCGGGGCGTGTGTGTGATAGGAACCCGCAGGGTCGTTCAGCGCCCGCTCGAACACAAGTCCGTGCGAGTGGATGGATTTATGCGCACGGGTCGAGTAGAGGATAGCCCGCGCACGCTGCGACCCGGCGGCCACAGGTTTTCCCATCTGATTAAGTCTGCCCATGCGACCCGCTCTTTCTACTCAGACTTCTCGCTCAGGCTGTTCGCTCGGCCAAGTTAGTGACCTCGGGCTCAGCCGGAAGGCCCGCGCGTGGTGCTGCCTTGTGTTGTGCGCGATCCCCGTGCTCACCGCCATCGGCTGCGCCGGAACGACGAAAGTCTCGGGGCTGAATTACGGAGACAAGGCGCGTCAAGCCTACGCGTCAGCACTCGACGACTTCTTCGACGGCGAATGCCTGCAAGCCGAGCCCGCGTTTCGGAACGTGCGAAGGCAGTATCCTTACACGCGTTTTGCAGCGTTGGCCGAGCTGCGCGTCGCTGACTGCAACCACAAAGACGCGAAGTACGCCGAGGCCATTCAAGCCTACGAGCAATTCATTCGCTACCGGCCTTCGCACGTCGAGGTTCCCTACGCGCGCTTCATGGTAGCGCAGTGCTATTACGAGCAAATCCCGTCAGACTGGCTGCTTTCGCCACCTGCGTTCGAGCGGGAGCAACGGCCCACGCACGATGCACTGCGCTTGCTGCGCCGGTTTATCGTCGATTTCCCGAACGATCCGTTGGTTGCGCGCGCGCAACGCATGGCGCAAGACGCGATCCGCTTGCTCGCCGCACACGAGATGTATGTCGCGCGCTTCTATCTCGACGGCGATCATCCGCTCGCCGCGATCGGTCGCTTGCGCACGTTGATCACGACCTATCCAAGCAGCGGCTTCGAGCCGGAAGCGCTGCTCTTGCTCGGTGAGACGTTCTTGGACCTGCACGACAGCGATCAGGCCAAGCGCGCGTTTCAAGAGGTGACGCAACGTTATCCAGGCAGCGAGCACGCCGCGCCTGCAAAACGTCACCTGGCTGCGCTCGGTGGGTAAGCGACTCGTCTTACACTTGCATACTCTTGCGCCGTCACACGCTCAGCTGCTGACACGCGGAAACTGAAGCGTTCTGCGCCTTGTAGGCGTGCTTTGTTGCTTGCCCACGCACCCGAGCAGTACGCTCAGGTGACGCCATGGACTTGGATGATAAGCTCAAGCAAGCGATCGCACTCGGCCGTGAGCACTACGAAAAGCGCGAGTACGAGAAGGCAGAGCATTACCTGCTGAAGGTGTTGGCGCAGGGCGGCAACCGCTTCGCCGACGTGCACAACATGATGGGCGTTATCCATCATGACAAAGGCCGGCTCGAAGAAGCGCGCGAAGAGTTCAAGCGCGCGCTCGATCAAAACCCCAAGTACACCGAAGCTTCGTTGAACTTGGCCGTGACCTACAACGATCTCGGCGAGTACGACAAAGCGCAGCAAGTTTATCGCGGCGCATTGGCGCGCGACACGCGTGGGCCAGACGACATCGACGGGTTTGCGAAGGGGAAGATCGCGAATCTGCACGCCGAGCTCGCGCAGGCCTATCTCGATGTGAACATGCCGAATGAAGCGGTGCAGGAGTTTCGCGATGCGATCCGCTTGTGCCCGCATTTCGCGGATCTGCGGGTGAAGCTCGCGAATGTTTATCGGCAGATGAATGACTTGGTCGCTGCGCGTTATGAGCTGGAAGAAGCGATGCGCGTGCGGCCTTTGTACAATCCCGCGCGGGTTGCGATGGGTGTGTTGTTGTTAGTTACGGGGCAGCGGCAGAAGGCGTTGGAGCAGTGGGAAGAGGCGTTGCGGATCGAGCCGGAGAATAAGGCGGCGCAGATGTACATGCGCATGGCCACTCATCCTAGCGGTGTCTCGGATCGTCCCCGCTGAATTTCATCGGTTACGGTTACGGTGAAATTAGGGTCTGTCCCTATATTTCCCGTACGCGTGCCCGTGCCCGTGCCCGTACGCGATCTCCAGCAACACCGGTGCGAGGCGGCCGAAGGCGGGCATGACACTCGATCATGAACGCCTGGACGTGTACCGCTTGGCCCTTGATTTCCTGGTGTTCGCGCACCAAGTGTTCGAAACGCTGCCACGGGGGCGCGGTCATCTGAGCGACCAGCTGACGCGTGCATCGACGTCCATCGTGCTCAACGTTGCGGAAGGTGCTGGCAAGCACTCGAAGTGCTGACAAGCGGCGCTACTACTTGTCTGCTCGTGGGCCTCTGACTGAATCCGCCGCGCTGCTGGACGTGCTCTCGCGACTGGGCCTACTGGATGAGCGCGGACACCAGACCGGCAAAGAGATGCTGGTGCACGAAGTGGCCATGCTGATCAAGTTGGCGCAGAGCCTCGAAGACAAGCCGTCAGATTCTTAGCCACATAAGCGCGCAACCGAGCGCGACTACGGCTGCGTAGTTGCGCAGCGTCTTCTCGTATCGCGTCGCAAAACGACGAGCCTGCACTGCTTCTCCGACAGCTGAACCCGTACCATTGAAGTCGCTACAGATCACACTCGCGTCGTCTGCCCAAGTTTTCACCAAAATGCCAACGCACGCGGGATCGCGTACGGGCACAGGCACGGGCACGCGAACGGGAATCAAGCTTGCCAGTATGAGGACACGCCCGAGTCAAGGGAGCATGAGGACGAGATCACTCGGGGGATCGCCTGCTAGCACCAGCTGACAGCCTAGGCGTTCGTCGCCTGCCGCTCTTAGCTGCATGAGTGTGGTGTGCTCTCGCGATGATGGAGCACGCCATTCTGCTGCCCCTTGCAGCACGCTTAGCCGGCAGGCTCCGCAGTTTCCTGCTCGGCACGCTGTCCTAAAGGCGGGACGCTCGTGCTCATCGAGCACGTCGAGCAAGCGCTGCCCGGGGTGGATCGGGACTCGCACCCTCATCGGCAGAATCGTCACGAAAGCCATGCCCTGATTCCTCGTAGCGAAGTCTCGCGTTCAACGAGCGCACGCTCCTCGATTTATACCCTGCCACGCCAAAGCGTTCTTCTAGCGTCCGTCAGGCCGGACGGGAAAAGTGAGTAACTATCGTGGCTTCCCGGACCGAGCCTGGGCCGCTCCGCTGCTAATCTCACAACAGTGTGCTACCTCGACGGCCTCATGAATACGGGGCGTATGCTGAGGATCATTGTGTAGATCGCGTACAAGAACCCCGTTAGGCTTACCGCGCTTTTGCTGGCCGCAGCAGCACACGCTACGCGCGCGTCGGGTGCTTTGATCTTCGATTTCGACTTCGACCGGGTCCCGCAAGAACTCTGAAGCCCTCAGGAAGACACATGAATCAGTCTGCACTCGATCTCTTGCAAGGCGAGCTTGAGCGCCTCTACGACCTCGATGAACTGCTGCGCTTGAGTGCGGACATTTTGGGCTTTTCCCCGGCTGATGTCGGCAGCACCGCGAACAAAGGCGCGTTCGCGCGATCGCTGGTTGGATACTGTGTCGATCAAGATGCGCTGGCCGCCTTGGTCGACGCGATCTTGCTCACGTCGACCCGTGCAGACTCCAAGCTGCGCGAGACGCTCAAAGCGCAGAGCAACGGTGAGCTCACGCCGGGCACGCAGGTCGGGC
>Ga0209082_1000324_pt1 | contig 18941 bp, 20 predicted proteins | sample ColdCreekSource_FD_184127 | JGI IMG/M metagenome (GOLD analysis project Ga0209082, IMG submission 184127) | Groundwater microbial communities from Cold Creek, Nevada to study Microbial Dark Matter (Phase II) - Cold Creek Source (SPAdes) (version 3) | ecosystem: Environmental > Aquatic > Deep...
GGCAACAATTTTGATTCTCTAGTAGACATGGGGGTAAATGAAGTCACCATATGCAAGTCTTCAAAGCCATACAATTAGATACTACATGCGGCTAAAGCCTTTGTGACTGCATGCGGACACACGAATGTCCTTTGCGACTTCTGACTTCTGACTTCTGACTTCCGCGCAGCGTTACTAGGCTACATAACCCAGAATCATTCCTGCTAGTAAAATAAAACCTAGCCAGACATTTTGTCCCAAAACCTTACCATAAACTGAACGGGGAATTGAGGGTTTGCGAAGGGTTGAATATTGCCAAATCCAGCCAGCGGTAGCGAGGAGCAAACTAACCCAAAAAGCTGAACCCAAAGCTAGCTTAAAGCCCATTAAAGCTAACAAGACAACAGTAATGGCATAAAAAATGCCGATCGCTTCAGGGGTATATCTACCAAAAAAAATGGCGCTAGAGTTAATGCCCACTTTCAGATCGTCCTCGCGATCGCTCAAAGCATAGCCTGTATCAAACCCCAAAGTCCAGGCGACTGTTGCCCCCCACAGCAGCCAGGTAGCAGTTTCGATCTGTGCGGTAACCGCAGTCCAGCTAATCAGTACGGCAAACCCCCAAGCCAGGGAGAGAACCAACTGAGGGACAGGAAATACCCTCTTGGCTAGGGGATAGAAGACGATCAGGGGAACTGCCCCCACACAAAGCAAAAAACTGAGACGATTCAGATAAAACGCCAACACCGCAGCACAGGCTAGAGCAATCAGAAAGATGACGATGCCAACTCTCAGGGAAAGAGCGCGAGAGGCTAAAGGACGATTTTTAGTTCGGGCTACCTGGGGGTCAAGGTCTTTATCCCAAAGATCGTTGACCACACATCCTGCGGCACTGGTAGCTAAAGTACCCAAGATGATCACCCCCACCAACGGTAGGGGAGGTATACCCTTGGCAGCGAGAACAACCGCCCATAGTGCGGGAATCATTAAAATCAATCTTCCTGCTGGTTTATCCCAGCGGAGTAGGCGAATTACTTTTTGCCAGCTTGATTCATCTGTAGTGGGAGATGGGGACATATTGGATTTTACAATTAAACAATTTTAGTTTAATAAATTAATAAATATTTATAAAATTTAACAAAATTCGAGAATGTTCTGGTGGCCTAAGTAAAATACATGAGATTATAAAATCATCATTAATTTTATCCATAAATCTGCACCCCAGGGGAATCAACCCCATCGTAAAATTGCCATGAACCAAAAGATTATTGCAGCGATCGATATCGGCACTAACTCAATTCACATGGTAGTCGTGCAGATCGACCCTTCTCTGCCTTCTTTTACCGTCATTGCGAAAGAAAAAGATACCGTCAGATTAGGCGATCGCCATCCAGCCACGGGAGAATTAACCCCAGAAGCGATTATACGTTCCCTCGACACCCTAAGACGCTGCAAGGAACTGGCAATGAGCCTGAAAGCAGAAAAAATTATCGCCGTCGCCACTAGCGCCACAAGAGAAGCGATTAATGGAGAGAGTTTCCTTCGTCAGATCGAATCAGAACTAGGCATTGTCGTCAATCTTATTTCTGGTCGGGAAGAAGCCCGCAGAATTTATCTTGGGGTGCTGTCGGGGATGGACTTTAACGAACAACCTCATATCATTATTGATATTGGTGGTGGTTCAACAGAGATCATCTTAGCTGATATCCATGAACCTCGTTTCCTGAGTAGTACCAAAATCGGTGCAGTAAGGCTTGCTAAAGAATTTGTAACTACCGACCCCATTAGCGATCGCGAATTAAAAGCCTTAAGAGCTTACGTTAGAGGAATGTTAGAACGCCCAATCGCTGAAATTTGGCAAAATCTTCAGTTAAATGAAGTTCCCCGCACCATTGGGACTTCTGGCACGATTGAAACCATCGCCGAAATCCATGCTAAGGATAATTTAGGAGCAGTTCCCGACCCCCTCAATGGCTATGAGATTAAATACAAAGACATTGAAAAGATCGTCAAAAGACTGGCAAAGATGAGCTATATAGAACGCCTGGAGGTATCAGGGTTAACGGATAAAAGAGCCGAGATTATCGTTCCAGGGGCAGTTATTTTACTCGAAGCAATGCAGATGCTCAAGCTAGACTCCCTGGTTCTTTGCGAACGAGCCTTACGGGAAGGTATGATCGTTGATTGGATGTTAACCCACGGGCTAATTAACAGTCGGCTACGATATCAAAATGAAGTCAAAAACCGCAACGTGATTAAGATTGCCCAAAAATATCATGTAGACCTCGATTACAGCCAACGGGTAGCAAAATTTGCTTTGAGTATTTTCGATCAGTTGCAAGGACAACTCCACGCCTGGAGTGAAACGGAAAGAGAATTACTATGGTCGGCAGCAATCTTACATAATAGCGGTGTATATATCAGCCATTCTTCCCATCACAAACATTCCTACTACCTAATTAGGAACGCTGAACTATTGGGCTTTACTGAACTAGAGTTAGAACTAATTGCGAATATCGCTCGCTATCATCGTCGCAGTAGACCGAGAAAAAAACACGAAGCCTATCAAAAACTGCCCCACAAGCAGTATCAACTCATGGTGCGTCAACTAAGTGCCATCCTCAGATTAGCAGTGGCTTTAGACCGTAGAAATAAAAGAGCGATCGCAGAAGTAAATTGTCAGTATGATAGTCGGAATCGTTTGCTCTCTTTTCAAGTCCAGCCTACGGAAATTGGCGATCAATGTTCTTTAGAGTTATGGAATCTCAGCTACAAAAAAGAAGTGTTTGAGGCGGAATTTGGGGTTGATCTAGTCCCTGCGATCGCAGAAAAAATCGCCGTTACGACTTGACAATTTAGCTCGATTTACAATTAATCTTGAAACTTTGTTACATTATTTAAAAGATAGCAACAAAGTTTCATCTAGTTAGTGGGCAACAGCGAAAAATTACCCCCTCACAACTACTAGCAAACCTCACCTTGTTTATAGGTGGGATGAGTTTAAGCGTTATTATCTTCTTGTAAGGGTAGGATATTCCAAGCCTGAACAATCATTTGACTCAACCACTTGCGACGTTCCGGATCAAGGACTCGATCATCTCGTAGTATGCTCTCGGTCAACTGCTCTAAGGACTGTTGCTGCTGTCGAGCCATCTGCACTACACCTGCGAGGGCCGAGGCGATGACTTCTTCATTGACGACACTATTCTTGAGTGCCGATTTCTGTTCCGTGTTGGTAGAAATAAAATCATCCGTCATGGAGTTAAGGTGTTGTCAATAATAATAGTAACTATGTATTAATTCTTGATTTTGCTCTAGAATTTAAAAAGTGAACACTAGAAAAAATCAATAGCCATCCCAGGTTAACTCAACGCTATTCTATTTGCCCACGGTTTTAATCTTCCCAAATATATATTGATATTTACAGTAACGATGAAAGAGTTAGCCTATTTAGAAGTACCTACTCCCGATATCTTTGGCGTAAAAGACTGGTTGCAAAATACGTGGCAGCCGTTATCGGGCAACAAGGTTAATACTCCCGATGGGATTCGGATTGAATTCGGCGAACCGAAGGATTCTGGTAATGAGGTGTCAATATTTGTCTGGCAGCTACAGCGCACTACTTATCTCAAAATGTTTCAGTGGGGAAAAGGTAGTTCTCAAGGAAAGCAAATTAAGCAGCAGCTAATTCCCGCTATCCAGGCTGCATATCCCCCAAAATATCCCGTACCTCCTGAAGTTGATTTATCGCAACAGTCAATTTTTGCAGCCTTAGAAGCAGATTATCCTCAAACAGTGCATTTCTTTCAGAAGATGCCCAATGGTGAATACGATCTTAATCGGGTATATTGGTGGGAAAAACGCTGGCGGGAGAGTGTGAAGCATCCCCAGCAACCCCAAAAAGTCATTTTTAAGAGTAATACAGGCTCTAGTAAGCAGCAGGATTTCGATTTGATTTATCTTGGTGGAGCATTAGGAGTTATTCACGCTGCGGTAATGGCACTAAAAGGCTACAAGGTGCTGCTGGTGGAAAGACTGCCCTTTGGCAGAATGAATCGAGAATGGAATATTTCTCGTGACGAGTTTCAGAGTTTGATTAATTTAGGTTTGTTTACTCCCGAAGAGTTTGAATCGGTGATCGCTGCGGAATATGTAGACGGTTTTAGTAAGTTTTTTGATGCTTACAACCCACCTCATCTTAAATCGGCAGTCTTACATACTCCTAAAGTATTGAACGTGGCGATCGATGCGGAAAAACTGCTCCGTTTTTGTGGCGACAAACTACTTCAGTCGGGGGGCGAAATTTGGGACGAAACAGAATTTTTGCGTGGTGATGTTTCAGATACCGAGGTGACGGTTAAACTAACTCATCTACCAACTAAAACCAGTAAACAGGCAAGTGCTAGGTTACTGATTGATGGGATGGGAACAGCTTCTCCCATTGCTTGGCAACTTAATGGGGGTCGTACTTTTGATAGCGTTTGTCCCACTGTCGGGGCAGTAATTGAGAGTGGTTTTGCTCCCGAAGTCTGGGACAAAGATTATGGAGATGTCCTCAATTCCCACGGTGATATATCTAGGGGGAGACAGTTAATTTGGGAATTGTTTCCCGCAGGTAATGGAGAATTAACCTTCTATCTATTTCATTACCATCAGGTACATCCAGCTAATCCTGGCTCGTTACTAGAAATGTATGAAGACTTTTTTACCATCCTGCCAGAGTATCGTCGTTGCGACCTAGAAAAATTAGTTTGGAAAAAACCAACTTTCGGCTATATTCCAGGACATTTCAGTACTAGCGATCGCGATCGCACTGTGGCATTTGATCGTTTAGTGGCGATCGGTGATGCGGCTTCTCTCCAGTCACCATTAATCTTTACTGGCTTTGGTTCTTTGGTGCGTAATCTAGAGCGGCTAACTACGCTGCTGAATACCGCTTTGCAGCACGATTTACTCTCAGCAAAACATCTCAACCAAATTCGAGCCTATCAAAGTAATATTTCGGTCACGTGGCTGTTTTCCAAAGGCATGATGGTACCAACAGGTAAAACCCTTCCTCCCCAGAGAATCAACTCGATGTTGAATACCTTCTTTGGTTTGCTAGCGGACGAACCCCCTGAAGTTGCCGACACTTTTATTAAGGATCGTACTGATTGGATTACTTTTACGCGATTAGCCCTAATTGCTGCCCGTAAAAATCCTGCTCTGTTAGTTTGGATTCTAGAAATGGCTGGCAGTAAAGATATGCTGCGCTGGTTAGGTTCCTACTGGTCTTTCAACCTTGATGCCCTCAGAAACTTACTCATGGCAAGCTGGTTTCCTGAACTACTGAAGCAGTCTCAACCCTGGTTGGAAAAGCAAAATCCTGCCCTCTGGCTGAAGTTGATGAGTTTGAATTATCAGCTACGGCATACGGGAGCTAGCGACTAGTACCGCTGCGCGGAAGTCAGAAGTCACAAAGGACTTGTCCGCATGTAGTCAGAAGTCGCAAAGGCTTAAGCCGCATGCAGTCACAAAGGACTTGTCCGCATGTAGTCAGAAGTCGCAAAGGACATTCGTGTGTCCGCATGCAGTCACAAAGGCTTTAGCCGCATGTAGTATTTAATTGCAAGGCTTCGAAGATTTACAAGTGGTGACTTCATTTACGCCCACGTCTACTAGTATAGAGAATTCAGCCTCGATAAATGTTTATTTAGTTTGAGTTGGCGCAAGGAGCTCATTAAGCACATGAAAATTAGAACTGACATCAAAATTACCCTGTGCATTAGCTGCTATAACCGTAAGCATGGTGACCGCTACTGCTAATACTAAAATATTTAAGTTATTAAAGTGACGATCAACGAAATCTTTATTGTTGGTTTTCATCTTGCTCCACTCCAGCACCGGATAATTTTGTTACTTGCCTTTTAAGGATATTAGTAAGGGAAGAATTATCTAATTTCAGAGCGGAATTCACGAGGAATAGCTCTTCTCATCTCAATTATTTTTAGCTACTTAATAATTCACTTTTACTGCTTTTAGGCTTGACCTATAAATTAGAAAAGTATTTTGAGGATCTTGTGAAGAGTACTAATTATATTAAGTTCGGATAATCACTTTTAGGAATCCTTTAGGACTATCTGACACTTAAAACCAATTAATGTAGTTTCATGAATCAAATAGGATTGCTATAGTTTTTATGTTTGGGTGATAGGGGTTAGGGAATTTCTGGAGGTGCAGTTTAAACAATTAACAGCTTAGTAGCGATCGCCCATCTTTTCCCTTTTCTCTTGCAACCCTAAAATGTCCCTAGCAAAACAAGGAGAGTAAAAGAACAAACAATCATTAAGGCAACTCCTGCAATCACTAACCAAGGTTCATGGTTACTTTTGTCTAGATATTGGTTGACTTTTTTATCCTGTGGTTCAGGATGCCAAATCATCGGTTTCATAATCATCCCTCCTAAGTTTCTCAAATTCTTAGATAAGTTACTTCATGGATTTATTTATGTAGAAACAGCAACACCCAAGCCATACTAACCAAGTAATCTTCTCTTAATTAATAGTACAAACTGGAGATTTGCTGCTAACACTTTCAGCAAAGTAACTCCCTGTTTTTTACCTGAGAAAATATCAGCTTTCTGTTTGAGTGAGGCTATTTCTCTTGAGTGAGACAGATATAAGATAAAACAGATTATTGATCCTCCACTATTTGTATTTGGATGTAGTTAAACCTGCATTTTCTGTCAGCAAAAGCTTTAAATAAGCTTCTATTTACAAGATACCACTTTGTCTTTCAAAGAAACTTAAACGACATACAAGTTTACTTTTCTAATCTATTAGAATTTTAAAAATATTGATTATTTCCTCACAAAATCCTCACAATTTTCTCCAGCTTTTAAATCACTTTAATTAAAGCTAAAGCGATCGCACATCGTATTGGACTCAAAGTTAAAATAATTCTTTTGGGGTTTCTGACTAAACATATCCATGATCCGTCAGAAACGATAAGCTGATCTCTTCGACTGGATGACCTGGCTGACGGCGCGTACAAGCCCCCGAATTCATTCGGGGGACAGCGCCTTGACTGTTGGGTAAACGATGAGCAATTAAGCGATCGACGTATTTACCTAGAATATCGCTTTCTAGATTGACTAAATTGCCTGAATGCAAACTACTGAGATTAGTTGAACCATAGGTGTGGGGAATTACCGCCGTCGAAAACCAACTGCTATCAGGGGCGCAATCGGCAATAGTGAGGCTGATCCCATTCACAGCAATACTACCTTTGGACACCAAATAACGGCCGACTTTAGACTGCCATTGTTCATCCATCCCCGTTGGGATGCCAAAACGAATTTCCCAAGAAGTTGCCGTAGCCACCGCAGAGAGTAAGCAACCAATGCCATCGATATGTCCCGTCACAAAATGCCCCCCAATTTTGCTACCCATACGGAGAGAAGTTTCCAAATTGACGTATTCTGCCGCGCGATCGCGATCGCCCAAAGTGGTTTTGGCTAAAGTTTCGGGAGAAGCCGTAGCGATGAAACCCTGGTCTAAAATCGTCTCTACCGTCAGACAGACTCCATCTACCGCCACACTATCACCAATGGTCAAACCTGAAATGATAGCGCTGTGGTGATCACCGACTATTGATACCGCAAAAGAGTCTTCTCCAGAACTCTCAATTACCCCAAGAGATTCTACTAAACCTGTAAACATGATGATATTTCTATAATGGTTTAACTATTATTTTTTCCTGAATAGTACAGGCAACCGCAAAAAACTGAGGCATACTGTGAATAAACAGTACCAATATGATTCTAGTTTTTGACCATGTTTGAGGTTGAAAGATACTAAGAACATCTTTACATTTGATGGTAGGTACGTTTAAATTTTGCTATCTATCGCTCTTATTACTCCTGACAATCTTAATTACTTCAGAGGCTAAATCAATGATTGAAATGAAAGTTGCAGGCATTGTCTTAAATGCTACCAGCCGCAGTCCGATGATTCTACTCAAGGACAGTTCTGAGCGTAGAGCATTACCTATTTTTATTGGTCAAGACCAAGCTGACACCATTATCAAGGCTTTAGAAGGACATCGCCCCTCTCGTCCTTTAACCCACGATTTAATGGCGAATTTGCTTTTTGACTGTGATATCGAGTTGGAACGGGTGATTATTCATTCTCTCAGTGATGATATATTTTACGCGGTGTTGTGTATCGACTTCAATGGAGTTAAGAAAGAAATTGATTGTCGTCCCAGCGATGCCGTAGCCGTAGCGATCCGTACTGACAGTCCAATTTGGGTGCTAGAAGAGGTGATTGCCGATGCTTCTATTCCTGTGGATCGCGATGCAGATAATGCCGAAAGAGAAGCATTCAAAGAATTTGTTTCTGACCTTAGTCCAGATCAGCTAATCAAAAAGGGTGGTTACAAAGAGCAACACTAAAAATCTTGAGAAGTATCCCCTCCATTACGAAAAAAGCTATACAACTTAATGCTTCATAGGCGGTTTGGCAAAACGAAGCTCAATTTATCAGTGTTTTCTTTAGGGACAATGCGTTGTCTAGATAATTATCAAACCTACTGTGAGACTATCGAGACAGCGATCGCTTTAGGAATTAATCATCTGGAAACGGCCCAAAGCTACGGTCAGAGTGAAGTCTATTTAGGACGAGCATTACAAGATTTAGGAATTCCCCGCCAGGAGATTTACCTCACCACTAAGTTAACTCCTACCCCAAATCCCCAAGAAATGAATAGCTGGCTAGAGGAGTCTTTAGCTAGGCTGCAAACAGATTATCTTGATTGTCTGGCGATACACGGCATCAATACCTGGGAACATTTGGAATGGGTAACGAACCCCGATGGTTGTCTGGCAGTTATTAACAACGCTATGGCTCAAGGAAAAGTTCGACACCTAGGCTTTTCGACTCACGGTAGTCTGGAATTAATCTTGGCAGCTATTCAGACCGATATCTTTGAATTTATTAACCTCCACTACTACTACTTTTTTCAGCGCAATTATCCAGCGATCGCTTTAGCTACCCAGAAAGATCTGGGTATATTTATTATTTCCCCTGGAGATAAGGGGGGCAAACTATATACTTCCCCTGAAAAGTTACGGGAACTGTGCGCGCCGATGACACCTTTGGAGTTGACCTATCGTTTTTTATTAAGCGATCGCCGTATTACTACCCTCAGTGTTGGTGCAGCTAATCCCACAGAGTTAATTATTCCCCTTCAGATAGCTGATGCCGCTCACCCCTTAACCATTGAAGAACAAGGGATATTTACCCAGCTAGAACAACAGTTAACCACTAGTTTAGGAACGGATCTTTGTCGTCAATGCGATCGCTGTCTTCCTTGTCCTGAACAAATTAATATCCCCGAAATTCTCAGGCTACGTAATTTGACCATTGCTTATGAGATGGAAGACTATGGGCAGTATCGCTACGGCATGTTAGAAAACGCAGGACATTGGTTTCCTGGAACTAAAGGTAATCGCTGTACCGACTGCGGTGACTGTCTACCCCGTTGTCCTGAACAGTTACCTATCCCCGCCCTGTTAAGAGACACTCATCAACGGCTGAAAGGCAAACAGGGTCGGCGCTTATGGGCTGAGTGAAAAATTAGTATTCGCCAGAACGATAACTAGCCTCTTTCTCCCTTTTCCCTTGAAGATTAACTTTGTCTAAGCTTAGGGAACTTGAGTAATATTTTGGTCTTACAATTAAGCATGTTGTTTAGACGTAACCACAGGAATCATAGGGGAGCGTAAAAATGAAGAACTTAAATTTTACTGATGATTTGTCTTGGACACCTGAAGCCCATGCAAAGCTAAAAATGATTCCCTTTTTCGCTCGTCCTCAAGCCCGTCTAAAAATAGAAGCGATCGCCCGTGCCGCAGAATTGGCAGAAGTGACGACAGAAATCGTTGAGCAGGCTAGGGCTAAGTTTGGTCAGTAGATAGAAATCTACGATATGATAAACCAAAACAATTTATGAAAATCGCTATCACAGGGGCAACAGGACTAGTGGGTAGTGCCTTGGTCGCTCAACTCAACCAAAAGGGACACCAGATCTTAGTCTTTACCCGTAACCCCATCAAAGCAGAGAGGGTTTTTCCTGCCTCTAGTTTTACTAATTTAGAAATTGTTCAATATACCCCTCAAGAGTCGGGGGCATGGCAGCAGAAGATATCTGGTTGTGATGGAGTAATTAATTTGGCGGGTGAACCCATTGCTGAACGTTGGAGTCCTCAGCAAAAGCAAGGGATCATGGAAAGTCGTCAGCTAGGAACCAGAAAACTCGTAGAAGCGATCGCGATAGCCGAATCAAAACCTCAGGTGTTAGTTAGTGGATCGGCGATCGGCTACTATGGCACTAGTGAAACTGCTACCTTTGACGAAACCAGCGGTTCAGGTAGTGATTTTCTAGCTCAAGTATGTCAGAACTGGGAAGCTGAAGCCCAAAAGGTAACTGAGCTAGGAGTCCGTTTAGTTATTCTCCGAATTGGTATTGTTCTGGCTAACGGTGGTGCATTGGGCAAGATGATTGGCCCTTTCAAAATGTTTGCAGGAGGTCCAATTGGTAGTGGCAAGCAGTGGTTTTCTTGGATTCACCGCGATGATCTGGTTAATTTGATTTGTCAGGCAGTGGAGCAGCCAGGGATGTCAGGGGTATACAATGCTACTGCGCCGAACCCTGTGCAGATGAGTGCATTGTGTCAGACTCTCGGAGAGGTCATGAATCGTCCTTCTTGGCTACCTGTGCCTGATTTTGTCTTGGAAGTATTACTGGGAGATGGGGCAGTTGTGGTTTTGGAAGGACAGCAGGTATTACCCAAGCAGACACAGCAGACGGGTTTTAGTTATCAATATCCTGAACTTAAACCTGCATTGGCAGATATTGTGAGCTAGATTTAGTCAGTTAATTATTTTTATTCGACTTCAGAATGAAGATTAGAACTGTTTTGCTCTGCTGCTGTTTGATATTTTTGTTTGGTTGCCATTCTTCCCCTGGGCAAAAGAATCTGTTTTTGGGAGAGGTAAAGCGGGTAGTTAGTGGTCAAACGGTAGAAGTTCTTTTAACAGGTACTTCCGAGGTAGTCAGAGTCAGAATTGAAGGCATTGATGCCCCCGACTGGCGACAATCTCCCTGGGGCGAAACAGCCAGGGAAAAGCTGACGGAATTGGTCATAGGCAAAGGGATCAAAATTGAGACGGAAAATCCAGGACGCGATCGCTATAATCGGCTTCAAGGTCATCTCTGGCTGGATCAAACTTTGGTTAGTCGGGAGTTAATTCTCTCAGGATGTGTGCTGCTAAACGATAGATATCCCCATTCCTATAGTAAGCTGCTTATGGAGTCTCAAGAATATGCACGCTTAATGGGTTACGGAATCTGGAATCCTAAGTCGGCTATGCGCTACACTCCAAATCAATTTCGTTCAATGAATAAACCATGACTCAACCCGCTACCGAACAATTACAGATTTTTCTCGATGTCGCTACCGCCTCAGTGATGGCTGCGGGAGCAGTATTAAAAGAACGTTGGGGCAAATTAAATGACATTCAAGAGAAGGGGCCAGGGGATTTAGTTACAGAAGCAGACAAGCTAGCGGAGACAGCAGTGCTGGAGGTGCTGAAGCGTCATCTTCCTGACCACCAAATCTTGGCGGAAGAGTCAGGGGCATTGGGTAATACTGAAAGTGAATATCTCTGGGCGATCGATCCTTTAGACGGTACTACTAATTATGCTCACGGTTTACCCCTAGTAGCCACCTCCGTTGGCTTGATGATCAATGGTGTTCCCGCTGTTGGGGCGGTATACAATCCTTTTAGTGATGAGCTATTTCAGGCTGCTACAGGATTAGGCGCTACCTGTAATCGTCGTCCGATTAAAGTTTCCGCAACTCAGGAATTGAGTAAAAGTCTGTTGATTACTGGGTTTGCTTATGATCGGCGAGAAACCGACGATAATAATTATGCTGAATTTTGCCATCTAACTCATCTGACTCAGGGAGTTCGTCGTTTGGGTTGTGCATCTATGGATCTGGCTGGAGTGGCTTGCGGCAGACTAGACGGCTATTGGGAACGGGGAATTCAGCCCTGGGATATGGCAGCAGGCATCGTGATCTTAAGAGAAGCGGGAGGGAAAGTCACCGCCTATGATGGTAGTCCTCTAGATATTGCTTCTGGTCGTATTTTGGCAACCAACGGCTTGATTCACAGCGAATTGAGTCAAGCTCTCGGTGAAACTCCTGCCTTTAAAGAATGAGGGAATCCTTGATAATCTAATCAATACTCTAAATTAATTTGAATTTGATCTGCTCATGTTAGTGTTAATTTCTCCTGCCAAAACCCTTGATTTTGCGACACCCAGCCCGATCAAACGCTTTTCTCAACCAGATTTTTTAGCAGATACAGAAAAGCTAGTTAAACAACTACGACAGCTATCTCCAGCCGAAATCTCAGCTCTAATGAAGATTAGCGATAAGCTAGGGGAGTTAAACGCCGATCGCTTTGGCACTTGGCAACCTGTTTTTGATGACACCAATGCAAAACAAGCTTTATTAGCATTTCAGGGTGATGTCTATCAGGGAATGGCGGTGGATAGTTTTGAGCCTGAAGATTTTGATTTTGCCCAAGAGCATTTAAGAATCCTCTCGGGGCTATATGGGGTATTACGTCCTCTAGATCTAATTCAACCCTATCGACTAGAAATGGGAACCAAGTTAGCCCATGAGAAATTACCAGGATTATCAGCAAATACTCTCTACGAGTTTTGGGCGGACAAGTTAACTCAAACTCTGAATCAACAACTAGCCAAGCTAGAACAGAAAACTATTGTTAATCTGGCTTCCAATGAGTATTTCACCGCAATCAAGCCCAAGCTGCTTCAAGGGGAGGTGATTACCCCTGTGTTTAAGGATTGGAAAAATGGTCAGTATAAAATCATCAGCTTCTATGCGAAAAAGGCGCGGGGCATGATGGCAAGCTATATTATCAAGCACCGTATTCAAGATTCAGAAAAGATCAAAGGTTTTGCCGCAGCTGGTTATGGCTATAACGATGAATTATCTAAAGATAAAAACTTAGTTTTCACCAGACAAGAATGATTGTTGCTGCTAAATTAGCAAGCTGTTAAACATTTAAATCACATTAACTGACTTTCCTGCTTGATCTTTTTATCGTACGAACATTTCAGTCCTAAAGAAGGCTTAAAGCTGAGAGCTTTTGAAAAATATCAGAAGGACGTTATTTTTTTAACTAGTTTGGGAATAATAACGGTGTAAACCCTGACGTATTTTTTTAGTTTCTTCAAGCAATGAATTTAATCAGAGTTTTTACCATTGCCAACAATGGTTTTAAAGAAGTTATTCGCGATCGCATTCTTTATTTCATCGGTTTTTTCTCTTTGCTGTTGATTTTGGCACAAAGAATCATCCCAGAGATTGCAGCAGGAACTCACGAAAAGATTTTATTAGATGTAGGCATTGGGGCAATTAATCTGCTCAGTGTGATCGTGGCAATTTTTGTCGGAACTTCGTTGATTAACAAAGAAATTGAAAAACGCACTTTGTTAATGCTGATTCCTAAACCCATTAGTCGCGCGGAACTAATCTTGGGTAAGCATTTAGGACTTACCGCCGTTTTAGGGGTAATGGTGTCCATAATGATGGGCATCTACCTAGGGATGTTAAGTCTTTCCCAGATTGACTATCCAACCACAGCACTGATTACCGCAGGAGTTTATTTACTCCTGGAATTAGCCTTAATTACTGCCGTAGCAATCCTCTTTGGCGTATTCACTAGCTCAATCTTGGCTACCTTATTTAGTTTTGGTGTCTATTTAATGGGACACTTCAGCGAAGATCTAGTGGAATTGGGCAAACTCAGCAAAAATGCCAATATTGAAAGTTTAACCACCAGTCTTTATTTGGTGCTGCCTAATCTTTCACGGTTAGATCTCAAAAATGAAGCTGTATACGGTTTACTCCCAAGTACTGGAGAGCTAATGGCTCATGCTACCTATGGTCTGCTTTATACTACCCTGCTACTAATTATTTCGATCATGATTTTTGCTCAAAAAGAATTTTAAGCGGGGTCACTTTAATTGCCTAAAAGAGGGACAATAAGTAAAAGTTTGTATAAAAATGCGATGATTCAGGAAAATTGACGGATATGATGAAAGCTAATTTATTGAAGACACGTCAAATATCTAAGCAACATTTGTCATTATGTTAGAAACTTCTGGGTCGATTTTACAGCTACATTCAAAAACCGCACTCAGTCAAGTGAATCTTCTCATTGTTATCAATCAGTTGGAAAACTTCCAAGGGATCGCCAATTGTTTAAATGCAGCCAATATTAGTTTTTCTTACGATTTGACGGATACAGAACAATTAAGCGATCGCTCATCAACTGACAAATACAATGCGGTTTTCTACGATTACACTGTCGATTCTATTGTTAGTTCTGACGAGCAGGCGATCGAATCCTTAATCAGCAAACTTCAGTGGTGCTGTCATGTCTACCCTGACATTCCCTTGATTCTTATTACCGATGTCTTGGGGGATGAAGCAGCAGTAAAATTGATTCAATCAGGGGTCAATGGCTATGTACTCAGACATAAACTTTATCAATTACCTGAGACTTTAGAAAGGGCTTTGTTCGATTTTGCCAGCAACCAAGCAATAGTTAAACAACAGCAGGATTTAATTAAGCAACAACAAATTAAGATTCAAGAATTACAAGCAGAGATTCAATCCTGGACTAACGATGAGCAAACTAAGCAAGAACATCTTGCCCACTTGAATCATGAACTGCGTAGTCCAATTTCTTCGATGTTGGGTTTTGCGGGGATGCTCAAGGAGCAATATTATGGCGAGCTTAACGAACGACAGATGCGATATGTTCATGCCATGCTCAGTGTTGGTCAATATATGTTGGATTTGGTCAATAATTATCTTGATCTTGCCAAAATTACGCGAATAAACAAACCTTAGATTTAGAAAGATTGGCCGTCGCGGAAGTTTGCCAAAATGCGCTGTTCTGCTTAGAAAAAAAAGCCGAGCAAAAAGGATTAGAATTGAACTTCGATTTAGGGGATGATATCGATTTTTGTACTGCCGACTCCCGCTGCTTGAGACAAATTTTAATCAACTTACTCAGTAACGCGGTTAAGTTCACGGAGGAGGGAACTATCACCCTCCAGGTTAAACAGGATGCAAAATTCTTGAACTTTGCCGTAATCGATACAGGAACAGGAATATCCACCGAAAATATGACCAAATTGTTCAAGCCTTTTCCCCAAATTAGCAATCTCCAAGAAAGCACAGGTTTAGGTTTAGCCCTCTCCAGAAAACTAGCTCGACTTCATGGTGGAGATATTGTGGTAACTTCAGAAATAGGTAAGGGGAGTTGCTTTACCCTCAGTATTCCTCGATTCAATGAACAGCATTCCTTGTAGGGTGGGCAACATTCAGCTTTAACCAGGCTCTATCAATCAATTGATTTTGCCCACCACTAATCAGATTTTGTTTCTGTCACTAAACTACAGCTAACCCAATTACCCTTTTCGTTATAGCTACGTATAATTCTTTGTCTGATCTTAGGTTGTAATAACCAGCCCATTTCTAAGACAAAATTATGTCCTAATCCTACTTTTAAAGGGCAGCAGCAGGATGCACCATCAGGAAGTAATATTACTTGAGTGGGCAATTCACTGCTGTCAAATAATAATTTTGAACCTGCTATGGTGGCAGTAGAACTAATTGTACGATTAGCAAAAGATAAAGTTTGTTCTATCTGGTTATTATTGTTTTGTTTGATTGATAAGTGACTCGAAAACTCTGTCGGGTTACTCAGATCAGCATAAAGAGTTACACCCTGTCCTGTCCATTCACCGATTAAGCTCTCCACAGTTAAGGTTGGTCTTTCTGGTACATTACTCTGAGGAAGTTTTTCCCTAATTAGCACTACCCTCTCAAGCTCAGAGGAACTGTTATAAAGCTCCACCATCCGCAGCCGACGAGTACCATCCCCAAACTCATTATCAATCAGACCAAATTCACCGCCAAAAGTGCTGTAAGGACCCCACTGCATACTGCCCTGAGAGAAAGCACCGTTAGCAAAAAACAAAATACTACGGTTGAGGGAATCATAATCTACCACCACGTCGCGAGATGGCTCTCCAGGAGGTAAGTAACGCACTACCTGATGTACATTTTGATTGTTATTTAAGCCCTCTAAAGTTACTAGGGTGGGAGTATCCGCTGTTTCTATTCCTTCAGGGGATAAACGAGTAAAAGAGCCATGCCATTCCCCCAAGTTTTTGAGAAAGCAATCCCATTGTGCCAGCATATTAAACAGTTATTAGTAAATAGTTATCATTGAACAATCTAATTCTTGCTTATAAGCATAACCACTTAAGATTGCTATAGATAACAGGATAAAATATTACTGTGAAGATTGTAGATAATTGAGATTGTTATTTAAGTAATATTTAGTGAAAGTTCCCAGACTACATCCCGATACTATCGAAGAAGTACAGCAGCGGGTTGATATTGTTGATGTAATTTCCGAGCATATTGTGCTGCGGAAACGTGGTAAAGACTTTTTAGGATTGTGTCCGTTCCATAACGAGAAAACCCCCAGTTTTAGCGTTAGTCAAGACAAGCAGGTATATTACTGTTTTGGCTGTAGCGAAGGGGGGAATGCCTATAAGTTCTTGATGGAGATTAACAAGCAATCTTTTGCCGAAGTTGTTCTTGATTTGGCTCGGCGCTATCAGGTTGAGATTAAGACCGTGGAGCCTGAACAAAGACAGGAAATTCAACGGCAACTTACCTTAAAGGAACAGCTTTATGAAATATTAGCGATCGCTTCTAGTTTTTTTCAACACGCCCTCCACCAGTCCCAAGGAGAAGTTGCCTTAACCTATCTCCGCCAACAAAGAAACATTGAAGAGCAGACTATCAGTAGTTTCCAGCTTGGTTATGCTCCTGGGGGGTGGGAAACTCTCTATCGTTATTTGGTCGAACAGAAACGATATCCTGTCAACCTCGTGGAACAGGCGGGATTGATTAAACCTCGCAAAACAGGCAGTGGCTACTATGACGTATTTCGCGATCGCCTAATTATTCCCATCATGGATCTTCAAGGCAGGATTATTGGCTTTGGTAGTCGCAGTCTGAAAGAGGAGGATCAACCAAAGTATCTTAACTCCCCTGAAACCCCTCTATTTGATAAAAGTAAGACTCTATTTGCCCTAGATAAGGCTCGTAGTGCCATTGGGAAAGCCGATTGTGCGATAGTCGTGGAAGGCTATTTTGATGCGATCGCTCTTCATGAAGCGGGAATCGACCATGTGGTGGCTTCCTTGGGGACGGCTTTCACTCAGGATCAACTTAAGCAATTACTGCGTTTTACTGCTTCTAAACAGGTAATTCTTAATTTTGATGCGGACAATGCAGGTAAAAAAGCGACGGAAAGAGCGATCGCCGAAGTGGAAGATCTAGTCTATGGTGGAGTGGTGCAGCTACGCATTCTAAATCTACCTGATGGCAAGGATGCCGATGAATTTATTAAAAGTCGAGTAGATGGTGTAGTCCTCTATCATCAGGCGTTAGAAACTTCTCCCTTATGGCTCGACTGGCTCCTTGAGAGCTTGTTAGCGGATAAAAACCTCAAGGCTGCGGATGAATTTCAACAGGTGGCAGGGGGGATGATTAAACTCCTCAATAAGCTCCAGGATGCTAACCAACGAAACCATTACTTGACCCACTGTGCCGAACTAATCAGCCTGGGAGATGCTCGGTTATTATTACAAAATTTGGCTACCCTCAAGTCACAAATAAAGTCCCCTCGCCAGAACTATAATTCCTCCCAAAAACAAAAAAGTTCCCTTCCTAAAAACCAGTTAGCGATCGCCACTAATCCTGAGAGCGAACTATTGGAACAAGCAGAAGCTTTGCTCTTACGCATCTATATTCACTACCCCCGCTATCGTCAATTAATTATCGAGGAGTTAGAAACCAAAGATTTACTATTCAACCTGGCTAACCATCGTTTTCTTTGGCAACAAATAATCACGGCAGAGGAAACAATTCCCACCTCTTCCATGAGCAATATTAATCCTCTCCTTAGCGAACTACACAATTTGAGTGCGGGCTTTCCAAAAACGATGATGGCAGTGACGAAGCTATTTCACCTGAACGAAAAAACCCAAGAAGATGTTTTTCGTGCCGAAGTTAGAATCGCTTCGGCGATCGCTTCTTTGGAGCAGGTAAACTATCAAAAACGCCAACTCTACTGTACACAACAGTTACACAACCTCAATCCTGCAACAGATCGACCGTTAATGGAATACTATTCCCAAGAAATCAACATTGCCATTGAGAAAATTAGACAGCTAGAAAAAATCCGCCTCAACTATACCCAAGATCCGATTGTGCAGTAAGAATCCAAGTTTAAATAAAATCTAAATCTGGGTTTTGCGCCATAATTTCGTTAATTTCTTCGCTTTCAGAAGTTCGGTGACCTAAAACCTCTTTCAGAAATAAAGAATACTGTGTGTATACCTGAGTACGATCTTCTTCCTCAACAATAAAAAATGGCGCAGCTTGCACCCCATGTCTTCTCGCCAACTCCAAGCCAGGACTGGAATATTCCCGTTCATCAGCGAAAATTATGTGATTAATGCGATCGCTTAAATTTAATTGAATTAGTTTAGCGGACACTTCTGCTGACTTACGGCAAAGACTGCCATCTGGTCTGATTTTTTTGACGATAGTAATATTCATTTAGTTATTAGTTATTAGTTATTAGTTATTAGTTATTAGTTATTAGGGCGTGTCATCAATTAAGTAGAATCAAAAGAAACAAAAAAGAAAAACAGCAATGACCAGAAGATATGCATTAAGGGATGACCAGTGGTCGCGGATCGAGAACTTGCTACCAGGTAAAGAA
>Ga0209082_1000325_pt1 | contig 18929 bp, 25 predicted proteins | sample ColdCreekSource_FD_184127 | JGI IMG/M metagenome (GOLD analysis project Ga0209082, IMG submission 184127) | Groundwater microbial communities from Cold Creek, Nevada to study Microbial Dark Matter (Phase II) - Cold Creek Source (SPAdes) (version 3) | ecosystem: Environmental > Aquatic > Deep...
ATGTCCGTTCTCTCTCCCCGACCTTCCGGAGGGCCGCTGTGACGCTCGTAGCCGAACCGCAAACACTCACCCGTGGTGCGGTCACCCCACGCCTGTTCACGCCGCCCCTCGTCACAGGTGAGCCCGGCCCGTGCGGGTGTGGGTGTGCGCTCACCGAGGACACGACGGAAGGGTTCGAGTTCGAGCGGTGGTGTGTGCGGATCGGCCGGACCCTGCTGCCGTGGCAGCGTTTCTCGGCGATCCACGCCATGGAGTTGCTGCCCGACGGGCGCCCACGCTTCCGGATCGTGCTGCTCCTCGTCGCCCGGCAGAACGGGAAGACGGAACTGCCCGTCCTGCTGTCCACGTACTGGCAGTTCAGCAAGCGGTACCCGGTCACGTTGGGCACGTCGACGGTGCTGCGGTACGCGAAAGAGTCGTGGAACAAGGCCCGGAAGTTGGTGACACACACCCGCTGGTTGGATGCGCAGCACGAGCCGGGGAAGAAGTGGTACCGGCAGACGAACGGTGAGGTCGAGTCGTGGTCGATCCATGAGGCCCGCTACCTGATCGCGCCGGCGAACGAGGAAGGCGGCCGGTCGCTGACGATCAACCGGGCTGTCGCCGACGAGCTCCGCCAGCACTACACGTATGAGGCGTGGGACGCGATGGAACCGGCCTGTTCGCTGTGGGACTCCCAGATTTGGGCCCTGTCGAACGCCGGGTCACGCCGGTCGGTGGTACTGAACGAAATGCAGGACGCCGCTCGCGACCACATCGAGAACGGCGGCGGTGACTACCGGCTCGGCCTGATCGAGTACAGCGCGCCCCCGGAAGCCGAGTTGGACGATCCGCAGGCGATCCTGCAGGCGAACCCGCGCACCGGGTGGGACACGAACGCCCGGTCGCTGGACGACCTGATCAACGAGGCCCGCCGGAAGATGCGCATGGGTGGTGAGGCGGCGGCCGGCTTCCGCACGGAGAAGTTGTGCATCCGCGTCGACCTTGATGACCCGGCGATCGACCCTGATGACTGGTCGGGCTGTTTGGACCCGGGCACGTTGGACGGCGTACGCAAGGGTGTGGCGTTGTGCTTCGATGTGGCCCCGTCGATGCAGCACTGCACCTTGTACGCCGCGGCCCTGCTGCCCGACGGGAGGGTGCGGGTTGAGGCGGTCGAGGCGTGGGAGGGCCGAGGCTGCGCCGACCAGGCAGTCCGTGACCTGCCCGCCCTGGTCGCCCGGGTGCGACCGCGCGCGTTCGGGTGGCTGCCGTCCGGGCCGGCCGCGTCGGTCGGTGCGAAACTCGCGGACCGTGGCCAGTCGGGCCGGGCGGAGTGGCCACCGCGGGGGATCAACGTGCAGGAAATCCGGGGCGAGTTGACGCAGGTGTGCATGGGCATCGCGTCGCTCGCCGCCGGCCGCCGCCTGGTCCACTCTGGTGACCCGCTCCTCGACGAGAACGTCAAGGCGGCGGAGAAGGCCCGGCGTGGTGACGCGTGGGTGTTCTCCCGCCAGGGCGACGGTGACGTCGACGCCCTGTACGCGGCGGCCGGCGCGGCGTTCCTGGCGCAGACGGTGATGCCGGGTCCGGGCCGGATGCGGATGGTGCTGCCCCCCGAGTAACGAGACTGCACCGTTTTGTATTGAGTGTTGTACCATCCCACCTATGGGTGTGGCTGACCGGATGCGGGCGTGGTTCACCGGCGCGCCCGCGTCCGCCCGGAAGCAGGACGTGCGGCTGATGTTCGACGCCGGTCAGCTACCACAGCTCATCTCGTGGCGCATGGACAAACTCTGTGGCGTCGACCGGAAACAGGCCCTGTCCGTGCCCGGCGTGCTCAAGGGCCGGAACCTGATCTGCTCGATCAGTACCCTGCCGCTGATCGCGACGAACCTCGACAACCGGCGGGTGAACCTGCCCCTGCTGACGCAGCACGACCCGAACGTCCCGAACGGTGTCGCCATCTCCCAACTCCTCGAAGATCTGGTCTTCGACGCGGTCGCGTGGTGGCGGGTCACCGGCTTCGACGAGTTCGGCCGGCCCTCGCAGGTCGCCCGGTACGCGCCGGACACGGTCAGCCTGCAGGCCCCCGCGTCGTATCAGAAGGGCTATCTGCCGTCTGACCTGCCGACGGAGGGTGTCATCTGGATGGAGGGTCACCCGGTCCCGTTCGACCAGGTGATCCGGTTCGACTCCCCGAACCCGGGGATCCTCGACGTCGGTGAGCGGGTCATCCGCCGCGCCCTGGTCCTCGACGAGGTTGCCGACCTGCTCGCGTCGTCGCCGAAGATGCGCGGCTACTTCGCCCCCACCGACGGTGTCGACCCCGGCTCGGACGACGACATCGCGGAGTTCCTCGCCGACTGGCGCCGCGCCCGAGCCGAGAACGTCGATGGGTACGTACCGGCCGGGGTCGCCTACAACACCATCCAGGACCCGACGCCGACCGAGTTGCAGTTGCTGCAGATGCAGCAGCGCACCGACCTGCAGTTGGCGATCATGATGGGCGTCGACCCGGAAGAGCTCGGCGTGTCGACGACGTCCCGCACCTACCAGAACGCGGTGGACAGGCGCCAGGACCGCATCAACACCGTCTTCGCCCCGTACATGGACGCCATCACGGACCGGCTCAACATGCCCGACGTGACCCGGCCCGGCCTGACGATCAAGTTCAGCCTGGACGACTACCTGAAGGCCGACCCGAAGACCCGCGCCGAGGTCCAAGCGATCTACCACGCGATGGGCGCGACCGACCCCGCGGAGATCCGCGAGGAAGAGGGCAAACCCCCGCGCGCCGTTGAGCAGCCCGCCGCGGCTCCTGTCCTCCCCGTTCGGGAGCCGCGGCGGGTGCCGTCCACGCTGGGAGGTGCACTCGATGGAGCAGCTTGAGTTCGACGGGTTGACCGCGGCCACCTTCTCGGTGGACAGCGAGCGTCGCACCATGCGCGGCGTCGTCGTCCCGTGGGGGAAGATCGGCCGGCACGCCAACGGCAACACGTGGCGGTTCTCGGCGGACTCCCTCAAGTACGGGCATGCCAAGTACATCCGCCTGAACGACGAGCACGTCTCCTCGATGAAGCTCGGCCGGGCCGTGTCGGCCGAGCCCACTGACGACGGTCTCGTCATGACGTTCAAAGTCTTCGACGGTGCCCCCGGTGACAAGGCCCTCGCCGCGGCCCTCGCCGGTAAGAAGACCGGCCTGTCCGTCGAGGTCGACATTGACGCCGCTGACACCAGCCCCGACCCGGACAACCCCGGGACCGTGCTCGTCAGCATGGCCAACCTGACCGGCGTGGCGTTCACCGCCCGGCCGGCATTCACAGACGCCCGCCTCATCTCGGTGGCGGCAAACCAAGGAGGGTCCGGCATGCCGGAGGAAGTCACCACGGAGGAGACCCCGGCTGTTACCGCGCCGGACACCGCCCCCGTCGTCATGAGCTGGGAGCAGTTCAGCGAGCTCGTCGCGTCGCTGCGCCCCACCGCCGACCCCGCCGCACCGCGGCCCACGGTCGACCCGACCCGCACCGGCCCGAACCCGGGCGCGCCCGCGCAGGTAGTGGAACCGCTGCCGTACCGCTTCTCGCGGGTCGGCATCGCTTCCTACTCGTTCGCGGACACCGAGCATGACCTGTCGGTCGACCTGCTCGCCATCGCCAGGTCGGCGGCGGAGCACACCAGCCCCGGCGCGGCCCTCGACCGCGTGAACGATTTCGTGCGGCGTACGTTCGCCGACGTCGAGATCGCCGACATGCCGGGGACGCGGGTCACCGCGCTCCGCCCGGAGATGTGGGTTCCGCAGCGCGACTACGCCACGCCGCTCTGGGACATGGTCGGCCGTGGCCCGATCGACGAGATGCCGTTCTACGTGCCGAAGTTCACCAGCGCCTCGGGCCTGGTCAGCGCGGCCACGGAGAAGACGGAGCCCGCGGGCGGCACGATGGTCACGGAGACGCAGACCATCACCCCGGGCCAGCTCTGGGGCAAGGTCGAGATCACCCGCCAGCTCTGGCGTTCCCCGGGCACCCCGGCGCTGTCGGGCATCCTCTGGGATCAGATGCTCCGGTCGTTCTACGAAGCCCGCGAGACGGCGATCGCGACGTTCCTGAACACGCTGACCGCTGCCGCCGACATCACTCTCACGGGCACCCCGGCGGCCAGCCCCACCAACGACAACGACCAGACCACGGTCAACGATCTGGAACTGGCCCTGGCCGACCTGAACTTCGCCCGCGGCGGGCAGCGCTACACCGGGTTCGCCGTTCACCAGGCGCTCTATCGCGTGCTGGCCCGGGTGGACGACGACGCCGGGCGGCCGCTGTACCCGCAGATCGCCCCCAGCAACGCCAACGGCACCACGGCGACCCGTTACCGGACGATCGAGATCGGCGGCACCACGGCGGTTCCGGCGTACGCGCTCGGCACCCCGAGCACCACCCCGGTCAACTCGTGGCTGTTTGACCCGGCCGTGGTCATGTCGTGGGCGGGCGCTCCCGAGCGTCTCTTCTGGGACTTCGGCGCGACCGTCCAGACGGCGAACATCCCGCAGCTCTCGTTCGTGACGCTGGGCCTGTACGCCAACTACGCGAACGCCAACACGGACATCACCGGTGTCCGCCAGGTCATCTACGACCCGAGCGTCTAAGCCATGGCGAAGATCGCAGAGGGCATCCGGGCTCTCGCCGAGGTGAAGCGGCTCAAGGCCCGGATCGCCGAACTCGAAGCGGAACTCGCCGAGCTGCGGCGGCCGGCACCGCGGAAGAGCACCAGGAACTGAGAGGAGGACCGGGGATGCTCGCCACCACGGAGACCGCGCAGGAGTTGGGCGTTGATGACGTCTGGCACATCGGCGTGACCTCTGACGCCGTGGCGAGCGTCCTGGTCACCAACCCCGACGGCGACACGGTGGGGGCGACGGTCGGCGACCCGTACGCGTGGTCCCTGACCGTCGACGCCCCCGGCCGGTGGGTCGCGTCGGTCACCTCGTCCGAGGGCGCGATCCACTTCACCGCGAACATCACCGCTGTGGTCGACGCGGCCGGGTTCCCGAACCTGGTCGACCTGCGCGGCGCCGACCCCGACCGGGAAGACCCCGACGACCTCGGGTACCTCGGCGACAACTCGTGGACGGACGACGAAATCCAAGACGCTCTGGACGCTGAGGCGGCCGCACAGCGGTCCGCGTGCCGTGTCCCTGCCACCTACCCGGCGGACCTGCGACAGGCCCTCCTGCGCCGCGTGGCCCGGAACCTGGCCCTGCGGAAGCTACCCCTGATGGTGCTCCGCGGGGACTCGCAGAGCGGCGACACCCTGCCCCCGGCGCGGGACGCCGAAGTGCGCCGGTTCGAGGCGTCGCACAGGAAGCTGATCGCGGGATGAGCCTCACCGGGGACCGGCAAGAGTTGAAGGACGCCCTGTCCGCCATCGGCGGGGTGAAGGGCTTCATGTACCGGCCGAACACGATGGCCACCGGCGACGCGTGGCCGCTCCTCGAAGTCCTCGACAACCCGGAAGCGGGCGCGTTCCAGGCGACGTGGCGGGTGGTGGTCATCCTCCCCACCGACGAGGTGAAGGCGTCCCAGTGGTTCGACGCGCACCACGAACCCATCTCCGACGGGCTCGCCGACTTCGGTTTCGTCACCCGGATCGAACCGGGGCTTGTCGCCACCGAAGCGGGCGACCTGCAAGCAATGTTCCTCACCGTCGTCAGGGAGTCCTGAAATGGCCTACGCACGCGCAATGGTGTTCCGCAACCCGACCGTCACGATCGATGACGTGGCCTACACCAACCAGGTGTCGAAGGCCCGCCTCGTCCCCGACACCCCCACGCAGACGATGCGCACGTTCGGCGGCGTCGACAAGGACCGCGACACCACGTCGTGGACCCTCGAACTCGCCGGGCACCAGGACCGCGGCACGGGTGGCCTAGCTGACGCCCTCGACGACGCGGCCGTCGCAGGCGTCGCGATCGAGATCGTGATTCAGGCGAAGGCCGGCGCCGGCCAGGACAAGGCCACCGTCAACTTCATCCCCGTCCCCGTCGAGTTCGGTGGAGAGGCGGGGGAGTGGAAGGCATTCGACGCCACGTTCGAGGTCGTCGACCAGCCGACGTTCGCGCAGAGCGTCTAGCCGTTACACAGCAACGGATTCAGGGGAGGACGGTCCGATGTTCACTTTCAAAATCAACCCGGACGACGGTGACCCGTACGAGGTGGTCGCCACCACGCGGGACATCTCGAAGTGGGAGCGGGTCACGAAAGGTGCCACGCTCCGCCAGCTCGAACAGGACTACCGGGCGACGGACCTGTACGCGGTGGCCTACCAGGCGGCCGTACGGCAGGGCCTGTTTACCGGCTCCCTCAAAGAGTTCGAGGACGGTGCGGACCTGACCCTCGCCGACGATCAGGAGGAGCCGGACCCTACCCGGCCGGCAGCCTGACACGACGGGATGTCGCGTTGGCGCTGTCAACTCAGGTGCCGTACGACGTGGTGGCCCGGTGGGATGACCGGGTCAAAGCCACCTACTGGGAACTGCTGGAAGAGACGAAGGACCGGGCGGAGGGGTAATGGCGACCAGCTCAACGCTCACCGTCCGGATCCACATCGACGGGGTTCGGGAAGTCCTCGCCGCCCTGCGCGCGCTGCCGAAGGACGCGAACGTCGAACTGCGGAAAGCCGCGCTCGACCTGTCGAAGACGATCGCCGCGGAAGCGCGCCAAGCCGGTATCAACGAGGGCCGTCAGGCGTCACTCGTCGCGACGACTGTGCGGGCCGCCCGCGATCGGCTGCCGGTGGTGGTGGCCGGTGGTAACCGGAAGCTGGGCAGCAACCGTGCCCCCGCCTACAAGCTGCTGTTCGGCTCCGAGTTCGGCGCGACCCGGCTCAAGCAGTACAAGCCCCACGTGGGCCGCGGGTCGTACTGGTTCTTCCAGTCCATTGACGACAACCGGGTGCAGATTCAGAAGCGGTGGCTCGACGCCGCTGACGAGATCATCCGCAAATACTCTGCGGGGGCGTGATGGCCGGCGGCGAACGCACCGTAAAGATCAGGTTCGACGGTGACAGCAAGGGCGTCAAGCGTGAGGCGAAGCAGGCCGAACGCGCTATCAAGGGGTTCGGCGACAACGTCAAGAAGTCAACCCTCGGGCTCGGCGACAAAGTCGCGAGCGGCCTGTCCGGGCTGATCGAAGCCCTCCCGCCGATGGGCAAGCTGGTCGCGGGGGTGCTCGGCGCCGGCCTGGCGGTCGCCCTCGCGCCGGTCATCGGCGCCGCCATCTCCTCGGCTGTGCTCCTCGGGTTGGGTGGTGGTGCGCTCGCGCTGGGCATCAAGTCGGCGATCAACAACCCTGCGGTGGTGGCCGCGTTCGCCCCGCTGAAGACCCGAGCGAAGCAACTGTTCGAGGAGTTCGGGAAGCCCTTCGAGGGCCCGCTTGTTCGGGCGGCGGGGGTGCTGAACAAGGTGCTCGACGAGTTGCGGCCGGCGGTGAACCGGATCGCGCGGGCCCTGGCCCCCGTCATCGACGACCTCGGGCCGGCCTTCGCCGAGTTCCTCAAGACGGCCATGCCCGGGATCGAGCAGGCCGTCAAGGCGTCCGTTCCGCTGTTCCGGATCCTCGCCGACAAGCTCCCCCAGATCGGGCAGGCCATCTCGCTGTTCTTCGAGCAGATCAGCAGCAACGGCGACGACACGAACCAGTTCTTCGCTGACCTGATCGACTTGGTCACCAACGTGATCGTCGGGATCGGCGGGGCGATCGCGAAGCTGGCGTCCTGGTACGGCTCCATCCGCGACTTCATCACGAAGAGCGCCGACCGGTTCCGCGAGTTCCGGGTGAAGGTCATCAACGAGTTCGGGCGGATCCTCGACGGTGCCGCCGCGGCGTTCTCGTGGGTGCCTGGCGTCGGCCCGAAACTCGCGGCGGCGCAGCAGAAGTTCTCGAAGTTCCGGGCTGAGGCGAACCGTGAGCTCGCCGCGATCAAAGACCGGCGGGTGCGGGTGGAGGCGTGGTCGAACGTCGGCAGTGTCGCGCAGCAGGTCGCCCGCACCCTGCGCGCGATCAAAGACGAGAAGGTCTACATCTCCGTCGGGTCGAACGTGGGGCAGGTCGTCGCGGGGATCACCCGGCAGATCGCGAGCATCCCCGGCGTCAGCGGCCGGCGCGCGTCGGGTGGGCCCGTGTCTGCTGGTCGGTCGTACCTGGTCGGTGAGCGCGGCCCCGAGGTGGTCACCATGGGCGGCAACGGCACGGTCACCCCCAACCGGGAACTGACCGGCGGCGGAGACGTCTACGAACTCCACATCCAGTTGGCTGATGAGGTCGTGAAGGTCATCAAGCTGACCAACCGGGACCTCAAGCGTCGGTCCACGATGCGAGGGGCACACGCCTAATGGCCATCAACCTGACCCTCGACACCACCCTTTCCCGCGTGCGGATCGCCGGTACCGGACTCGCCGCCGGTACCGCCCTGTTCGAGAAGTCGCTGAACACCCTGTCGTGGACGACGGTCCGCGGCGGTGAGGCTGTGCCTATCGTCGCCGGCGCCGCGTCGCTGGACGACTACGAATTCTCCCCGGGCGTGGTGAATCACTACCGGATCGATGACGGCACCGACGTGTGGCAGAGCAGCATCACCCCCGTGCAGGCCGAGGTGTGGATGAAGTCGATCAGCCGGCCGTTCCTCAACCGCCCGGTCACGGTCGTGTCGCACTCGGACATCACCCGCGAGGCCCGCAACGGGGTGTTCCCCATCATCGGCCGGTCCGCGCCGGTGGCGATCACCGATGTGCGGATGGCCCGGCAGTGGGAGATGACCCTGAAAGCCGACTCGGTGTCCGACGCCGACGCCCTCGAACTGGTGCTCGCCGGCGGCGACCCGCTCTACATTCAGGTGCCACCGGACGGCCGGGACATCCCCGGCGGGTACGTCGTCGTGGGCACCATGACCCGCCGCCGGTTCGGGCACAGCAGCGCGCGCCGCTGGTTCGACCTGCCGATGACTGTGGTTGCCCCGCCCGGCCCCGGCGTGGTCGGCGCCACCATGACGTGGGAAGCCCTCGTCGCTGAGTTCGGCAACTGGTCGGATGTCCTGTCCGCGTTCGGCTCGTGGGCTGCCGTGGCGGACTACGTCGCCGACCCCGACACGGTGATCGTGCCGTGAGGCCCGTCAGCGCGCGGTTCCTCGCCGCTGTCCGCGGATCCCACCGCGCCACCGCGCAGGCCCTCGCCCTCGACAACGGGCAGACCGGCGTCGCCCCGGCGAACACCACCGAACTTTCCATCATCGACGGGGACGTCCGCTTCGACGCGAAGGCTCAGATCCGCAGCACCCTCGCGTTGGAGGTCGAGGGGACCGGCCTGTTCCCCCGCCGCGCCTCAGACCGCCTGGCGCCGTTCGGCACCGAAATCTATGTGCGCCGCGGACTCGACTACGGCGGCGGGCAGATCGAATACGTGGGGCTCGGGTACTACCGCATCGACTCCGTCGAGCAGGACGAGGCACCCGACGGCCCCATCCGCATCTCTGCCTCGGACCGCATGGCCGGCCTGATCGACGCCCGGCTGACCAGCCCCGAGCAGTTCGGCCCGACGTGGACGTACGGCGAGGTGGTGGAGTTCCTCGTGGTCAACGCGTACGGGTTCGGTGAGATCGAATGGGACGACGGCACCGAAAACCAAGCCCTCGGTCGCACGGTGCTGGCCGAGGAAGACCGGTGGCAGTTCCTCGATGACCTGATCACCTCGGTCGGCAAAATCTGGTACTGGGACCACCGCGGGATCCTCGTCATCAAAGAGCAGCCGACGACCACCACGCCCGTGTGGACGTGCGACTCGGGCGCAGGTGGCGTGCTCATCCAGATGTCCCGCGACCTGTCCCGTGAGGGCGTCTACAACGGGGTCGTCGCCACGTCTGAGGCGTTCGACACCGACACCCCGTTCCGGTCCCTCGCCATCGACGACAACTTCCTGTCCCCCACCTACTGGTACGGCGACTTCGGCCGGGTGCCGCGCTTCTACTCGTCGCCGTTCATCACGAACCTCGGGCAGGCGCAACGCGCCGCGGAGAACCTGCTACGGCAAAACCTCGGGCTGCCGTACTCCGTCGACTTCGCGAACGTCCCGAACCCGGCCCTCGAACCGTGGGATCCGATCCGGGTGAAGCTGCACGGGCGCGAAGAAATCCACATCATCGAAACACTGACCGTGCCCCTGACCGCCGTGCAACCCCAGACCGGGACGACACGGCAGCAGACCGGCGTGTTGATCGGGGAGGCGTGATGGCCCGCTCAGACGACCTGTCACCGCTCCTCGCGGCCGGCGGCCCGCAGGCCCTCGGCTACCGGCAGGGCACCGTCCTCGCCTGGAACTCGGTGACGTACGCCAACCAGATCCAGGTAGGCGAATCGATCCTCGTGAACCTGCCCATCCTGACAAGCTCTGACGCCGCCCTGATCGCCGTGGGGGACGCAGTGTCCATCCTGACGTTCGGCTCCTCGTGGGGCATCCTCGGCCGGTTCACGGTCCCAACCTAAGGAAGCGCAGCTATGGCCGACACGACCACCCGATACGGCTTCCCCTACCAGGAAGCAGGAGACCCCCCAGACGGGGCGTCCCTCGGCTCCGACCTGGCGAACGCCGTCGAAACGTCGCTCGGTGTCGTCGACGACCGGGTCGACAACTACATCGACGGGCCCACCCGGACCGTCTACACCGCTTCGGCGACGTGGACGAAACCGGCCGGTGCGCACCGCGTGTTCCTCGAATGCGTCGGCGCCGGTGGCGCTGGTGGTGGCGCAGGGGCAACGTCCACGTCGCAGTGGTCGCTCGGGGACGGCGGGGGCGGCGGCGAATACCGGTCCGGCTGGTTCAACGCGTCCACGTTCGCCTCAACCGTCGCCATGACCATCGGCGCGGCGGGCACCGCGGGGACCGGGAACGGCGGGAACGGCGGCAACACGTCGTTCGGGGCGCACATGACGGCGAACGGTGGCGGTGGCGGTGGCACCCGCACCGCGTCGTCCGTGGCGAACCTGTCGTCCGATGCGACCCTGCGCGCGGGTGGCGGCGGCGGCTCGGGCGGTGACGTGTCGATCCCCGGCGTGCCCGGCGGGTCGGGTGTGGCGTTCGGGTCGGTCGGCGGGACGCAGCAGCGCGGCGGTGACGGTGGGCCCTCGCACATCTCCGGGGGGCAGACCGGACGGTCCGACGCCGTCGGCGCCGCTGGGCGCCAGTTCGGCGGCGGCGGATCGGGGGCCTCGAACGGGGCTTCGACGTCCGCGCGGAGCGGCGGGGCGGGCACGGTCGGCGCGATCATCGTGACCGTCTACTTCTCCTAAATCCAGAAGCCGCGTTCTCCCCCGCGCTTCTCTGCGTGCCACACACCGGGGGCGATCTCGGTCATGTCCTCGCTGATCTCGGCCAGGGCGCGCAGGTAGGCGCGGCCGAGTGACAGATCTTCGTCGTCTTCGAGGTCAGCCCGCGTCAGGGCCTGCCCGGGGCGCTCGTCCGCCATGTCTCCTCCTGCGATGAAGGGAGGGGGCGGGCCGCGGTTCGCAGGCCCAGCGACCCACCCGCCTCATGCCGGGGAGGTTACGCCGTGACAACTCTCCCGTACAGAGTGCTTCAGACAGTTTCCTCCACGTCAAGATCACGCGGTGTCTACGTTCTGAGTTATGGCCGAGGAGCTGTACCCGATGGGACCGGAGGAAATCCGGCAGCGCCTGAACGTCTCCCGGCAACGCGCGTACGTGCTGATCGGTCGGAAGAACTTCCCCGACCCGTGGCGGGAACTGGCCATCGGGAAGGTGTGGCGCTCCACCGACGTCGAGCGGTGGATCAAACAGCACCGGACGGACACAGACGGGGAGGGGCAGGGATAACCCCGCCCCTCCCCGTCCCCGCTGTCACCGCCCGATCTGAGCTTTCACCCGGACGGGCCCTTCAACTGCCCGGCCGGCGGTGACTCTCCGGTAGCCGACGAAGCCCCCCGTGAGGGCGGTCGCCGTCCCCACCGTCAGCAGGGCGGGCACCGGGTAGAAGGCGAAACCAGCCACCCACACCACCGCGGCCACCCGGGCCGCCGCACGTACCCCGCGTGTCACGGTGGGGCTGTCCTCCGCGCTGTCCCAGAACTCGCGGTCGGTGACCCCGTACGGCTTGAACATGACCGCCCCGGTCAGCCACCGCCACACCACCGTGCCGACCGCGCGGGCCACCCGCCACAGCATCGACGCGAGGTCTTCCAAGACGATGCACAGGCCGGCCAGGATCAGCATCAGCGTGCCGAGGATCGGCAGGACCATGGGCGCGCACACAACACACATCAGCGACTCGCCTCCTCGATGAGTTCCTTCACCACGACCGCCGTCGCCCGCCGAGCGCGAGTGACGTGGAACGACTGGACGGTGAGGGCCAGCCACGAGCCCGGTGCCAACCAGACGACCGGCTCGGTGATGTAGAGGGCCAACGCGATCATTACCAGGGTGAACGCGGCGGTGAGCATCGGGATCGCGTAGCTGGGGACCCTGACCGCGTTGAGGGCGGCGACATCAGTTGACATTGGGGGCTTCCTCTTTCTGCGTGATCCATCGGTTGAGGGTTCGCACCGAGACACCCACCGTCTGGGCGACGTCGCTCTTGTCCCGGCCTTCGGCGAGCATCCGGAAAGCCTTGTCCCGCTTGTCATTCGGCCCGGACACTTCCGGGACAGCCGCCGTGACCGGGTTGGCCGCTGCTGGGACAGCCGCCGCCTTCGTCCGGGACACCGACCGTGGCCGGGTCGGGACGTGGGCCGGGCTGAAACCGCGGATGCCCATCGACGCGACCAGGACAACACCGTCGAAGGACAGCGGCAGCAGGGCCGCCTGCACGAGCGGGATGCCTGCGTCCCGGGCCATGCCGAACAGCCCGAGGTATGAGGCGACACCGGAGGCGAGGGCAACGAACCCGATCGCGGCGAACGTCGACCGGCTCGCCTTCTGCGCCGAGATGAGCCCTTCCAGGATGAACACGGAAGCGGCGAAACCGACGGGCACAACGGCGAGCATGAACGAGGAGATCCGGGTGGTGCCGTGCTCCCAGTTCGCGAAGCTCGACAGGCCGATGAACGCGAGGAACACCAACCAGCACACCGTTTTCATGACCTTACGCATCGTCGCCGCCCGTCCGCTGCGCGATCCACGCGGCCATCTCAGCCCGGTCGAACCACTGCTCACGGCCCCGCGTTTCGACCGCGTCGGGGAAGTCCGGGTACCGGTTCCGCCACGTCCGCAGCATCACGATCGTCACCGCGTCGGTGACCATGTCCCGCAACGTCACCAGTTCGTGCGTGTCATCGTCTGCTGCAACAGGCTCTGACCTGCTGTTATGCGTTTCCTCGTACTGTTGCAGCAGGGTCGCGGCGGACCACATCCGCTCCCCGCTGGTCGCCCACCGGGTGAGCGTGTCCGGGTCGTGCTTCACGTCGGGGAACGCCGCCTGGAATGCGACCGCGTGCCCGCCGACGACGTAGCCGAACCGGCCGGGCTGCACACCCATCGGCGGCTTCTTCCCGCCCGCGCCCATGATGGTCCGCCAGTGGTTCGGGGCCATTCGACCGGCGACCGCCCACGCCCCGTAGTTGGAGCGGGTGCCGATGTACTGCTGCGCCGTCTCCTGCCCGGCCATCACGAGGGTGATGTTCAGCGACCGGCCCATGCTGCCGATCCGGTTGAGGGCACCGATTGCGGGAGCCTGCTCGCCGCGCCGGCCGCTGGGGGCGGTTTCCTTCCAGTGCTGCCGAAGGACGTCCTGCAGGCTGTTCCGCTCCTCGACCAGGACAGCCAGGCGGGGGAAGTCAATGTCCGCCGCCGCGTCCTTGTTGGCCGCGGCACGCCGGGACAGTTCCGCGTCGATGGCCATGACCGCGTCGGTCAGCGCCGCCGGTGTCCCGCAGTACAGCACCTCGGGGACATTCATCAGCCACCGGTGGGACGTGCCCTTCGGGTCGAGGACAGCCACCCCGGCGCCGCCGCGCATGAACTGTCCCACGACCCACGCGACCAGCTCGGACTTGCCTGACCCTGTCCCGCCAACCACGCCGATGTGGGGGCTGGACTCCCCGAGGTCCCACCGGACCGCACCGGTCGCGGACTCGCCGAGGTGCGGCGAGTTGGTGTTGGCCTTCTCGAACATGACGTCCCAGCCGACCCGCTCGGGCGGCTGCGGCGGCGTGAAGATTTCCATGTGCGGGTGGCGCCCCTGCATGTTGAACCGGGCGTCGAGGGCGGGGTTCGACAGCCGCTGCCGCACCATGTCGATGAGGTTGTCGCGGTCGCCCTCGGCCATCGGGTGGTTCGACGGCAGCCCGAGGGTGCCGGTGGCCTGCTCGTCACCGCGGACGAGCGGGCGGGGCAGGTCCACCTTGATGCCGTCGCGGGTCTTCAGGATCGCCACGGCGCCGTTGAGGACCGGCCGTAGGTAGTCCCGGTCATGCCGGTAGTCCCGCACGTAGCGGGCGCCGCGCCACCCGGCGAACCCTGCGAGGGGGGCCCACCCGACCGCTGACGCTTCCCACGACAGCCAAAACGGCGACTGGTAGTGGAAGACGTCGGTCAGGTTGAGGGCGTCTTCAGCGACGCTCACGGCGGTCCACGGTGCGAGCAGGAACGGCGGGACGCGGGTGATGAGCAGGCCACGCTTCCAGCCCGCCCAGTACTGGTAGGGCATGACCCGCTTCGACACGGTCAGCGCGCGGGTGCCGGGGTGCCAGAACGTGGCGTCGGTCCGGGCGTGCCCGTCGAGCGGCCGGCACGTGACGAACCGGTAGAGGGCGGCGGTACGTGACCACCGGCCGAGCAGGAGAGGGATGGGGTCTTCGCTTCCGCCGCGCCACGCAGTGTTCGGGGCGTCGACGTCGAACAGGGTGCCGGTCACCTGGTACTCCTGTACGTCAGGCCCGGCGGGTACCTCAGTCAGAGCGTCCGGGCCAACTTTGTCCAGCAAGGGACTTTGGCTTGTACGGACGTTGGTGACCTGCGTTTTTGCTGGTGAGCACAGCGCTCAGAGGGGAAGTGCTCATAATCCCTCGGTCGCGGGTTCGAGTCCCGCCCGCCCCACCACCAGCACAAAAGCAAGGTACACAGCCCGTCAGGAGGCTGCACAACGCTCGTACAGTGAGGTACTGTACGCCCTCATGGAGCCCGTTGCCACCGTCGGAACGCCCGATCTCGACGACATCCGCATCCTGCTGCCGGACTGGGCGCGGCACCTGAAAGCCAAGAACCGGTCCCCCGAGACCATCAAGAGCTACCTGCGGTGCGGGCAGAACCTCGCCGACTGGCTCGCCGCTCAGGGCATGCCCACCAACGTCACCGCGGTCACCCGCGAGCACATCGAGGCGTTCCTAGGCGACATGCTCGACCGGCTGTCCCCGTCCACCGCCGCGAAGCACTACCGCAGCCTTCAGCAGTTCTGGAAGTGGCTCCTCGACGACGGTGAGATCCCCCGGTCGCCGATGGAGCGCATGTCGCCGCCGGCCGTGCCCGAGCAGCCGGTACCGGTCCTCACCGACGACGAACTGCGGCGGCTGCTCGACGCGTGCAAGGGCACCGGGTTCGAGTCCCGCCGTGACACCGCGATCCTGCGCGTGCTGATCGAGACCGGCGTCCGTCTCGGTGAGATCTCCGGGCTGTCCGTCGAGGACGTCGACTGGGATCAGGATGTGCTGCAGGTGATGGGCAAGGGCCGCCGGGGCCGGGCGGCGCCGTTCGGGGCGAAGACCGCGGACGCCCTACGCCGCTACGTCCGGGCCAGGGCTAAACATCCGAAGGCGACCGCCACCACCGCGCTGTGGTTGGGGCGTCAGGGCCGGATGACGCCGTCCGGGCTGGCGCAGATGTTGGAACGGCGCGGCACTGAAGCGGGGGTGCCCGACGTGCACCCGCACCGCTTCCGGCACAGCTTCGCCAACGACTGGCTGGCGTCCGGCGGGCAGGAGACAGACCTGATGCGGCTGGCAGGGTGGCGGTCGCGGCAGATGGTCGGCCGGTACGCGGCGAGCGCGGCGGATGAGCGTGCACGAGAGGCTCACCGCCGGGCTGCACGAGGGGATCGTCTCTAGTCGAACCTCTGTGCTAATGTAGATCGAGTAGTCGAAAGACACCGGAAACCACGGGCTCGTGTCCGAAGGTCCGGCAGTGACGTGGGAACCATCGCAGGCGAACCCCCTACGTGGCGCGCGGAACGCGCGGACCTCAGCCCCCCAGGGCGAGGTTGGGCATCGGAGGCACCCTAGGCGACCGCTGGCCGGTCGGGGGATGCCACTAGAGCCGGACTCCCGCTGAGTCGAGGTGCAGGAATGCGCCTCTTCCAGCAGGAGGCACCTGTGTCACGGGAGTATCAGACATCTCTGACCCCAGAGCAGCGCACCTTACGCGCACAGCTCGCAGCCCACGTCTCATGGTCGAACACTGACGACCGCGCCAAGCGCACCGCCGCCGCCCGTACGGCCGCCATGTCCCGGTTCGAGCGGGAGGTCCGCGCGCGCCACCCCGAACTGTCCGACGTCGAGGTTGCGGTACGCGCCGACCACGCCAAGAAGGCGTTCTACCTGCGGCTGACGCTCAAGTCGGCGCAGGCCCGCGCAGCCCGCAAAGGTGCCCGCGGCGGTGACACGGCATGAGCACAAGCAAAAGCCCCCGTCTCGCGAACGGGGGCTTCAACCGCGGGACATCTGCCGCTGACGCTCTGACTGGCGTTACCACCACTCTACCGCCTTCCGACGAATACCTGCTCGCGTGGACCGCCGGATATTTGGCCGGATCCGACCGCGCCGACCTCGAATACCAGGCCGCGTGGGACGCCGGGTACGAGCAGCGCGGCCGCGAAGTCAACGCCGAATACCCGCCTGACAAGGTGCTCGTGTTCGGACGCTGGTATGAGCAGGCCACCGAACGGAAAGCAGCCGACGCCGAGGTTCAGCGTCTCGTCGCAGAGCAGCGTGCCGCGTGACCGCCCGTAACCCGCATCAGGCGGGCACCGAGAAGCACCGCGAATGGGAACTGGCGATGCAGGTCGGTGACGAACTGGCCGTTGAAGCCCTCCCGTCCGTGCCCGACGGCAACGTGTGGGACGACAGGGAACCCGAAGACGACCCGTACGACGACGTCCCGCAGGAGCAGAGAGACCAGGCCGCGGACGTCGCGAAAACCCGCTCAGAGTTGGGCGGGGACGGGCCTGACGCGGACGCCGACGAGTATGTGCGGACCCGGTTCCCGTCGCTCGACTGGGAAGCGGCGTTCGCGACGGACTTCACCCACATCGACTGGTTGCCCGGCAAGTTCATGGAACGCGGGCAGCAGGTCACATTGGTCGGTGACGGCAAGGTCGGCAAAAGCCTGTTCGCGCTCGACTGGGCGATTCGGTGCGCCGCCGGCCGGACGTTCCTCGGCGACCCCGGCCGCGTCCCGCTGCGGGTGCTGTATTTGGACCGGGAGAACAGCCTGCGCGACGTCATCACCCGGGCGCGTGCGCTCGGCGCCACCCCCGACATGCTCGGGAACCTGATCTACAAGCAGTTCCCGAACTTCTCGGGGACGCTCGACCAGTCCGACAAAGCAGCCTCCGAATTGGTCGCCCTCGCCCTGTTCCACGGCGCGGACATTGTCATCCTTGACACCGTGTCCCGGTTCATCGGGGGGAAAGAGAACGACTCCGACACGTGGCTGCAGCTCTACCAGAAGGTTCACGAGAAGTTGAAAGCCCGCGGCGTCGCGTGTCTGCGACTCGACCACTTCGGTAAGGACTCGGAGAAAGGCTCCCGCGGGTCGTCGGCGAAATCCCAAGACGTCGACGGGGTGTGGGAACTGTCCCGCAACAATGAGCGCAGGGACACCGCCGACGGGGAGGAATCGATCACGACGACATTGAAACTGCACCGCACACACACCCGGTCAGGGTTGGGGGAGGGCACATTCACGATCGTCCGGAACGGTGTCCGCGCCGACGGTGGAATGTGGTTGGACGGTCGCACCCGCCACGAAACCGGTGACCCTGCCGCACTGGCGAGGGCACACCGGGAGGTCGATGTGATCGTCGACGAACTGATCGCCGCGGGTGTGCCCCGCATCAGCGGCCGGGACAGCCTCAAAATGTGGTTGAAGGGCACCGGCCGGAACTCGTGGCGTAACGACCTCATGGCGGACGTCGTGAAGGAACTTAAAGAGCGTCAAAGTCGAATGTGAGCTGTCCCCGAGCTGTCCCCGCAAGATCTGTCCCCCGTCCTGTCCCCAACTGTCCCCAAGATTCACAACAAAAGAGAGTTTCAGCAGCTAGACACCTGTCCCCGACCTGTCCCCACAACTGTCCCCAACTGTTCCGCAGGCACCATTGGACCGACTGTCCCCCCCGCCCCCTATAGGGGGGGGACAGCGGGACAGCCTCAGCCCCCACAGGCAGGAGAGTGGCCATGCTCGACTACATCCGCAAGACGTACCACCGGCTCATGAACCTCGACGAGAACAGCACCGACGGCGAATACGTGAGCCTCATGATGACCCTTGCCGTCGCCGCCATGGCCACCATCGTCATCGTCGTCGCGTGGCAGATGATGTGGGGCTGACGTGAGCACCGCATGGCACGGCGGCAGCACCCGACGGTGGCGGACCATCAGAGCCAACGTCCTGCGCAGGGACGGGGGGCGCTGCCAACTGGCGTACCCCGGCACCTGGCACACCCGGGGCCGGCAAGACGTGCACTGCCTCATCACCGCCGGCTGTGTCCACCACAAACACGGCAAAGGCAGGTGCTGGGGGTGCGCCCACGACGCACCCGACCACCTCGAAGCGGCCTGCACACCATGCAACCTCAAAGCGGGGGAACCAGGTGCCGGGGCAGGGCTGCCACGACCGAAGACGATGACCCGATGGTGATTCGTCGCTGCCTGTTTTTCCCGCAAGGGGTGCCCCCGGACAT
>Ga0209082_1000326_pt1:7500-18915 | contig 18915 bp, 10 predicted proteins | sample ColdCreekSource_FD_184127 | JGI IMG/M metagenome (GOLD analysis project Ga0209082, IMG submission 184127) | Groundwater microbial communities from Cold Creek, Nevada to study Microbial Dark Matter (Phase II) - Cold Creek Source (SPAdes) (version 3) | ecosystem: Environmental > Aquatic...
GATAGCAACAACCATTTCATCCGGGAAAAGCCATCTTTTTCTCAACAATGTCTTTGTTATTTGATCGAATAGCGTTCCGTTAGATAGGAACAGCTTTGATAAATACTGATAACTCTCAGATGGAGTATTAGAACGGAAAAATCCATTAGATAATGAACTATTGGTTCTAAGCCATCTCTGGCGATAAATCAACAATTCGAAGTACTTTTCTTGCGTATTCTTGATAAACCAGCGAGATGTAGGAAGATCTGTTTGGGAAGTAAGAAGCCCCTTTGACATCTCTTCATCTGCAAAGAATTCTCGATGTGAAAACACAGAGACAAAGGGCTGATCTTTGAATAGGAAAAAGAGTGGATCCGCAGGATCCCAAATGAATTGGCTTATTCGAAAAAAACCTTGTTCTTTGGAAGATCTATCTCGTGTCTGGTACTGCATGGTTCCACCCTGCAAGAACTCCGAATCATTCTCTTGAAGCCCATCCTCTTCATCATAAATAATCCGCTTGCCCCGAAATGACCTGGCCCAATAGGGAAATCCCAATTCATTGGGGCTTTCTATTTGATTGTATCGAAAGCCCCAAGGGCGCCATATTCTAGGAGCCCAAACTATGTGATTGAATAAATCCTCCTCTATCCGTTGCGGGTCGAGGACTCCTTCTTCAAACTCCGATTTGTATTGTTCGTAGAGAAATCTCTGATCAACGATAGACCAAGATCCATTTTGCATAATATCTAAGGGATTCCTTGCTTCGGGCCGAAGAAGCAATGTCACTCGATCATTATCAAACTGGCTGCAATCTTTTTCTGTCCGTGAGGATCCCACCAGAGTGCCTTCTACTTCTAATAGGCCATGAACTAGATCAGAATCATTCTCAACGAGTCCATAAGAAGTGATCCCGTTTTTTTCATCGAGTTCGGGTAGAGACCAAAGGTCTTGAGCGACCGATCCGGCCGAACAACTCAAAAGATAAAGAAGTATCGTTAATTTCTTCATGCTCGTTCCAAGTTCGAGGTACCATTTGTACAAATAAGAATCCCCTTCGTTACATGATTTCTTCTTCATATAGATAGATATAGGATCTATGGAGCAATTACTTAGAAGTACATTTTGTGCAACAGCCCTTCCTATCTGATAGAACAGGATCCCATGATCCTGAACCGATCTTACCTGGGATCGCAAATCCCAAGTTTGTCTATGAAGAGCAGATCTAATTAGATTAGTGTCTATAATTGATTTCTTCTGTGTAATACTAATCGATAGGGCCTCATCGGTAAGTGATGCAAGATCTCGTACATTGGAACCCATGGTTATGGCCTCGAATCCATTAGTAAGGAACATTTTCTTTTCCAAGCGAAATCCCCTAGTATATGAAAGAGTGAAAAAGTGCTTTCGTTGTTGTGGAATAAGAAGCCTTCGTAGCTTAATGCATGTATTTAATTTATTCGGAGCTATTAGAGCGGGATCCACTTTTTGGGGAATATGAGTCGAAGCAATAACAAGAATATTTCTATTGGAACATCTTTCACAATCCCTGGAGAGATAGTTCAGTAATAGACCGAGGGATAAATAATTCGACTCATTCACATCCAGATCATGAATGTTTGGAATCCATATTATGCAAGGAGACATTGCTTTTGCTAATTCGAATTGAAGGGTGATATAAAAACGGTCTATTTCCGGCATCATATCCATAGTTAGCGCATTCATCATAGTTAGAAGCTCCAGCTTCGTATCAAGGTCCCGGTCGATATCGTCACTATCATCAATATCGTCACTATCATCAATAAGAAAGCCCTTAGGCTTGTTATCCAGGAACTTGTTCAGAAATACTGTAATGAAAGGAACATAGGAGTTTGTCGCTAGGTATTTGACCAAATAGGATCGTCCAGTTCCTATAGAACCTATCACTAAAATACCCCTAGAGAAGGCTAAGCGGAGCGAAAAAGGTTTTCCATGAGATGGGAAATGAAAACTATTAGCCCCACAGGAGATTTGTGAATAAGTGATTTTCTGATAATGAGCAAGGAATATCCGTCTTTCTGCTAAACAGGATGTATTGAACTCATAATTCATTAGATACTTTTTATGAATGTCAACTAAGTATCGTAAGTAAATTGCTCCCGGTTGTTCAATCATTTGATAACCAGAGTCATTCTTTGCTAAATGATCATTATGAGTCAGACTCAATAGAATTTGATCAATCCTTTTTTCTGTCGTTAAGGCGGAGAACTGAACCAAGAATTCTCTGTCTTTATCATCAATCGAATCACTGTTCGAGACCCAGGATTCTATTTTATCATCAATCCAATCACCGTTCACCTTTTTTCTTTTTCTTATCAATGAATAGGTCTCTTTACTTGTATGACTTAGATGTCTCGTATTTCTGGAAAAAGCGATTCGATTGATGGGATTTGGTATGATACTTATGAAATCGATCATATTGATGAGATTGATATTCAAATATTTATTCTTAGAACGTATTGATTTGACCCCATAAGTGGGACCGCCACCCCCTAGCATGTTGCCCCCAGAAGCAGAACCCCGTATTTCTTCTAGAGAATCTCCTAATTGTTCCCGAGCAACTAGAAAGAGATTCTTTAACCAGAAAGAATTCAGTTCAGATGTATCAGATGTAGGATACCTATCCAGAAGTTTTCGCAACTCAATCATGTATGATGGAATCATCAAAGATTTGACCCTTTCGAACTCTGTCTGTAACTCACTATAGGCTGGAGAAACAAAAAGAAGATGTGTACGAACGAGATATCCAGCAACAAGAAAAAGGAAAAGGATTGAATAGAGGAACTCCCGAACATTTGGCGATCTCAGATGTGTCGATATCAATGGCGACTCATTATTTCGATGAAATATTTCTTTGGACAGAAGAAGATTATGTAAACACTTACTCGAAATCTCACTTATCAGATTCCATTGTGGAAGATACAATTTTTTATGAAGAATTTGCCATGATATATCTAATCCATGCATAATATCATGAAAAACAGATACAAATTTTTGGCTGCTACTTAGTATCGGCAATAGGCCTGAAAAAGTATCTAAAAATATCAAATTTAGATATTTGTATCCTGTCGAAGTAAGGAACCATGGCATATATGTTTGGAATATATTCCAGTTTGAGAGAGTTGAAAAAGCACCATCTCGTTGAAAGTTTCTATACATCCGCCCTTTCTCAAGGCATTTCTTTAGACAAAGACCCCGTTTTTTCCTCTTTTCGGATGGTAAATATTTATCAGAATATGGAGTGTGAATCAAACCCATGTTTGAATTGAAATTGAGATACTGATGCAAGTTCTTCCCTTCTGAATCAGACAGATTCATATCTGAAAGAGGTTGACAATAAGTTCTTTCAAAATTGAATATTTGTCCCTCTGTTAGAAGTGTTCCAGAAATCTCTGCGATCGAGTAAATAGCTCTACGAACGAATGGATCGGATCGAATTGGAAAATGGAAAGATTTGTACAAGTTATACCTTTCGTCACCTTTTTGTGGAAAATCGTTAAGTATGAATATGTTAGACACCTGTAACTCGATTGGTGAAACAGTATCTCTATCCAAAAAAGCATATTTTTTTTTACCGCCGCGAAAAGAAACTATTTTGTTGCGAATGAACAAGATATTGAGGAATTGTCCATACGTATAATCAGAATTTTTGATACGGGCCTTTTCCACATAAAAAGGGAATCCTTTGTTACAATAGAAGCAGAAGTGATGTGGATTATTCAAGAATCGAAGTCGATTTGCTTTATAAAAAGAAGATATCAATGAGCTTCTATGAAATGGTTTCACGGGATTCAGCCAATTGTCTTGATCGTGGGATATCATTGAGAAATAGGAATCTGCGTTATCAAAAGATTTCCTGTGATTATTTCTAGTATGGAATGAGTCAATCATCCACTTTGCTATCTTATTGAACAAAAAAGGTGATATTGTTCCTCCATTGATCAAGAATTGAGATTTTTGGGAAGTATCATGATCATCCAATAAGAAGGGTTTCCATTTTTTCAAATGAACGATTTGAAGACCTATTGATTCTAACAACTGATTGCAGAGTTGATCATTCGGACCTTTCAATTCATAGATGTGGATCTCGGACCTATGAATGGGGATATTCCCGAAACTCACAAAGAAAAAAGGAAGTGAGTTAGACAAAAAGAGAAGAAACTTGGACAAAAAGAAAGCAAGTGACTTAGACAAATCTTTTTTGTCGATAACCTCAGACCAATCAATCGCATATTGATTAATACGTAATCGATCGAACACTACTTGAAAATGGCTCTTCTGCTCAGAAATGAAATGTTCCTGTAAATTCTTGCTCCCATTGGACCATTTGTATCGATATGCATTAGGATCCCGATTCATGGATCTCTCGGTTCGAGAAATAAAAATAAGAGGATCGAACCATTTCTTCTGACTCTTTTTCAAATTTGATAAATGTTGGTTGATCGTATATTTCATTATAGTTATATGATTCAGAGTATCATTTACTATTTGATCCCCTTGAATCCCGTATTCTAAGTTGCGATCGGATCTATTCATTAAAAAGAATCGATTCAATAAATTTCTTATGTACCCATAGGTGCTATATTGGATTTGAATCAGATTTCGGATCAATCTATATTGATTGACCGCCTCCGTTATGTTGGTGCTAGCAAATACCACTGTTTTTGGTTTTGGATCCGCCAAATCATTCCCGCAGGAGGCCCGGACCCATTTTTTTCTGATCCTTCGATAAAAAGATGCATTTTCTTCATAAAAAATAGGAGGTAGAACCAATAAAGATTTCTTTTTCGATTCATCCCTGGAGTCGAATACCTCATTCAAGAATTGTTTTTGATCCAATCTGTAGGAATCAATAGAAAGGGCAAATCCCTTATGATATACCAGATCCGGCTCGGTTATTGATAGAGTGAATAGATCTGCCCTTTCTTGAAATCTATCTTCTGATTCAGAATTGTGGTGTAACGTGTATCCCCCCCTGTTCCGGTCATGGAATAGATGAAATAAATCAAAAAATTTATTTTTGTTCAAGAATGAAATCTTGTTGGAACTGTCCATATCCAGTTGATCCTTCGGGACCATATCACATCCCGGATCTGATGAAATAGGATGAATTGAGACGGTATTTTGTAAATACGTAATTATCTTGAATATATTAACTATTTCTTTATTTTCCGATCGCCTGGAAGGTACAAAAGAAACATCTTGTTCTTTCTTCAAGAATTTCTGATCTCTAGTGGACCTCTCAGTAGGATTCGAACCCAGATGAAGCTCTGACCATCTGTCAGAGAAAAAAGAACGAATGGATCTTGTAGGATTCCCAATAAATTCTTCGATTTCTTCCGGAAGCAGATGATTATTCATCTGCTTCTCACGTTCCGTGAATAGCCGGGACATTGAGGAATATCCAGAAAGGCATTTAGGGAATCGGTATGATTCTATCTCTGTTCGTTCCGTTTGAAGCAAGGAAGGATCCCAAAGAATCGATCTTTCTTTTAGTTGTTGAATCTCTCTTTGATTGATCAATGTGTGATATTCTGAATCCTCATTACTAATGGAATCAAAATGATCTCTGGGTCGATCAGAAGATCCTTTCAATTGGCTATAATCCATTACTTGAACGAAACTAGATCTTGTGGAATCATATTGAATATTTGACGATACATTCCGTACCTTGCTAAAAAACCGATCCTTGTTTTCCAACCACACATTGTCTAACCAAACCCAATTCTCTCTCGATATGTTCCTCAAAAAATCCGATTCGTGCGGATTCTTCCCCCAACTAAAGAAGAGATCTTGGCGTAATTTCCACATATGAAATTGAGCACAATTTTGCAAAGAGAGAGCCCACTTGTTTCTCGAGAAGAGGTGGGAAACATGCTCTATATCATTTGATTGAATAGTTGACCCAGCTCCTTGTTGTTTGAAGAAACCCTCTGCTTCAATTGCTTTTTTTTCACGAAAAGCAAACATGAGATAACAAATCCAGTCTTTCACTAAGATTTCGAATAGCTGTCCCGAATTCAAGTTGATTATGTTTTGCCTCTTCCTCGGAGAAAGACGATCAAACAATTCCCAATCATGGTCCTTGCGGATCGGATCATCCATATAATATACAAAAAGAAACTCCAGATATTTGATATCTTTCTCTTTGAATGAGATCTCAATTCCAGTGACGGTTTCATTAGATATCTTACAACTAGAATCCCTCTTTTTTCCGAGCCAATTCCTCCACCATCGCGAGCCCCAGTTAGATTCAGGCATGATACACTTTTTAGTTATTGGGAGAACCCAAGTACTCTCTTTTGGATCCAGGAAACAGCTCTCAGAGATCTTTTTTCCTTTTGGAAGATACAGGAGCGAAACAATTAACCTATTGATATTGGAAGACCCAAAAGATTCTTCCAATGTATCATTTCTGGGTCCAATGAAATTCATAGGTATAGGAAGAAGTCCTGTCAAATAGAGATTTTTTCTTTCGAACATCTTTCGATTGTTAATACGATATATAAGGACCGCTACTACAAATAGTAGTACACCCTTGATCGTGAAATATCGATTCCTTGTTGAACTCTGTAAATGTGAATTGCGTGAAAGTAGGATACTCCAAATTCGGGAGTCCAAGAGTTTTATAAAACGTTCTTGATGGAAAAAAATGTGAATGAAAGATACCACTGAATTCAATTGGGTCCATGAATCTAAGAAATAGTGAGAATTCTTGATTTCTCTCAATTCGAAAATCCAGGATTTGAATTGATGTCCTTTCATTAAGATTAAGTCCTCCTAAATTGCATTGATTTACCCTAAAGATTTCATTTCAATTGGAATTTGGTTATTCACCATGTACGAGGATCCCCGCTAAGCATCCATGGCTGAATGGTTAAAGCGCCCAACTCATAATTGGCGAATTCGTAGGTTCAATTCCTACTGGATGCATGCCAATGGGACCCTCCAATATAATAAGTCTATTGGAATTGGCTCTGTATCAATGAAATCTCATCATCCATACATAACGAATTGGTGTGGTATATTCATATCATAACATATGAACAGTAAGACCTAACAGTCTTATTGAGACTAGAACTCATAGGGAAGAAAATTTATGGATGGAATCAAATATTTCGTAGTTACAGACAAAAGTATTCGGTTATTGCTGAAAAATCAATATACTTTTAATGTCGAATCAGGATCAACTAGGACAGAAATAAAGCATTGGGTCGAACTCTTCTTTGGTGTCAAGGTAATAGCTATGAATAGTCATCGACTCCCGGGAAAGGGGGGACCTTTTATGGGACATACAATGCATTACAGGCGTATGATGATTACGCTTCAACCGGGTTATTATATTCCACCTTTTAGAACGAAAGGAACTTAAATCAAATGAAATCCAATCCACGAAATAATTTGATCTATGGACAGCATCGTTGTGCTAAAGGTCGTAATGCCAGAGGAATCATTACCGCAGGGCATAGAGGGGGAGGTCATAAGCGTCTATACCGTAAAATCGATTTTCGACGGAATGAAAAAGACATATATGGTAAAATCGTAACTATAGAATACGACCCTAATCGAAATGCATACATCTGTCTCATACACTATGGGGGTGGTGAGAAAAGATATATTTTACATCCCAGAGGGGCTCTAATTGGAGATACCATTGTTTCTGGTACAGAAGTTCCTATAAAAATGGGAAATGCCCTACCTTTGACCGATATGCCCTTAGGCACGGCCATACATAACATAGAAATCACACTTGGAAAGGGTGGACAATTAGCTAGAGCAGCAGGTGCTGTAGCGAAACTGATTGCAAAAGAGGGGAAATCGGCCACATTAAAATTACCTTCTGGGGAGGTCCGTTTGATACCCAAAAACTGCTCAGCAACAATCGGACAAGTGGGGAATGTTGGGGTGAACCAGAAAAGTTTGGGTAGAGCCGGATCTAAATGTTGGCTAGGTAAGCGCCCTGTAGTAAGAGGAGTAGTTATGAACCCTGTAGACCATCCCCATGGGGGTGGTGAAGGGAGGGCCTCAATTGGTAGAAAAAAACCCGCAACTCCTTGGGGTTATCCTGCACTTGGAAGAAGAAGTAGAAAAAGAAATAAATATAGTGATAATTTGATTCTTCGTCGCCGTAGTAAATAGGAAAGAAAATAGAATTTGTTTCTTCGTCTTTATAAAAAAAATCGGAGTAATTTATTGTGGCACGTTCACTAAAAAAAAGCCCTTTTGTCGCCAATCATTTATTAAAAAAAATAAATATGCTTAACATAAAAGCGGAAAAAGAAATAATAGTCACATGGTCCCGGGCATCTACCATTATACCGATAATGATAGGACATACTGTTGCGGTTCATAATGGAAAAGAGCATCTGCCTATTTATATAACAGATCGTATGGTAGGTCATAAATTTGGAGAATTTGTAACCACTATTAATTTCCGGGGGCACGCAAAAAATGATAATAAATCGCGCCGTTAATAATTCCTTAATTTTTAGTTTATATAAAAATATATCGTTCATTAGTTTAGTGAGGAGTGAACCTTATGAAAAAGAACAAAAGTTTAGTAAGGAGTGAACCTTATGAAAAATAGCAAAAATAATAAAAAAGGGGTCAATCAATATACAGAAGTGCGCGCTATAGGAAAATATATATCTATGTCCGCTCACAAAGCAAGAAGAGTAATTAATCAGATTCGTGGACGTTCCTATGCAGAAACGCTTATGATACTCGAACTTATGCCGTTTCGAGCATGTTATCCAATTTTAAAATTAATTTATTCTGCAGCAGCAAATGGAAACCACAATATGGGCTTCAACGAAACAAGTTTAATCATTAGTCAAGCTCAAGTCACAGAAGGGAACACTATGAAAAAGTTAAAACCCCGAGCCAGGGGACGGGGTTATCCGATAAAAAGACCCACTTGCCATATAACTATTGTACTTAAAGATTTACAAACAAAAGAATAAATTTTGGATTCTTTAACACAAATATAATAGAAACATATTAACCAAAGATCAAAAACAACATATTATGTTCAAAAAAACCTATATGAAAAAAAATATAATAAAAAGTACTATACTAAGAACTATACTAAGATGCCGTGATATGTATAGTAATACTAATAGGGGGTTATGGGACAAAAAATAAATCCACTTGTTTTCCGACTTGGCGCAACCCAAAGTCATCGTTCTATTTGGTTTGTACAATCAAAAAAATATTCTGAGGAGTTACAAGAAGATCACAAAATACGAAATTGTATCAAAAATTATGTACAAAAAAATATTAAAATATCTTCAAGTGGTGAGGGAATTGCATGTATAGAGATTCAAAAAAAAACCGACTTGATTCAAGTCATAATCTATATGGGATTCCCAAAGTTATTAATAGAACCTCAAAAAATCGACGAATTACAGATTAATGTCCAAAAAGAACTTAATACTGTGAACAGAAAATTAAACATAGCTATTTCACGAATTTCAAATCCTTATGGGCACCCTACTATTCTTGCAGAATTTATTGCGGGACAATTAAAAAGTAGAGTTTCTTTTCGCAAAGCAATGAAAAAAGCTATTGAATTAACTGAACAGGCAGGCACAAAAGGCATTCAAATACAAATTGCGGGGCGTATCGACGGAAAAGAGATTGCCCGTGTTGAGTGGATCAGGGAAGGTAGAGTGCCTCTACAAACTATTCGTGCTAAAATTGATTACTGTTCCTATACAGTTAGAACTATCTATGGGGCATTAGGTATAAAGATTTGGAGATTTGTAGACGAGTAAAAAATATTATATATTTTATTTCTATTTAGATCAATCGCATATATATAATAAAAAAAGTTTCTTTCATTCTTTTTTTTTGTATGTTAAATTAAAACAAAAAATAAGAATCCTATAAGGTTGGATAAAAGTTAGATTAATTATTTTTTTTTTTAATTGCTATGCTTAGTGTGCGACTCGTTGGTTTTTTTAGGATTGGAGTAAAAAAAAGCCGAGCCCAGAGTCATAGTATTCACTAATAACCAACTCATCCTTTCGCATTATCTGTATATAAGGAATCAGTAGCGATATGATATATTGGTCATATCATTGTAGCAACTGAAATGTTAAAAAAAAGAACAAACTATTTGTAGTGAAACTAAAGTATAAAGATAAATGGAAAGCTGATAGAAAGAGAAAAAAATATTACTGATATAGAATTCCAATATGTAAGGTCAACAATTAATTTAATAAATGTAATAAAGCATTAATACTGATTGAGTTTTAATTAACTAAAATTATTATATGTAAGAATAACTAAAGAAACAAAATCAAGAGCCCAGAGTCAATAAAGACTGAGAAGATTGACTCAAGAACAAATGTAATAAAGGGCTCCATTGATTCTAGAATTTAGACCTAACCATTAATAGCGAAGCGATGGGAACGACAGAACCTGTGATTGCATAAGATTCTCTTCCAAATGAATTTTACTGATTCATTGGGTAGGATGGCGGACCAAACTAAAAACCAATTCATTTATTTTGAAAAAGCATGTCATTAATTAATCCTACAACAAAAGTAATGTCATGAACTAATCCTATAAAACTGAACATTAAATAAAGTAAATATTCGCCCGCGAAAATTTGGAAGATTTAAAAATTGTAATTGTAGTCGATCAAATATCTAAAAAAAGGAAAAGTGAATTTCTAATAGATTTATTATCAAAGGCTTGTATAATTTAATATAAAGTTTCCATATATTATTGATTAAATATAAATAGATGTATATTATTTTATAATTGTTTCATTCGCGAGGAGCTGGATGAGATGAAACTATCATGTCCAGTTCTGTAGTAGAGATGGAAATAATAAAAAACCATCAACTATAACCCCAAAAGAACCCGATTTCGTAAACACCATAGAGGAAGAATGAAAGGAATATCTTTTCAAGGTAATCGTATTTGCTTTGGCCGATATGCCCTTCAAGCGCTTGAACCTGCTTGGATCACATCTAGACAAATCGAAGCAGGACGGCGAGGAATGACCCGAAACGCACGCCGTGGCGGAAAAATTTGGGTACGTATATTTCCCGACAAACCAGTTACAGTAAGACCTACAGAAACACGTATGGGTTCAGGAAAAGGATCCCCTGAATATTGGGTAGCTGTCATTAAACCTGGTAGAATACTTTATGAAATGAGCGGAGTACCAGAAAATATAGCCAAAAAAGCTATTTCAATAGCAGCATCAAAAATGCCTATACGAACTCAATTCATTATTTCAGGATAGGGGTATAGAACCAAACGAAATAGGATCAAAAAAAAGAAATTTTATGTTTTTTTCTTTTGAATAAACAATATTTCTTTTTTTTTTTTACGTCGCTTTTGCATTGAAACAAAAGATAAAAATTATATTATTAAAAC